>Ga0315274_10006132_pt1 | contig 17538 bp, 11 predicted proteins | sample YL17G02_20_MG_FD_203700 | JGI IMG/M metagenome (GOLD analysis project Ga0315274, IMG submission 203700) | Sediment microbial communities from Yellowstone Lake, YNP, Wyoming, USA - YL17G02_20 | ecosystem: Environmental > Aquatic > Freshwater > Lake > Sediment | place: USA: Wyoming | collected...
AGCTCTTCTACCAGATCGTTAGGAAAATTACCTTGATATTTCTCAACAAAATTGTATACAATCTCATACGCTTTATTGTCATTTATTTTATCTAAAATTTGCATTAAATGAAATGTGTAGCAATCATTACAAACAACTTTGCCATCCTGTAATTTACGATAAGATGTCCACAGTTTCTTCCCACATCGCTCGCAGTTGAATATTTTGTCCCATCCCATACGAATCCCATACCATATATCCTCTCGTTATTTAAATATCTTTACAATCAAACGCGTTCTGGGCAACGTTTGTTTATAAAAAATATGAAAATCCATCCCAGAAGCTAAAGAAAATAATCCCATCAGGGATGATAGTGTCGTTACCCCCATCATGGTTGACTTTGCAGAGAAGTATATCGCATCGATAAAACTTGTTTTCTATGATGATGTCATAAATAAATTTGGTATTATATGAAACGCTTCTTTGTGTGCGCAGTCATATTTGTACAACCTTATACATCTGCATACGTAGGTGCATATGCAGAATAAATGTTCTCTCCACTGGAATGGTTTTGTGTAAAGCGAGGTAAATAACCAAAGGTACAACCATTTTTCCTAGAAAAGAAATGGAGAAGTTTTTAGTTAGAGCTTCCCTGCCAGGTTCTGTCCGTACTCAAAACAGGCTTTCCTACTGTTGTCATCAGGGTTCCAGAGTGTTTTGAGTCCTTCGTCCACCACAGTAAACCCTGCTGCTTTTAAGTGTTCATTGATTATTTGCACTGATTCACCACTCCAGCCATAGCAGCCAAACGCTGCTGCTTTTTTATCTTTAAAGCCTAACCCGCGTAGTTCTTCAAGCATGGATGCGGCTGAGGTGAGGATTCCCTTGTTAATCGTTGGAGATCCAAACACGATTCCCTTGGATTTGAAGATCTCGGTGATGACATCGTTTTTATCGCTATGACCGATGTTGTAGAGTTTGACTGTGACGGATTTATCTGCGTTGGTGATTCCTTTTGCGATATGCTCAGCCATGATTCGGGTACCGCTCCACATGGTGTCATAGATGACGGTGATTTGGCTTTCTTTGTATTTGTTCGCCCATTTGAGGTAGGTTTCGATGATGTGTTTCGGGTTTTTCCGCCAGATGACCCCATGGCTCGTACAAATGATATCGACAGGAAGGTTTAATGCCAGGACTTCCTTGATTTTCTTTTCCACAAGCGCGCTGAACGGGGTAAGGATGTTTGCGTAATACTTCATTGCTTCGTAGGTAAGCTCTGCCTGGTCTACGAGATCATTGAACATAGACTCTGAGGCAAGATGTTCCCCGAATGCATCATTACTAAACAGGATGTTATCATTGGTAAAATAACAAAACATAGAGTCAGGCCAGTGTAACATGGATGCTTCGATAAAGATGAGGTCTTTTTTCCCAAGGCTCAGTCGGTCACCGGTTTTCACGACATGGAAATCCCAGTCCTCATGATAGTGACCTTTGAGTGATTTCACGCCATTTGCGGTACAATACACAGGTGCCTCAGGGATGTGTCTCATTAATTCAGGCAGCGCACCGCTATGGTCGCTTTCTCCATGGTTAGCAATAACATAATCAATCTTTTTAAGGTCGATTTCTGTGGAAAGGTTTTTCACAAATTCCTTTGCAAACGGACCCCAAACAGTATCAATCAGAGCAACTTTTTCTTCTTTTATTAAATAAGAATTGTACGTTGAGCCACGATGTGTTGAAAGCTCGTTGCCATGGAACTTACGTAAATCCCAATCGATTTTTCCGATCCAAGTAACATTGTTTTTCACTGGTATGTTCATAACACTACCTCCATCATAAGTAGGAATCTTAGAATGACAGTTGGTTATTAAAAATTTCCCTGAGTCTTTATCATACAGTAAAGATTTGTATTGTTTAAATAGGAGTTCTTCTATCTCAGATTACTTAGGGGAGTTCAATGGAGACTGTTCCTGGCATCCACTGGATCGAAGGCATCACTGGACACTGCTACATCGTTGTCGACAAGGAGCTAACGCTTATTGATACTGGCATGCCGCACAAGACAAAGAAAATACTACGTTATATCACCGATGAGCTTCAGAGAACACCTTCAGAGCTGAGAACAATTGTTCTTACTCATTGCGATATTGATCATATTGGAAACGCTCTGGAGCTACGGAATCTCACCGGGGCGAAAATAGCTGCCCATCCGCATGATGCAGAGGTAATCGCGGGGAAAAAAATCCGGATGATGCCGAAGGGTGGGATGAGAATCCTATTCAAATTGCTTAGATCATTTATGAGAGTAAAACCATTTCACGTTGATATCATGATAAAAGAAGGAGACAACCTCTCCGGTTTCAGTGTCCTTCATATGCCGGGTCATACCATGGGAAGTATCGCTCTGTATGATTCCAAACGAAAGGTGCTGTTCATCGGGGACACGCTCGGATGCCGTGATGGTGTCGTGCAAAGCCCATCGAAAAATGTCACCATGGATATGAATCAAGCCTATAGGTCCATTGAAAAACTTAAAGATCTTGATTTCATCGTTATGCTCAGCGGCCATGGGGAGCCATTGAGGTCGAATGCCTCCGCTAAGGTCACCGAATTCATCAACCAAATGATAAATAGTGAAGCAACCAGGTGATGGTGCATTTCATGAATATCATAGAAACAAAAAACCTAACAAAGAAATTTGAAAAAATGATCGCGGTTGATAATCTCAACCTTCAAATAAAAGAAGGTGAGATTTTTGGATTACTTGGACCAAACGGTGCAGGAAAAACAACGACGCTTCTCATGCTGGTGACGCTGAATCCACCAACGTCCGGGACTGCAACGATCAATGGTTTTGATATTGTAAAACAACCTGATAAAGTGAGAAAATCCATTGGTATTGTGTTTCAGGATCCAAGCTCTGATGAGATCTTAACCGGGTATGAGAATTTGAAGTTACACGGTTGGCTGTATGACATGCCAGATGAGTTACGAGAGGATCGAATCAAGGAAGTTCTCAAACTCGTCGACCTTACAGATAGAAAGAATGATCGGGTGAAAAAATACTCTGGGGGGATGAGACGCAGATTAGAACTCGCACGAGGACTCATGCATCATCCGAAGGTTCTGTTTTTAGATGAACCAACACTAGGTCTTGACCCACAATCGCGAGAGCATATCTGGAAGTATATCGAAAATCTTGCGAAAGAAAAAAACATGACCATTATCATCACAACCCATTACATGGATGAAGCGGATAAACTCTGTGACCGGCTTGCGATTATTGATCGTGGGAAAATCGTTGTCCTGGGTTCCCCTAAACAATTGAAAAAAGAATTAGGCGGGGATATTATTCGCTTGAAGGCACAGACGCTAGACCTTGATGCATTAAAGAAATTACCGTATGTGAAAGAGATAAGTCCCTGCGATGGCGAAGTGTGTTTAACATTGGAGAATGCAAATATCCATTTACAAGAAATATTAAACGTCGTTGGAAAGATAGATTCTGTAGAGATCCGGTCACCTACCCTCGATGATGTGTTTTTACATTATACCGGAAGGGCCATTCGAGAAGATACCCCGGAGGGTAGCTGGGCTGAAAAAGCGATGAATGCGAGTGCGAAAAAATGAGCGAAATAAAAGGTATCTACGCATTGTGGTATCGAGAAACCAAGGTGTTCCTGCGAGAGCGATCCAGGATTATTTCATCGGTTATCAATCCTCTGCTTTGGTTGCTTATCATCGGAGGTGGTCTTGGGTCAGCTGTGTCCTTTGGCGGAATCAATTATCAAACGTTTATTTACCCGGGAATTCTCATTCAAACCGCTTTGTTTTCATCAGTGTTCTTTGGTGTCTATATCGTATGGGATAAGAAGATAGATTTCATGAAAGAAGTGTTGGTTGCACCGATGAGACGAACCTCTATTTTTGTTGGAAAAATACTAGGTGGGTCTACCGACACCTTGCTTCAGGTTTTAATCTTATTTGTCATCGGGTTTATTTTTATGATCGGTGGAATTATGCCTGGTTTGCAGCTAACTCCTTTTTCTGTACTTGTTTCGCTTGCATTTTTACTTGTAGCAACAGTTGGATTAGTCAGCGTTGGCCTCATCCTTGGTTCCCAAATGGAAAGCCCGGAAGGATTTCAGTTAATAATCAGTTTTCTTGTCTTTCCGTTGTTCTTTCTTTCTGGTGCACTATTCCCAATAACCAATCTCCCCGCATGGTTAGCTCCCTTCATTTTTATCAATCCCGTGACGTATGCGGTAGACGGCATCCGAGGTGTCCTGCTGGGGATCTCCCGGTTTCCTCTCCTTTTTGATTTTGCACTTGTGTGTCTTTTTGCTTTTATAATGATCCTCATTGGGACTTATGCGTTTAAGAAAATGAAAATCTAAAAAGCGTTAACAGGGGTGCTTTCGAATGGAATCTTGGAAATCTCGGCTTTCCGCTGACCCTACTGAATGGCTCTTAGAAAAAAACAATCCTTCAGTACGATATTTTGCCTTACGTGATCTTTTAGAAAAACCTAGAACTGATTCAGATGTAAAGGAAGCAAACCAGGATATCATGAAGACCGGTGTCGTGCCAGCTATTTTAACAAAGCAGAAGAAAGAAGGATATTGGGATGAGCCTGAACGTTTTTATACCGCGAAATACAAGGGGACCGTCTGGCAATTGATGATTCTCGCTGAGCTTGGAGCAGATGGGAACGATGACCGTATAAGAAAAGCATGCGAGTTCATCCTTTCTTTTTCACAGGATATGGAAAGCGGTGGTTTTGCTCATTCCTCGAGTGCTAAAAAAGGTGGGGGGCGCCATAGTGAAGTCATCCCCTGTTTAACAGGTAATATGGTCTGGAGTTTGATTCGCCTTGGCTATTTAGAGGACCCTCGGCTTTCGCACGGTATTACATGGATTACAAACTATCAGCGGTTCGATGATGGACTCCCGGAGGTACCAAAAGGCTGGCCGTATGACCGTTTGAAGGCTGCGTGTTTAGGAAAACACACCTGTCATATGGGTGCGGTAAAAACATTGAAAGCCTTAGTAGAAATCCCGGAAAAGAAACGAACTGCTGCGGTGAAACAGACGATTGAAAAAGGAGCTGAGTACCTGCTGCTGCATCATGTGTTCAAAAGCAGTCATGATGTGAACCGTGTGCCAAAACCAGGGTGGCTGAGATTCGGTTTTCCGCTTATGTATCAGACAGATGCGTTGGAGATTCTTGGGATTTTAACCCAGCTGGGGTACACGGATAAACGTATGCAGGAGGCTATCGATATTGTGGTTTCAAAGCAGGACAAACAGGGGAGATGGATACTGGAGAACACGTTTAATGGACGTTACCAAGTAAACATAGAAAAGAAAGGAGAACCAAGCAAATGGATTACGTTGAATGCGTTCAGAACATTAAAAAGGTTTTATAGCGACGAGAAAATAAAGAAAAAATAAAATGGGGCATCGGTTCTTGTAATGTTGTCTTTCTTTTTTTGGTTCATTGCTGATTGTTTCTTAGAGATCATATAGAAGGAACATATAAATATTTAAAAGTGATACTTTCCTTTGGATGCATATTACGGATGGGATGAGAGCCTATGGCATATACAGAAAAGCAGTCATCGTTTTAGTTTTAATGCCATTTCTCCTGGTTGGTTTCAATTGTGTGGAGGCATCCGCTAATAAAAACCTTGCTTTCCCTTCCCACGTGTCTGTAAACGATTCAGTTCTCGTCGCCGGTGTTTTTCATTATGTCGATGTCACGTTACCTAATGAAAATGAAAAAATCTGCATTATTGCGTTCAATGGAGATACGGAGCCGGAACCACAAGCTCGTTCTGAGAATAATTTTTACAAATGGGAATATGATAACGGAGTTTGGGTAGATGCCAGCGATTATGATTCTTTCTATATTGATCCCTCTAAATGTTATACGGAAAATAATACCTATTCGTTTTATATCGGAATTTCTAACAAAGCAAAACCTGGCAGCTGGACGATTAAAATACTCGTAGACAACAAAGAGGCCTCTTCTACTTCTTTAAAGGTGATTATCGGTGATTTTTGTCTATTCTTTTCAACAATCATCGGTGTATTTGAACCAACAATTAAACAGAAGATCTCGCTAGCGGAAAACGAATTGAGATGTTGTTATAAGGAACGGAAACTAGAAGCGTCTGAAGAGAACATTGAGAGAATCGTCGATAGTGTTCTGAAGAAAAAGTCGACTGTCTCAAATGAAGAAAAATCAGAATATACAAACAGAGATTTTTATTGCTTAAAGAATACTCCATTCAGCAAACAGGAGCCGATACGCTCAGCGATTTCTCTTTATCCCCGAAGTAAACTAAAGGATATAAAAATTGATGGATCGAAGTCTTTGTTTTTTAATGGAATATGGGGTGGAGGCAAAGATTTTTCTTCAAAAAAATTAGATGTTTTTAAAAGATTTTTTATGATCGTAGTAATGACTCTTTTGTTGTCCGCTTCTGTTCTGCCAATGGTTGTTTTGATGGGGAAAAATGAGGGCTCTGGTGAAATCACGATTATTAATGTTCAAAGTTTTCCCCTTATTGGTGGAAAATGGACAGTGATATTTACAACCCTTGGTGAAGCGAATTTGACCATTACCGCAGTAAATGGAACAACCTGGAGTAACAGTGATCAGAATCATGATCTAAAATTTTTACAGTGTAGAAAAGGGAATGAAACGTTAGACTATCAGTGGATGAATGACTCTGTTTTTATTCCTCATTTTTCATCCAATGTAACATGTTATGAAATTTCTCAGGTTTTCACACCTGGTACGCATACGCTCATGTTCCAGTTTGGTGATGACGTTGCCTTTGCCAATAATCTTGCTTCAGAGAATTGGCTACAGACAAGTACAAGTGATTTCAATAATGGTACCAAAACGAACATCAACTTCAGTAGCGGTTCTTTTCATTTAAAGGAGAGGTACTACCTTCGTAACTTTTCCCGTATTAACAATGAGGGATTTGAGGGAAGTTGGTTGCCTGTCGGTTGGTCTGAAGATCCATCAACGAGCAATTGGAACAGAGAAAACGATCGAGCGCATGAAGGCACCTACTCAGCAGATTTTGATGGGGCTACTGGTGGTGGAGCATCAGGAAATCTTCTTTCCCCGTCCATGAATTGTGCTGGTTCCAATGTTACTGCAATCTATGTAAAATTTTGGGGATATTCGGATGCCGCTGATAATGGGGAATACTTTTTAGATTACTACGATGGTAGTAATTGGGATCAAATTAGAAGATTAGATAATTTTGGAGATGGTGTTTGGGCTCAATATTCGCAGAAGATCACAGATTCACAGTACTTTAAGTCAAATTTTCAAATACGATGGAGGGTGATAAATCTTGAAAACAATGAGCACGTTTATGTGGATTTGGTTAATGTTAGTCTAGAGCGAAACGAGAGTGGATATTACTCCGCTGGTAGTCTCATATCAGAAGCCCATGATACCACAAGGAATATACCAGATTACAACAATATTGTTGTGAATAACATTACATCATCGGGTACAACGATTACCACCTGGATGAAAGCTGCTGATACGCAGGCCAATCTTTCTACAGCCACCTGGTATACAACGATATCTCAGCTTCCTGATAAAAGGTGGGTCCAATGGCGAATCAATCTTACCGGAAATGAATATCGCACTCCTACTATAAACGAGGTCAATCTCACATGGACATACGACAATGTGGATCCAATCTCGACAGTGACCTCGCTGTCAACATACTGGCAAACCACAACACCACTCCAGATTTCGGCCACTGCATCAGACAACGGGACAGGGATAAAAGAGGTAGCATTGTATTATAACTACAGTGCGAATAATGCTTCAGGCTGGTCAGGGTGGACGCTATACGGAACGAATGATACAACGAGTCCTTATGCATGGTCATTCACTCCCCCTCAAGGTGACGGATACTATCGATTTTATAGTAGAGCGGTCGATAGAGAAATCAATATTGAAGATCCTCCAAGTTCACCTGGTTTTGATGTTTTTTGTGGTGTTGATACCATCAAATCCTCCTCACAATTAGGCAATATTACCCCGTATTGGTATGTTGAGCCGAATAGGCATGTGATCATCAATAGTTCCACTGCTAGCGATTCTCTAAGCGGCCTGAAAAACATTGTATTATACTATCGTTACAGAATGGACAACGGATCTGCATGGGGATCTTGGAAGTACTTTGGTTCAGATGAAAGTGCGCCATGGTCCTGGAATTTTAATTTTCCAAAGGCCAAGGGTTTCTATCAATTCTATAGCATCGCAATTGATAAGGCAGGTAACTCAGAGAATCCTCCTACCGCTCCTGATAATGATACCGAATGCGCTTATAATTCTTTTAAGCCATATTCAGAAGTAGATGCTGTCAGTCTGTACTGGCATAGCACTTCTCCTCTGACTATCACTGGTCAGGCTACTGATTTTAATGGGAGTGGGTTATATAATGTCACGCTATATTATTATTATAGCAATAACAACAACAGCTGGTCTAACCAAATTCTTTTTGGTGTTAATAATAACCCATGGAATTCTATTTCATGGGTTTTTACTTTTTCAAATGGTGATGGCTACTATCGATTCTTTAGTCTCGCGACTGATAACGACAGTAATCTGGAATATTTTACGGGTAACGACACTCTATGCGGATACGAAACTGTCAAACCTTCTTCGCAGGTTGACCCAATTATTACCTATTGGCATAATGCCACAGGAAACCCCATAACGATTACTGTTACGAATGCAAGTGATTCGCTTACCGGAGTTAAAAATGTTACTCTTAACTATCGATATCGAACAGGGAATACATCAAGTTGGAATGCTTGGACTTCTTTTAGTAGAGATGAAAGTGCACCCTGGAGTTGGAATTTCAATTTTCCAGGAGGAGAAGGCCATTATCAGTTCTATAGTATAGCGTATGACCGGGCAGGTAATAGAGAAGATTCACCATCGTCACCAGGATATGATACGCAATGTGGATATGACAATTCAGGGCCATCCTCCCGAGTCAATTTCATTTTACCTTATAACATCACGTTGTCACCCTTATTAATCAGTGCAACAGCAAGTGATGATGTGAAAAATGTGACCATCTGGTATTATTATTCCTCTCAAAATTCAACATGGTGGAACTTTTATATGTATAAAAAACAGATTACTGTCACAAATAGAAACGCCAGTACTTTAGTCAAGAACTACTCTATTAATTTCACATTAGATCATTCTTCTTTGGTATCTGCAGGAAAATCTCTTGCAAATGGAAACGACGTGAGAATCGCATACTACAATGGCACCTCATATGTCGAACTCGATCGAATCAATACGACAGCTTTTAATTCTGCTACAACGAAACTTTGGTTTAAACTACAGAATAGCATCGCTGCCAGTGGATCGGATAGCAACTATTATTTATTCTATGATAACCCATCTGCTGTAAATCCACCGCAAAACAAATCAAAAGTTTATCTCTGGTTTGATGATTTCAATAGGGCAAATAAAGCAGATATAACAACCGAAGCAGCATATAGAAAAACCAATGGGGGAACTTGGGCTATTGAAAACCAGAAACTAAAAAATACTGGAGCTGCTGGCGACCCAAATAAGTTAATTGTACGAGGGTTGGGTAATCTTAGCCAAGACGTTGACATGCAAGTTAAGATAAATGTTACTACTTGGATTAGTAATGCTGATGAAGGAAGGATGGGTTTATCATGTTGTATGAACACTGCTAACGGCGAGGGTTATTGCGGTTTGTTCCACCAAACGCATAGCCGATTTGATTTTTTAAATGATCTTAGATCTTGGGGTACATCTGCTTCAGTCTCTTGGTCTAACAATGTATGGTATAATATGAGATTTAGAGTAGTAAACCCAAGTGCGAGGAATGGGTTGGGCAAGATATGGCAAGATGGTACAAATGAACCGAACTCATGGAACAACACAGGTAACTTCGGGACAGGGACTGCCAGAAGCCGTGGTCAAGTTGGTATTGGTGGATCTCGACAGGCTGACGTAACCTATTTTGATGATTTTATTATTCGCTATGTTCTACCAAATGAACCTTTATGTACTTTCGGTTCAGAAACCTTAAATGGATGGGTAAAATGGAATAATGCGAGCAATCCAGATACTAGTATCCCCTGGAATTGGAACTTCAACTTTCCAAATGGATATGGATATTATTGGTTTTATTCCATAGCTATTGATATAAACGGTAATCAGGAAAACCCACCTAGTGCAGCTGATGCAACGTGTCATTTTGTCATCCCTGTCGCTCCAGTGATTAATAGTTATGATTTACGAAACGTCACTGGATCAAAACTAAACAATGCTACCGGTCTGCTTGACGTGAATAACGAATACTACTTTACAATCAATGTCACTGCTAAATATGGTTGGTTTTACATTGATTATATCGAAATAAAAGCATGGTATGATAAAGGAAGTGAAGGCACCTCTTACAATCAAACAGCAGGTGGGAACCTCAATATGTATCTACGATACGAAAATATTACTGGAACTGCTAGTTATAGACTTCTCTGGCCAGACAATGAAGTGCAAATCATCGGTAGTAATTGTACCCAGACTATTGTCAATAGTACCACAAGGAGTATTAAAATAAGTTTCAAACCTCTGAGTCAAACGAGATGGGCGTGCAGCAATAACACGTGGGATGCTACCAAAAACACCACTAACGATCCCTTTTCTTGGAACTTCAACATCACCGTTATAGACGCTTCCGGCTTAAAATCATGGAAGAGAGATGAGTATGGAGTCTACAAATTTGCTTCTATTTTACCTGAAAAAAACTGGGTGGGGGTCCAAGCACCACCAGGATATAACGCGACATCGAATGTTGTCAACATCACCTATTCTTCAAACTATGACTATAACATAAGTATTTATTTTGGAGAGAATCTTACGAACGTTTCTTCAGGTGATATCATCCCCATCGCTAATAACGTTTACATCTGTGCAAATGCAGATCTTAACGATGATATCACCACCGATATGATGTTTAATGGCATCCGAGAAGTAAACGCTATTGACATCATCAACACATCAGGTATTTTTCATAAAAACAACACCAGTCAAATCGTTCATGTGCAATTCAATGTGTACATACCCTTTGGTACCATCCAAGGAGAATATACGGCTCATGTAGCCACGAAGATAAAACAGAAAAAAAATTAAGATCACCCCCTTACTACATAATTCGATTCCTTTAAAAAAATAATGAAATTCAAGACCAAAAGTTTTATATGATGGACAATGAATTAGTGATTTGCACCCTAACATATAATCATGTTACAATATATTAGGTAAAAACTGGTGAGGGCTAGAAGGATGGGAAAGCAGAACATATATTCAGTTCTCGTAGTAACTGCGTTGGTGTTTTCATTATTCACTGGTATGTTCTGTCTTGAGCCTTTTGTGGTTAAAAATGCGCAAGCTAATCCTGGGAATATAAGCGAAGAGTGGAACAACGAGACGACCTTAAACGTTACGATTCTCTATAGAGAACCAAGGATTAATTGGTATGGTTTTCAATACAATCAGTCCGGAACCTGGGTCTCCAGACTCAACACTCAGAGTGATGTAAACGCTAGTGCGGAATACAGATTTATTGTGAATATCAGTAGTGATAATGGGTGGAAGAATATCACGTATGTGAATATCACCGCTTGGTATGACCAAGGAAATGAAAATACCGTCTACAATCAGACGTTGGGCGGGAACATGAATTTGTTCCTTCAGTATGAAAACACCACGGGAACCCCTGTATGGAGGATGCTGTGGCCTCATGGTGGCGAGGTTACTGGGAGTAAATATACGGAGAGAGTTGTACGTGATCCCGTTGGCAGTCCAAGATTTACAGAGTGCCATAATCTAACATTTTCGTTTGTCCCCGGATATCAATTTCGATATGCTCCTGGGGATGGGAGTTGGAATACAACCCGTAACGCTACGAATGATCCTCAATCCTGGAATTTTAAGATATATGCTTCAAATGAGCAAGGGTACGTTTCTTGGGTTCAAGATGAATTCGGGATTTACTCATATACCGAAATAATAAGTGCGGGATGGCCTGCTATCTATGCGTATCCTGGGGAAAATGCGACAGCAGAAAGCCCTATTACACTTGTAACTCGTTCGAACGGGAATTATTCGCTTTCTGTAGATGTAGGGAACCTAACGCATCGAACACATCCTACTGCAAATATGTCTCGTAAAAGGATTTGGGTGCGAGGTGGTGATTTAGCTCTACCAAATAATTTCACCGCCTTTAACGATATAATCTACCTCTATGGATCTGCTGGAACAAATCATCTTAATCAAGCAAATGGAACAAGTTTTTCAACGAGTGATATTGAGTACAAATGCAATATCCCTCTCGGTCAGATTGCGGGGGAATATACTGCTCCAATAAGTTATCATCTAAAAACTGCATAAGAATTAATCAACCCACCGTAATCCCTCAATTTTGAAATTAGTGTATTTTAACCTACAACAACCTATTCTTAGGTTTTAATTTTTCCTTAATGGTGTCAATTTTTTATCTAGAAGCTCTCTGAGTATGACTCTATTGCAGAGTGACGTTTTGACAAAAAAGCTTTAAATATTGTGTCCTCCAAACAGCATACCTGACATTTGTTAACATGTCGGATAGTAACTTGATAATGGAATGGATGAAGGTGAAAAAAATGGAGATGGAACGAAAAAGAAAGTTGTTTTCTGCTATAATAGGAATAACATTAGTCATATCTATGGTAGTAAATATATTCCTTTTTGGACCAATCATCATGATTGGGAAGGCCGATCCCGGTGATATCCCTGATATATGGCATAATTCAACAACTTTGAATGTAACAGTCCTGCATTTTCCTCCAAGAATTAACTGGTATGATTTTCAGTACTATCAGTCTGGAGCCTGGGTCTCAAGACTCAATGCACAGAATGATGTAAACGCTAGTGCGGAATACAGATTTGTTGTTAATATTAGTAGTGATCAGGGCTGGGATGATATTCAATTTGTCAATATCACCGCTTGGTATGATCAAGGCAGTGACAGTAGCACCTATAATCAAACATTGGGAGGAAACTGGAATCAATTCCTTCAGTATGAAAATACCACGGGAACCGCTGTGTGGAGGATGTTATGGCCTCATGGAGGGGAGATTACTGAAGGGACCTATTCAGATACGGTTGGATTTGATCCCTATGGGAGTCCCGGTCATACCCAATGTCATAATCTGACGTTTTCGTTTATTCCAAGTTATCAGGTGAGATATGCTCCCGGTGATGGGATTTGGAACAATACCTACAATACAACGGACGATGTTGAGTCCTGGAACTTTGTAATAGTAGTCACTGATAGTGGTGAAGATGCCCCCGAATCGAGTACTGTTTGGATAAACGATGAGTTTGGCATTTACTCGTATAGTGAGATCGTCAGTGCTGGATGGCCGACGATTATTGGTCACCCTGGAGAAAATGCGACTGCGAATAGTGATATAACACTCGTGACACGGTCGAACGGGAATTATTCTCTCTCTACCGACGTCGAGGATTTAGCTCATAGAACATTTCCAGGAGCAACGATTTCTCGAGAGCAGATTTGGGTACGCGGTGGAGATTTAAATATCTTCGACAATTTCACTGCGAGCGGTGGTGGAATCTATTTCTATGGACTTATTGGAACGTACCATCTTGCACGGGCTAACGGTACCGATCTGACCACCGATGATGTCGAGTATAAATGTAACATTCCCATGGGTCAAATGGCGGGTGACTACGTCGCCGCGATTCGGTATCATCTGACGACAACATAGTGATACAACACCAATCCCCCTTTCTTTTTTTATTTTTTAAAATTTTTATTTTTGTATGTATTGTACAATCATTTTGTCACCCTCTTCCCCCCTTAATTACTCTCGAAAAAATATCTTTTCAAAGAAAAACTTTAATAGACGAATAGAGATAAGAAGTACGGATGGGTGACTCAGCAGTCTAGGTTTACTATAGGAGAGAGGAGAGTGGGAAAACAAACAAGAAAACATATTATCGTTTTTTTTATACTCATAATATGTTTATGCACCTTGGTATCAACTGTTACAGCAGCCGATGATGTATCTCTATCCATTAAGATGTTGCAAGGTGAACAACAAACTCGTTTTAACAAACCTATGTTTGTCGCTGGTGTCTGGCAGTATGTGAATATTACCATGGATCAGAGCACCGATGAATTGTCATTGAGGTTCTATAAAGGAATAACACTCACAACTGGAAATAAAAATGAAACAAATTATTACGAGTGGAAATACAATAAAAATAATATAACGGTCTGGAACGATGCAAGCGGGTATGGTATTGAATACATTAAACAGGATTCTTGTTTTAAAAACAATACTCTGGTCAGTTTTTGTATAGGAATAAAGGATGCAATGCCTAACATTGTAGACTATTTTGAAAACTGGACCGTCGAAGTATCAAAGGATGGAACTACCATACATTCTGAGGGCATTGTCGTAGAAAAACCAAAAACCGGTATCTCATTGAGCAAACCATCTTCGATCATATTTTATGTTGATCCATTCACCATCATGGATGCTCAAGGTGATAATTTCTTTAAGATAGGAAATATCGGTAATGTTCCGCTGTACGTTAATATCGATTACGAAAAATACAACGATATCGAAATTACAGATCTAAATAAAAAATTTTTACCGGATGATATCGTCCCTCATTATGTTATAGTCCATTCGAGAAGTTGGCCGCCTGGTATTAAAAAAATGGATATACAAGTAAACGGCTCATATCCTCGATCATATTTCGTCGATACGAATGCGACGGTTACCTTGTACACCTCCTTTATTATTGACGTGCCTCAGTTGGTTATCTATGTTGGGCATAGTAACTATAGGATAGATGAAATCCAAGGTACAGGGATAACCTTCCAGTATTTAGAAAGATTAAACATGTATGAAGGCGAAATCAGAGATATCAGTGCATATGTTTCCGGTAACGGGGCAGTAACCGTAGAAGTGTCGGCAGATGAAAAAAACATTAGTGCGCTAAAATTGTATGATGGTAGTACTGAAACACGTTCTCCGATTTCTTTTACTTCCACAAATACTTCAGAACGGACTATAGTCGTAACCGTTGAAGCTCTCGGTGAGGGAAAAACAGGGATCCTTACCTATAAAGTAAGCAGTGATGGAGTAATTAAAACTTATACAACTCAAATAACCATTGGACCGCCAGCATCACCTGACAAAGGAACATCTGCGAACCCTGGTTTCATCATGCAGATCATTGTCATCATCGTCGTTCTGCTTGTTGTTATCTATATGGTTTTATCATATGTTAAAAATAGAATGAGGTAATAGAGAAAAAATGAGAAAAATCATTTTACCCTTTCTAATAGTGTTCATAATCCTCGTCCTCTGTTCAGTAATTGTTCCGCTGAACGCAAGCGCAGGGCAAGCAGGTGTAGGAGTAATAAACGTCCCACCAAAATACGGGTATATCCGGGTTGAGGAGCAGGATAATTTTATCCGGGTGTATCTCAATATTTCAGATTATAACTCCTGGGCAGATATCAATAATGTGGGTGTGACCCTCGACAATTATGGTACGAAGCTCTCTACGTTTCTTTTCCAACAATATAAGAGTTTGGACTCCTATGTTGAAATAAATGAATTCAGTGAAACACCTGAGAATAATCATTTATTGGTTATCGAAAAGTGTTTTTTCGAAAAATCAAACAAGAAAGAAACCATCGATGAACGTTGCGACATTGCAGTACGATTCGTCTTTCAAAAAACGTTTTTTACCGGCTTAAGCATTGTGATAAATGATAGAGCAAGATCCAACCCTGCAGAGGCATACATCTATTACAACAGTGAAGAATCAATGAGAAGCGGCAATACCATTGTGATTCCGTGGATAGGTTTGCGAATTACCATCGATATCCCCCCCTATCTTGTCGATTTAATCGCAATAGTAATCGGGTCGATTGGTGTCATATATTATCTTAAAAAAACAGGGATATTAGAAAAAAGACGAGGGAGCTATGAAAAAACTTACTAGTCGCTCCTGGCTTTTTCCTAATTGCCTCTTCATATTTTTTTCAATTTATCTCTTGGTGAAGTTCGTGTTTATTTTCTTTTTCAGAGCCGCCTTTGAACCAAAGTTCATCTTTGAACTCACGCCCTTTTATCTTTTATCAGGATTGAGCAACGTGCAACTCGGATTACTTTCCCTTATGATTATATTCGTCGATATGTATCTGCATCTACGGTCCGGTAAACGAAATTTACTTCTCTCTTTCCTCCCGACCTCTGTGATGTTATCGAGCTTGGGGTTCACCATTATGTTTAGCCCAATGGATATAGCGTATGTCTATCACTATGGTCTGTTTGGTTGTCTACTCTTTGTTGTTCTCATCGATTATAAGTATGTTTTAACAGGTGTAGAAACCCCAACGGTACTCCAGAAAATAGAACCGGTAGCGATAAAAGTTATGAAGACGGAACCTGCTGCCGTGCGAGTCAAGTCTCTCTTTGTAAAAAATGTCAAAGTCAATCAGCAGCCTCAGACGCCACTTCTCTCAGCGAGCACGGTTGAACTAAAAAAAGTATCAGATACTATTCTTCAAAAAATGCAGACCATGGTAGAGGACCTTGAAAGAAAAACAGTACGAATTGAAAAATTGGAAAACGATATCGAGAAGCGAAGAAGAAATCTTGTAAACCCGGAGAAAATCTTTACTGACCGCGTTATCCCTTATTTTGAATCAAAAGAAAAAATTCAGATTGATGAGAAAAACCTCGTAAAAAATATACCTGCGGATGACAAAATTTTTATGAAAGAAAAAATGGAGAATCGTCTCATTATTGATGATACGAATGAATTCGTTGCTGTCGTACAGAGAGGGATTTTCAAACAAATCAGCAATTCCTTTGCTGATTTTCTCGGTTACGAAAGTAATGAGCTCTTACAGAAGAGTTTTTTTGTTTTTATCGCTCCCCACGGCTATGAGGATGCCAGAAAATACTATCTCAATAGATTAAAAGGTGTTACTTCTAACTCTTTTAGAACTGTGTTACTCACCAAAGAACATACTGAGTTGTTAGTAGAAGTTACTGTGACACCAACAATCTACAAAGGAGACGCGGCTGAATTTCTTAGTGTTAAAGAAGTTAAAAACAAGTAATGCGATCACCATAAACGAAAGATCACTCGATGTTTGACCTCCAATCTATACAACATATTTCGATTATACCTCTAAAATGAGTCGAATACAACATATAATTTACATCGTTATATTCTGGTAACTAATACTACTTTGTGTGTTGGTCAGTATTTTCCCTCAAAAAAACCAGAATGTCCTCGGCTTTTCAACCAAAAACGCTATACATTGATAAACTGTTTCCATAGATTACCATAGAAATACTGAAACACATATGACATGACTATGAAAGTAATATTTTTTTATCATAGGTCCC
>Ga0315274_10006133_pt1 | contig 17535 bp, 11 predicted proteins | sample YL17G02_20_MG_FD_203700 | JGI IMG/M metagenome (GOLD analysis project Ga0315274, IMG submission 203700) | Sediment microbial communities from Yellowstone Lake, YNP, Wyoming, USA - YL17G02_20 | ecosystem: Environmental > Aquatic > Freshwater > Lake > Sediment | place: USA: Wyoming | collected...
CTTCCCGGGCCTGCTCCTCCGTGGATACTCTCACATAACCAATGGCGTTGATGATACTCGCGTTCATTTGTTTACTCCGCTCCTGTCAAAATGAGACCTGTTGACTCCATGATTAGGCGGGGGGGGCGTAGGAACCCGGGACTCCCAGGACGTCAGGTGGGATGATATGCTTATCATGCAAACACTCTATCGTCAGCGCCGTTTGTCCTCAGCTCGGCCTCGAGCCAGGGGTCTCGAACGCCATCTCGCACCGGAGGATCTCGATGAGCATCCAGGCCGCCTGCACTCGGCTGATGTTGTGGTACCTCTTTGCGTAATCGAGGAGCTGCAGGCACATCGACGGAAAGTCCGGATCGGGGGTCGGATCCCTGCGGGCGCATGGCGCTTTGATCATGCGCCGGCGCGTGGCGTCAATCTCTTCAGCCGGCCAATCGCGTGCGAAATGTTTCTCGCCTTGGTTGATGGGCAGGAGCGCGAGATTCATAATGAAGGTGCTCCCCGGCTGCCCGATGGTCGTCCCGACGTTTTCGCCTCGCAGGAATTTATCGGCCTGCCAGCGGGAGCCGTCCATGGCCGCCTTGAAGGAGATCCAGCAGCCTGGGTCGTGGATCGATTGGTACTTCATCTCGAGTGTGGCGCCGTCCGGCAAGCGGCGCAGGCTGAGGGGCCAGGGAAAGTAGCTAACGCTCCGGACGATCGGCTTTTCCACCGAGTGGTCGCCGACATACCAGGTCAACATGTCAGGGAAGAACGAGAGTTCCGGCCGGCCCGGGATGCGGATGAGATACGGGATGTCGGACCATCGCGCCTCCTTCTCCTTTCCCGGAACCTTCTCGAGATACACTTGGCCTCTCGTGTCACACATGAACGTTCTCCGTTGTTCGACATTCCGGGGACGGACAGTTAGGGCCTGGCCCGGGCCGTCGGCCGCGGCCTGCGCAAGACAGCGCCCGCGCGACCTGGCTTCGGGAGGATGAAGGACGGAAATAAAAATAGGACACTTATTTGCCCTCCGGCCGCATCCTCGCTCGACGCGAGTGGCACCTTGGGTGTCCGTCCCAGGTTGCCGGGCCACTCATACGGTGGCCGCTCTTGATGCCATCGATATAATACGTCGAAGAGTCGGAAAAGTCAAGTGATATTTCAGATATCAGTTTCCTAAGGCTATCCGCACAGAGGTCATCACTTTGACCCACAACTCGCGCTTCCAGTGACCTGCCCCCTAACATTGTACCAGCCCTAGAGTGAAGTTTCCGACCACCTGCGCCTCCGGCGCCGGCGGCCTATATCCCAGCGAGCTGTGCGCTAGGTCACTCTCCTCCTGGTCCTGATCGAGGACGGTCAGCCGCCGATCCCATCTAAGGCTGAGCGGAGATGATTCGGAATGCCTACGAAGAGGAGCCGCTCGTTTGCCGCGATGCGGCGGGAGGATGAAGGTCGCGGCCATTCTGACGGACTTTGCCATCGTGGCCGGATCATCCGGCACCTGGGGTTGACGTATGCGGCCGAGAAGCCGCCCCCGCCGGATCTTCACGCAGGTCGCGCTTACGGAGGTAGAGGGCTTTGGGACTACAGCTAGCGGATGATGTTGGGAGGGGCGGGCAGGTCCGGCCTCGCTGGGCCGGCCCTTCGGCCGTCCATGCCGATCATCTACCCTTCGGGCGACGGATCGACTCAATTTCGAGTTCTTGACAGCAGCCCGCGGTCGGAATATCCTCATTTTTATGATGGGCAGGGGCGATCTTGAGCTCGAAGCGAGCTTATCTCGGCAGGAGCAGAAAAGCAATTTCACATAATTCCGACCGCCGGGATGTAGAATGACCTACCTTCGGGCGACGACCGACAATCGCCCACAACATAGGCGACTGAGATAGGAACATATGGCTATAAAGAAATCCGACCTCTACTCAGCGCTCTGGGCCTCCTGCGACGAGCTCCGCGGCGGCATGGACGCCAGCCAGTACAAGGACTACGTCCTGTTCATGCTGTTCATCAAGTACATCACCGACAAGTACGGCAACAGCACCGACTTCGCTCCCCCGGTCACGATCCCCAAGGGCGCGAGCTTCAAGGACATGCTCGAACTCCGCGGCAAGAGTGACATCGGCGACAAGATCAATACCCAGGTCATCGCTCCGCTCGTGAACGCCAATGCCCGGTTGGCCCGGAGCGATTTCCCCGACTTCAACGACTCCAACAAGCTCGGTGAGGGGCAGGCCAAGGTCGAGCGGCTGACCAACCTGATCAACATCTTTGCCAGACCCCAGCTCGATTTCTCGCAGAACCGCGCCGAGCACGACGATCTCCTCGGCGATGCCTACGAGTACCTCATGCGGCACTTCGCCACCGAGAGCGGTAAGAGCAAGGGGCAGTTCTACACCCCCGCCGAGGTAAGCCGGATCATCGCAAAAGTGATTGGGATCTCCCCGCAGAACACGAAGGCGTCTACCACCGCATACGACCCGACCTGCGGCTCAGGCTCACTGCTCCTCAAGGTGGCCGCTGAGGCCGGCAAGCACATCACACTCGAAGGACAGGAGAAGGATGTGACCACGGCGGGCTTGGCCCGCATGAACATGATCCTGCACGACTTCCCCACGGCGAACATCGTGTCGGGCAACACGCTGGCCGCGCCTAAATTCAAGGACGGCGAGCAGCTCCGCACCTACGATTATGTCGTCGCCAATCCGCCGTTTTCCGACAAAACGTGGGCCACCGGCCTCGCGCCCTCGAAGGACCCCTTCCAGCGCTTTGCCTGGGGCGTGCCGCCCACCAAGAAGGGCGACTACGCCTACCTGCTGCACATCATCCGCTCGATGAAGGGCGCGGGCAAAGCGGCCTGCATCCTGCCCCACGGCGTTCTCTTCCGCGGCGATGCCGAGGCCACAATCCGGCAGCAGCTCGTTCGGTCTGGCTACCTCAAGGGCATCATCGGCCTGCCCGCCAACCTCTTCTACGGCACCGGCATCCCCGCCTGCATCGTGGTGCTCGACAAGGAGAACGCCGCCGGCCGCAAGGGCGTCTTCATGATCGACGCCTCCAAGGGGTTCATCAAGGACGGCCCCAAGAACCGCCTGCGCGAGCAGGACATTCACTGCATCGTAGACATCTTCACCAAGCAGGTCGACGTTCCCCGCTACGCCCGGAAGGTACCGCTGGACGAGATCGCCGACCCAAAGAATGATTTCAACCTAAACCTGCCGCGCTATATAGACAGCACCGAGCCCGAGGACCTTCAGGACTTCGACGGTCATCTGCGCGGCGGCATCCCGGAGCGCGATCTGGACGCGCTCGGCGCGTACTGGAAGGTGCTCCCCAGCCTGCGGCACGTGCTATTCGAGTCCGCGGGCCGCCCCGGCTACGCGCGTCTGAAGCCGGCGCTCACCGACGTGAAGCCAACAATCCTCTGCCACGGCGAGTTCTCTGCCTTTCAGCAAGAGGCGACGAAACTCTTCGCCGACTGGCGCAAGGCCACGACGCCGCGCCTCACCGACTTCGGCAAGGACGGCCACCCAAAGGCCCTGATCGAGACCATCGCCGAGGATCTCCTGGCCGCGTTCCGCAAGGCCCCGCTGCTCGATGCCTACGACGTCTACCAGCACCTCATGGACTACTGGGCCGAGACCATGCAGGACGACGCCTACCTGATCGCCGCCGATGGCTGGGTGAAGGGCGTGCAACCGCGTGAGATCGTTCAGGTCAAGGACAAGAACAACAAGCTCACCTGGCCGGAGCCGCACGATTACCTGAAAGGCAAGCGGCGCTTCAAGTCAGACCTCGTTCCCGCGCCGATTCTCGTTGCCCGCTACTTCGCCGCCGAACGCGATTCCATCGAGGCGCTCGACAACCAGCTCGCCACGCTCGAGCAACAACTCGACGAGATGCGCGAGGAGAACAGCGGCGAGGAAGGGCTGCTATCCGAGGTGATCGAGGGCGAGGGCGACAAGCAGAAGATTGCCGCGAAGGCCGTGAAAGCGCGGCTGAAGGAAATCGGCAAAGACCCTCTCTACGCGGACGAGCGGGCGGCGCTCGAGGCGTACGCCGACCTGCTGGAGCAGCAGACGGAGGCCAGGGCCAAGCGCAGGGCCGCACAAGAGGACTTGGACAAGAAGATCGACGCTAAGTACCCCAAGCTCACCGAGGCCGAGATCAAGGCGCTTGTGGTGGACGACAAGTGGATGGCGCGGCTGTCGGCCGCCGTGCAGGGCGAGCTAGATCGCGTTTCGCAGACCCTCACGGGTCGTATCCGCGAATTGGCCGAACGCTACGACACGCCGCTGCCGAAGCTCACCGAGGAAGTGGGGACGCTCGCCGGCCGGGTCGAGGAGCATCTGAAGAAGATGGGAGCGTCATGGAAGTGAGGCGCGGATACAAGCAGTCAGAGGCGGGCGTGATCCCTGAGGGGTGGGATGTCCAGTGCTTGTCGTCCCTTCTAACCGCTGGGCCAAAGAACGGCTACTCAGGCCGCAGCGCGAACGACGCCCCTGGGACTCCGACGCTTGGCCTCGGCGCAACAACGTCTGGTGCGTTGATTCTAAACGACGAAACCGTGAAGCGGCTTGAAGAGACAATTGACGCGACGTCAGACCTATTCCTGCAGTCGGGCGACGTGTTGGTGCAACGTTCGAACACGATCGACCTTGTTGGGACCACGGCCGTCTTCAATGGCCCATCCGGTGTCTATGTCTATCCAGACCTGATGATGCGACTGCGGTTTCGCGAACAAGTGACCGCGCATTGGTTTTGGCGGTACGCGAACGGTGCCAACGGAAGACGTTTCTTCATGCGTGTCGCCGCCGGCTCTTCCGGAAGCATGCCGAAAATTAGCGGGGAGAAACTGCGAGGGATGCAGTTGCCCGTCCCACCCCTCCCCGAACGGCGCGCCATCGCGACGGCGCTGAGCGATGTGGATGCACTGCTAAGCGGATTGGATCGGCTTATCGCCAAGAAGCACGACCTCAAACAGGCCGCGATGCAGCAGCTGCTGACCGGCCAAACCCGCCTCCCCGGCTTCAGCGGGCAATGGGAGATGAAGCAATTGGATGAAATTGGGCGGTGTTTTGCGGGTGGCACGCCGTCTACAACGCGCCCCGATTATTGGGGAGGCGATGTGTTCTGGCTGCCATCCGGCAGAGTCCAAAACAACATTCTTGGCGCACCATCCGACTCTGAAATTACGATTACCGAACGGGGGCTATCCGAGAGCGTGGCGAAGCGGATCACACCGTGCTCGGTTCTGGTTGCTATTACTGGTGCAACTTGTGCGAATGTCTCCCTGCTGCAATTCGAGGCAGCCGCCAATCAGTCTGTCGTCGCTATTGAACCGTTCGATGAGACGGATGCTCGGTATATCTTCTATGCGCTGTTAATGGAGCGTGGGCAAATTCTGTCGCGCCAAAGCGGTAGCGCACAAGGCGGAGTGAATCTGAAGGCTGTCAAGAGGATTGTAATTCGATGCCCACTACTTAACGAGCAAGTAGCCATCGCGGCCGTGCTCTCCGATATGGATGCGGAGCTGGCGGCGTTGGAGGCCCGGCGCGACAAGACTAGCGCCCTCAAGCAGGCCATGATGCAGGAGCTGCTCACCGGCAAGACGCGGCTCGTTCCCGCAGGAGCCTCCCGTGCCTGAGCAACCCCGCTCCGAGCGTAAGACGCAGAACCGCGTCATCGCCCTCTTCACTGATCCCGTGCGTCCTGACAATCTCGGCTACCGCTACCTTGGTGAATGGAACAAGCGGGAGAACAACCGCGCCATCGAGACGACGCTCCTTCGCGACAACCTGACGGCCCGCGGCTATTCCGCTGCCCACGTCTCCGCCGCGCTCCAGAAGCTCGAGGCCGCCGCCGACTCGACGGGTATCACGCTCTACCAAGCCAACCTGCGCACCTACCAGCTCCTGCGCTATGGCGTACCGGTGCAGGTCGCAGCGGGCGCGGCGCATGAGACGGTGCACCTGATCGATTGGGAGCACCCGGAGAAGAACGACTTCGCGCTGGCCGAGGAGGTGACGCTGACCGGCGGCTACGAGCGCCGCCCGGACATCGTGCTCTATCTCAACGGCCTTGCCATCGCATTGATCGAACTCAAACGCAGCTCGGTGGAGCTGGCCGACGGCGTGCGCCAGCTCATCACTAACCAGGAAGAGATCTTCAACAAGGGCTTCTTCAGCACGGTTCAGTTTCTGCTGGCGGGCAGCGACTCGCAGGGACTTCGCTACGGCACCATCGGCACGCCGGAGCAGTTCTTCGTGGCGTGGAAGGACGAGGCCGCGGGCAGCGCGGCACCTGCCGCTGGAGCGCTGCTAGATTGGCCGCTCGCCCAGCTGTGCAATAGGGCGCGGCTGCTCGACCTGATCCGCAACTTCATCATCTTCGACGCCGGGCAGAAGAAAGTGCCGCGGCCGCATCAGTTCTTCGGCGTGAAGGCCGCACAGGAGCGCATCGCCAAGCGTGAGGGCGGCGTCATCTGGCACACCCAGGGCAGCGGCAAGAGCATCGTCATGGTGCTGATCGCCAAGTGGCTGCTGGAGCACGACCCCGACGCCCGCATCCTCGTCGTCACCGACCGCGACGAGCTGGACAAGCAGATCGAGGGCGTGATGAAGAACGCCGGGGTCATCGGGCCCGAGTCGCCTTCCCCGCGCATCACGTCGCGGGCGGAGTTCGTGGAAAAGCTCGGAGCGCATACGCAGCGCCTGCTATGCGCGCTCATCCACAAGTTCGACGTGGCCGACCTGAAAGGTCCGCCCCCCCCCGTGCAGGGCCGCTTCTACGTGTTCGTGGACGAGTGCCACCGCACACAGGGCGGCGACATGAACAGGCAGATGAAGCGCTGGCTGGAGGGAGCGATCTTCATCGGCTTCACCGGCACGCCACTCCTGCGCAAGGACAAACTGATGACGCGGGACGTCTTTGGCACCTACATCCACACCTACAAGTTCCATGAGGGCGTGGCCGACGGCGTCATACTCGACCTCAAGTACGAGGCTCGCGACGTGCCGCAGCGGCTCACGTCTCGGGCTGCCATCGACAAATGGTTCGAGCAGAAGACCATGGGCCTCAATAACTTCCAGAAGGCGGTGCTGCGCAAGCGCTGGGCGACAATGGAGGAGCTGATGAGCGCGGGCGAGCGGAAGCAGCGCATCATCGCCGACATTATCGAGGACTTCAGCCTCAAGCCGCGGCTGAACAACGACCGGGGCACAGCGATCCTGATCGCCGCCTCGATCTATGACGCCTGCCATTACTACCGGCTGCTGCAAAATACGCCGTTCGGACCGTACTGCGGGATCATCACCTCTTACCAGCCGAACCACAACGCGATCTCCCGCGAGCCACCGAACAGCGACGAGCGCTACAAGTTCGACACCTACACCAAGCACGTCCTCAGGGAGCGCCAGGCCACCAAGCTGTACGAGGACGAAGCCAAGCGCCGGTTCATCGAGGAGCCGGCGAACATGAAGCTGCTGATCGTGGTCAGCAAGCTGCTGACCGGCTTCGACGCGCCAAGTTGCACGTACATCTACCTCGACGACGAACGGCACGACCACGACCTGTTCCAGGCCATCTGCCGGACCAACCGGCTCGACGGCGACGACAAGGACTACGGCCACATCGTCGACTTCAAGGAGCTGTTCGGCGAGGTGCAGGAAGCGATCGCCGTCTACAACTCCGACGAGTTGGACACCGATCCAGGCAATGGGGGCGACAACAACGTCCACCTCAAGGACTGGCTGGACGAGGGCAAGAAGAAGCTCGACGAGGCTCGTGAGGCGCTGCGCTACCTGTGCGAACCGGTCGCCCTTCCGCGTGAGGTGGAGCAGTTCCTTCACTACTTCTGCGGCAACGCAGCCAACCCGCGCGCGCTGAACGAGACCGAGGCGCTACGGGTGTCGTTCTACAAGGCCGTGGCGGTCTTCGTGCGGGCCTTCGCCGCCATCGCGCAGGACCTCACGGAAGCCGGGTATTCCGACGCCGAAGCGGCTTCTATGCAGAAGGACGTCGAGTTCTATAGCGAGATTCGTTCCGCCATCAAGAAACACTCGGGCGAGGAGCTCGACATCAAGCCCTACGAGGCGGACATGCGCCACCTTCTCAACACTTATGTCCAGGCCGACCCTGCCGCTGATCCCGGCGAGCTGGGCGAGATGTCACTGACAGAGCTCATCATCAAGACTGGCATCCACGACGCCATCGCCAGGAAGCTCAACGAAAAGGGAAGGCTATCGAGGAATGCTATCGCCGAGGGGATCATCAACAACGTCCGCAAGACCATCATCCGCGAGCAGCTCACCGACCCGAAGTTCTACGAGCAGATGTCGAAGCTGCTCGACGACCTCATCAAGCAGAGCCGGGCGGATGCTGCAGCATATGAGGAATTTCTCCGGAAGGCCGAGTCGCTAGTAAAGCGGCTGGCTGCGAAACAACCCGACGAGGGCGTGCCCGCGGCGCTGCACGGCAAACGAGAGGCGACGGTGATTTACAACAACCTGCCGAGGATTCTCGCGGCGAGGCGCGCCAAGGCTGCCGGCATCGCTGAGCCCCACGCAGAATACGGGGATGAGCTTGTCAGGTTGGCGCTCGAGATAGACCGTGTGATGCGCGAGCGGGCTCCGGCAGGGTGGAAGGGAGATCAGGCGCGCGAGGCACAGGTGCTGAATGCTCTATTTCCACTGCTCAACCGGAATCGCGAGGCAACCCTGGCGCTCTTCGAACTCGTTAAGAATCAGCCGGGTTACTTATGACAGAGACGATCCAGCTCGGTGAAATCGGCATCGCCGTGAGGCGCAAGGACATCAAGCATGTCCACCTGTCGGTGCACCCGCCGAGAGGACGCGTCACCCTTGTCGCGCCGAAGGGGACGCGCCCTGAGGTCGTCCGCGCCTATGCGGCCTCCAAGCTCGGGTGGATCCGTGATCAGCAGGCGAAGCTGCGGGGACAGGCACGGGAGACGCCCCGTCAGTTCGTCGAGCGTGAGAGCCATTACCTCTGGGGAAGGCGATATCTGCTCTCCGTGCGGGAAGAAGAGGCGAAGCCCTCCGTCCGCCTCAATCACCGCAGCATCTCACTCACCGTGCGACCCGGCAGCAGCAGAGCAAAGCGTGCGGCCGTCATGCACGAGTGGCACAAGTCCCTCCTGCACGACGCAGTGCCCGAGTTGATCTGCAGGTGGGAGCCGAAGCTCGGCGTGGAGGCGGCAGGCTATTTCCTCCAGCGCATGAAGACCAAGTGGGGCGGCTGCAACCACCGGGCACGGAACATTCGGCTGAACACAGAACTCGTGAAGAAGCCCAAGGATCTGCTTGAGTACGTCGTGGTCCACGAGATGCTTCACCTGATCGAGCCCACCCACAACGAGCAGTTTCTCACGCTGATGAGCAAGCACTACCCGACATGGCGCGAGGCTAGGGCGGAGCTGAACGAGTTGCCTCTGGGTGCGGAGACGTGGAAGCTATAGCTCTACGTCCGAGAGGCGGAGATTGCATGATCTTGAGTCATGTGAGCGCGGGCTAGACTACTCCCATGTCACGATGAACCTTTGAAAAAGACGCATGAATGGCTCCAGTTGTTGATGTTGCCCACCGCAGTGCCCCCGGAGGTGCCTTGGAGAGCCGATGGCTAATAGAGTCGCGCCTGCGAAGAATACCGGCGGCGGCGGTTTCGCCTTCGAGGACGACGTCTGCGCCTGGATGCTGGCCTGCATGTTGGCGCGCGAGACAGTCTTCGACGCGGAACTCGGTGCTCCGCTTCGCCTCGATTTCCAGACCCGTCCCGACGGCTGGTTCCTCGATGACGTGTTGGTGACCACCGAGGTGGGACCGGTGCATCACCGATTCGCGACGTCGATTAAGAGCAACCCTCAGTTCACGGCGTCGGCTGCCCCTTCGGACTTCGTCACGTGCATCTGGGAACAATGGCTACATGTCGGCTCCGCGATGTTCGATCCTGCGCGCGACTTCATGGTCCTGGTGACTGCCCCGCTCTCGGGAGCGGCCGCTGGCTCGGTTTCCGGGCTCGTAAAGAAGGCGCGGGTGGCGGACCCGAATCTCTTTCCCTCTCGCCTAGCGACCGCGGGTTGGGCCACGGAAGACGAACGAAAACTCTGCACGAGCTTCGCATGCCCGGCAGATCTCAACGCCGCCACGACGGATATCGACACTGCGCGCTTGCTGCAACGACTCCGCTTTCTACAACGAGACTTCGACATCGTCACCTCCGAGTCGCTGAAGGCTGCGCTCGACCTCTGTCGACGTGCCGTTAGCAGCCATCTTGATGATGACGCTCAGACGCTCTGGAACCTTCTGCGTGGTTTAGCGGCCGAGCTCCGGCCTCAAGCCGGCAGCATCACGTTGCAGGCGCTCGTGGATCGTCTGCGGGGGCGCGTGTCGCTCGCCGACTACCCACACCACGCCGGCGACTGGGTGGCATTGGACGCTCGTTCGTACCGGGAAGCGACTATGGTTCCCGATGCGGTTGCAGATCGCATCCGAATCCCGCGTGACGATAGAATCGAGGAGCTCGTAGGCGCGGTGGCGGCAAACCAACTCGTCGCCCTTCTTGGCCCATCCGGAGCAGGCAAGTCCGCCCTCGCTAGAGCTTTCCTCGAGCGTCGGCGCGCCCGGTCCGAGCGGACCCTCTGGCTAGATGCGAGTTCGTTCAATTGCGCGGATTTCGGGACATTTGAGTCCACGCTGCGCCTCAAGTATCCGCTTGCTGAACTGCTCAGCGCTACCACCGCGCAGAATCCTCTCCTGGTCCTCGACGGGCTTGATAGGCTGTATTCGGATCAGGCATTTCGGAACGCGGCAGCGCTGGTGCGTCTTGCACGTCAAGAAGCGCCGTCGACGCGGTGGCGAATTGTTGCCCCGTGTCAATCACAGGAATGGCCGCGAGTTCTGGAAGCCCTTCAGCGCAACGGGGCCGCGATTGGTCAATGGACGCCCTTGCAACTCGAGGCGCTGAAGCCATCGGACTTACGGCCCGTGGGCGAAGCAGTGCCTGCATTGAGGCGGCTGCTTCTCCAGCCGAATGTTGCTTCATCTCTTACGAACTTGAAGTTCCTTGACCTGGTCGTGAGGCGAGTCGACGAAGAAGGAAGCGTTGACCCGGCGGGTTGGGTCGGTGAATCGAGCGTGGCTGATTGGTTTTGGAGGGCCGAGATAGAACGGGGCGCCGACCGGATCGCGCGCGGACAAGTCGCGCGCTACCTCGCTCAGACGCAAGCAGATCGCCTTGTCGCGTCTATTCCCGTCGATGAATTCGACGTGGCCGCCGCTCAGGGGCCTCTGGCGTCTCTTGACGCGGATAAGATCTGCATAAAAGATTCTAGTGACCACATCGCCTTCGCGCATGACTTGTATGGGGACTGGGCGCGTCTTCGTATCCTGCTGAACCACCGAGGCGACCTAGTGGAATTCATCCGCGGGCGGCACGAGTCGCCGTTGTGGCATCGTGCGCTCCGCCTCTTGGGTGTCTATCTCCTCGAACACGCAGGCGGGGTCGAAGACTGGAAGAAAGTGCTCTCGTTGTTTGGCAACGGAGAGATGCGGGTCATCCACGACGTGCTCTTGGAGGCTCCGGCGTTTGCGGTGAACGCACGCGTCCTCCTTGATGCCGTCTTCCCCGATCTGGTAGCAGGCGACGGGGTGCTCCTTCGGCGCCTCCTAACACGCTTCTTGGCGTTCGCGACCATCCCGAACGCGGAACTAGTGGCATTCGCGCGTTCTGTGGGTATGGATGCGAATGCAGCACGCGCTTCCTGCCGTGTGCCGCTATGGCCGTATTGGCTTGATGTACTGGCGGTCCTTCATGCATGTCAGGACGCTGCCATGCGTGCTGCACCGGCGGAAATCGCTCGAATCATCGAGATGTGGTTGGACTTCGTGCCGAAGGGAAAAGTCGGACGCGCCGAGGCAGCCGAACTAGGCGTCATGCTCGGGCAACACGCCCTCGAAACCCGGGAGGTCTACGGAGGCCGAGATTGGAAACGCGAGCGCGAGCGCTTCTACAAGTGCGCTCTCTCCGCCGCGCAAGAACGTCCCGATGCGGTTGCCAGCCTCGCGCTGACCGCTGCCGAGCGCGTTGCCCGGCTAACATCCCCGGAGCACCCAACCCCCGCGCCGCGACCGCGGCGACGGGGGCTCTTTGGGGGTACAGGGATTATGCGCGGCCCTTGGCCCGATGGTCCTTTGGAGCGCGTCGACGAAGCCTTCCAGAACGTCGTGCTGGACGGCGCGGCTATCCGCAGCCTCTACCGAGTTCGCCCTAAGGTGGCGCGAGAGGTCGTCCTTGCAACGCTTATCGAGGAGCCCCGCGAGGACGATTGGAATGACGACTGGATGCGCCAGAAGGATCTTGACGTAGTTAACCGACACGAGTGGTTTCCGGCGTTGTACACGCACGGACCCTTCCTGATGTGCCTGCGCGACAACTTTGCCGAAGGCCTCGAGTTGGTTGTTCGCCTCGTCGAGTTCGCCGCGGAACGGGCCGACGAATACGCGTCGCGCGAGCTAAGGAACAGGCGTGCTCGGTGGATAGCAGAGGGAAAGGCAGAAGCGGATGTCGACAAGTTCCTGGCCAGTGCCGTTCCGAAGCACATCTCGCTTCTTGATGGCGACCGAATCCTGACTTTCTCCGGAGATGAACTCGTGTACGGATGGAGCGCCGGGCTCGGAAATCCGCCCGACGCTGTAGAGTCGGCGCTGATGGCGCTCGAGCAGTATTTTTATCAACGACTCGATGACGGCAAGGAGGTCGCCGAGGAGGCAAGCGCCGTGCTCGCGCGGAGCCACTGCGTCGCACTTCTGGGAGTGCTCTGTGACGTAGGGAAACGTCAAAAGACCTTGTTCGAGGGGCCCCTGCGTGCACTTCTGTCGGCTCCCGAGATCTACTCGTGGGAGATTGCAAAGACCGTCCACGGTCGGTCGCACCTGATGATAGGTGCTTTTGACAAAGGCGAGATGTTCATCGAACTCGCACGCCAGTTCCACGCGCTGGAGCATCGGAAGCTCGATCTACACGATGTCGCAGCCATACTTATGCTGGGGCGCGTCGGGATGAGGGAGTATTTCGCCCGTGTTCGAGAGTGGTGGCAAGAGCGAGAAACAGCGAGCGACCGAATGGCTGATCTGACCCAGCAGCTAATCATCATGCTCGATCCAGTGAACTACCAGTTGCGAGAGGACCCGGAACACGGGGTCATCCTCGTGAACGTTGAAGCCGAGCGCCGCGATGCAGCGCGCGCCGGCGAGCACCAGGCGATGAACGACCAGATGCTCGTCATCACATTCCCGATGCGGTGCAGGAGGATCCTGGACGAGAAGCAGAAGCAGAACGACACTCAGCTCCAAGAGCTATGGCAGTCCTGGGTTCGCATTCGCGAACTTGCAGAGGCAGGACCAAAATTGCCAGGAGGTGAAGAGAGGTTTGGTGACGAGTACGCCAACGCCATTGCCGGAGGCGTTGCCGTATTTCTATGGCACGATGAATGGTGCTGTGCTGAGCCGAGTCGCCGAACGGAGGCCGAGGCCGCCCTTCTGAGCATTCTGGACGATTCCCCTGAGAGATCGGGCTTCGACAGCGACGACAGCGTCTCGAATTGGACCTGGGAGTGCTTTCTTGCCGAAGCAGGCGCCATGCTGTGGTCACGCGACCAAAATAACCAACGGTGGCGACGGCTCGTCGGCAAGGCGGTCCTCTGTCAGAAGTACGCGGCTCTACGCGCGCTGTTTGCCCGTTGCGCAGAGCATCGTGTGATGTTCGGAGATGACTTCGGACGCCTTCGTCGATTTGCCCTCGAATGGGCCTACGCTCGATATCGTGTCGAGATGCTTCGGAGGGTACCACGCGAGGCATTACAGCTCAAAGACAAGGTTCGAGATCGAACTGAGCAGGAGCTTGCTGCTTGGGCCGAGGAGAGGCTGGCCGCGTTTGTGAATGGTTCCTCGAACGGCATGCCATCGGATTGGAGGGACTGCGACGACCCTGCCAGGTTCAAGAAACTGGACGCCGTTAGCCGGAAGTGGCCGGGAAGCCCTGGAATAGACTTCCAGGTGGTTCGGTGCAGTAACGAGTGGCTGCCGCTGCCGGATAGCGCGCGCGATCTGGCGGAACGAGAAGAAGTGATACGGTTCTGGCGGGCCGCTCTCCACGTCATTATTGCGCGGCCTCTGGCGGACCTCAACCGACGTGATTACCAGTATCCGGACGATGACGAACGGTGGGTTCTCGAGAACACCGCGGCGGCGGTGCTCCAGCTTCGACCAGACGAGAAGCCCGAGTTGTTGTGGCAGCCCATCCTCGACTTACACAGCGAAGCCAACGACTGGCCCGAGGTCTTCGCTCATTCGCTTCACCGGCAGGCGCTTATGTCGCAGACCACGCCGACGAGCTACGGCCCCCTCGTTCGTCTGATGGCTAAGCGCGCGTTTATGGACGTGGCGGGCAAGCGACGATGGCCGTCGCACGAACAGGTCTGGGAGGCGCTGGTCGGCATCGACTGGTACTCGCGCGACCGGTGGGAAGCACGTCACGTGGAGACGGTAAGTGATCTGTCGGACGTCTTCTCCTTATGGATGGAGAAGGTCCCGCTCGACGGGCGGCGCCTCAGGAACTTCGCCACATGGCTCTGTTGCCCGGCCGCCGAGCCGATTAGGTTGCGCTCGCTTCACTGGATCTTGGGGCGCGTTCGAGTCGACGAAGAGCACGCCTTGTACCACGTGGAGGAGGCGGAAGACGCGATTGCACACCTCATGAACGTGGTGTGGGACAAAGATGAGACGTCGCTGCATGCAGCTCCTGAGGCGTTCAGTGCATTCCGAGGGCTGCTCGCATGGCTGGGCGATCGGCAGAACGCCCTGGGTCTTGAACTGCTCGGCCGGATCGAGAGCCTTGGGTGACACCCCGTCGCCCAACAACGGCATGCAGCGGACGGTGCTGCGCGCTGATGCTGAGCGGTAGACGAACCCGACAGACATGCGGCTCACGAACCCTCAGGTAAAGTACCTTCGCTCCGTTCCCTGCCGGCTTCAAAGGCGGTGGGCAGACCAGTCCGCCGCGTAACAAATACATAACAGAAGTTGCCTACTCTCGCCTATTCCGGCGTAATGGTGCCTACCAAGTTGCAAGCCGTAACTTGCTCATCTACCAGGGGAAAACGGGAAATACAGATGGGGTGAGTGACGGGAATCGAACCCGCAACCTTCGGATCCACAGTCCGACTCCCGAACGACTGCCGCCGAAGTCCATTTCCCCCGAGAAACGACATCCTTCCGCGCGCTGAATGGCCGAGTCCGTCTTTAAGTCCGTTTCAGGCGGCGTTAGTCCGCGTTAGTCGCAGACACGTCGCAAATCTTGACACCCGGTTCCGCGGGGTTCAGAATTAGGGATACCGATCTCAATCGAAGAGGGGACTTTTTAAGAGGTCATATTTTAATGAACAATAAATATCGATTCCGGTGCGTAGGATTTTTTGAAAATGTGGTTAGACGTTACGGGCAATTGGAGATCGCCCATAACGGCGTCCCTTTCAAACCGGAACATATGAACTATGATGGAAATGTCGTTATGGATCCCGTCTATTCATTCTTTATCTTTTGCCATTCTATCAAGGATTGGATAAAGAACGATGACTTGGTAGATCCTCAAGTTAAAGAAAAGGTAGAACCTTTTATTGAGGCCAATGCGTGTTTGAAGTCTTGTGCAGATATTGCCAATGGCATAAAACACCTTAAACTGAAACGTAAAAGAAGTCGGACTCTTCCAAAGTTCATCAGAAGTGAACGAAATTTCATTACGGACAAAACGATGGACATCACAAAGATCGATTCACCTGAGTACAAGGACGTTATTGTAAAGGATTTTTTTTACTTAGATACGGATCAAGGAACGATTGAAGTCTTCGACTTGGCAACTGAGTGCGTAGAAAAATGGCGAAAGTTCATCGAAGACAACATCTGCAAACTCTAATCAATGGACTAAGAACTAAGTGAGAGGGGGCGACAAATGGACTGGACGCAAATAGGTCAGTTAATTATCAATTCATTCCTTGTTCTAGTTACTTTTGGATTGGTAATTGTGACCGCGATTTATGCCTTTTCAACCCACAAGATGGCGAACGAGATGAAAAACCAGTCCGATATGATGCAGAAGGAATTCGAAATCCGGATCGCCCCCTTAGTTGTACTAAAATTTACTCATTTACTCACTAACGTCATAAACCCTGTATGGACAGTCACTGTGACCAACAAGGGTTTCTATCCCGTTAAGTTCGAATATATTTATATCCGATGTTGGCATAGGGAAAAACCTGATACTGCCGAGGCGGACGTTCTCCAGATAGATAAATGGCTTGAAAAAGGCGAATACTTAACCCGTGTAATAAAATTCTGTTTCTCTAAGATTGCCCTGTTCCGTAGTGCGCCGGACACTAAAGAGTATGGGATGGCCTCTGCCGAACTTCATTTCGTGGACATAGAGAAAAAACAATTCACCTTAAACAAGGGCAAGGTATTTATCGGGAATTAATCCGACATATGGCGGGCGCTCCCAGGCCGGGGAGGTCGGAGGCTAGGCGCTCCGTCGTGCCGAGGGATGTGGTTCAGCGAGTGGGGCAGGCCACCCCGCCGCAAATGTCTACATGCCCTCAAAAAAATGAGCAGAGATTGTACAAACTCTTGCTCAAAATAGCTCAGTCTAGCCTAAACGTGATAAAACCATCAAGATCCGTAAGTGTAAAAAAACAAGCTGGATGCGGTCCAACAGGGGAGAAGCCACCGGAACCGGATTCCCCCGGAATCGTTTTTGAAATCCAGAAGGTCAACCGGGACATCTACCCTCCTGCGCGTTTGGCAAGAACGTAACGGTCTTCGATCCGGTTCGTCGGCCCGGTCCGATAGAAATATTCCAGGCTGGCCTGGGCGTATTCCCGGGACAGGGTCAGTCGGCCCCGGAACTCTGGGAGGGCGACGCTTCCCCGACCCATCAATCCCTAGCTCGGCCCGAGATCGACCAGCCAGCGGGCGGAGAGAGGCGGGGAAGGGGTTGCAGTTGTTTTACTATAAGGAGTATGATCAAAAAAAGTGCGTTAGCGGGAGGCCGAGAATGATCAAGGGGACTCGGTTCGGCATCGCCTGTAATGTACTCCTTACGTTATTGGCATCTTTAGCCTGCACCCAGCCCAGTTGGAAAGGCACGATTGCCAAGGAAGGCGATGTAACCGTCATCAAGAACCCGTTGGAGCCGATCTACAAGACGCCCGTGCTCGAGCTCAAGGAAGACCTCTCCATCGGCGGCCCGGACGCCCAGGGCGAGTACGCTATCGGCCAGATCAGGGCTTTCGTCGTCGATGACGCAGGCACCATCTACGTCTTGGACTCTAAGAACTTCAACGTCAAGGTGTTTGATCAGTATGGGGAGTTCCTGCGGACGATTGGCCGGAAAGGCCAGGGCCCGGGTGAGTTCGAGCTCCCCTTGATGTTGTCCCTCGTCCGGACATCAGGTGAGCTCGCCGTCCACCAGGTGACTCGCAGGATGTCT
>Ga0315274_10006135_pt1 | contig 17530 bp, 12 predicted proteins | sample YL17G02_20_MG_FD_203700 | JGI IMG/M metagenome (GOLD analysis project Ga0315274, IMG submission 203700) | Sediment microbial communities from Yellowstone Lake, YNP, Wyoming, USA - YL17G02_20 | ecosystem: Environmental > Aquatic > Freshwater > Lake > Sediment | place: USA: Wyoming | collected...
GGCGAATTTCTGGAAAAGACTCGAAGACAGATTGGAATTCATGGGGTTGGAAGAGAAAGTGGGCTTGTGGAAACATATTTTCGATACAGAGGGTGATGTTGAGGCTAACCGACTTCTTCAAAATGGCCTCGATCGAATCCATTCCATACCCCTTCGCCCTATCCAGGAGGAATTTGCCTAAGCCGGTAATATAACCAGGATGAAGCACGACTTTTTCAATTCCCAATTCTGCTGCGGCCTCCAGGGCTTCGAAATTTTCCTGGAGGGAGACCCTCCTCAGGCTTTCGTAGAGGTCCGAGGTCCAAACAAAAGTGGGAAGGTGTCCCATGATTCCCATTTCATACCGATTAAGGAGCTCCCGGATCAGCCGTTTTTGTGCCAAGATTTTTTGTGGGGTGACTTCGGGTGGATCCATGGTCAGTTCCACATAATCGAAGTCCATCTCCCCGATTTCTTCGATCTCTTTCGGAATAGGTTTGATCGGAAAATTCATCGCTCCATATTTCATTTCATACCCCCTAAGTCGTCAATCGCAAGTCGTATTCCCCCAACCCCCCTTTAGTAAAGGGGGGAGAGGGGGGATTTTTGGGCGTCTCTGATCCAGATGCGGATCTTTGTCTTATTGGGGATTGGTCTTCCCCGAAAGACTTCTTCCATCTTCTGATGAAGTCTTTTTGGGTCTTCCGTAGCAAGAACCGAGATTGAATGAACACCCACCCCTTCCAATAACCGAAGATTTTCGATCCCGAGTCCTTTTAGCTGGACCAATTGAGCTTTTTCCACCCAATGGGTGAGTTCCTCTTTTGGGATGAGGAGGCGGAGGGCCAGTTCATCCCTCTCTATTTTCTCCTTGTTTTTTGAGAGAAGATCGTCGAGAGTGGTAATCCCCACTTTAGGAAGTTCCTTTCGAAAACGGGATTCTATCCAATAAGCATCATTGAGACGGGGAAAATAAGAGTCAACGGTTTTGAGATCGATTGCTCTGAAGACGAGAATAAAGAAACTCCCGATCAGGATTGTGGTTAAAACCATGGTAAGAGTTCTCGCCTTTTTTTCAAGGTGGAGACGATAAGTCGATTCCTCCCAACCTCTTCTAAAGCGAAACAGGGAGATAAAGTTGTACATCACGTAGGCCTGGATGGTAAAGGGAGGAAAGCCTAAGAAACCGAGAAAGGGCATCTCAAAACCCTTCATCTCTTCGAAGAAGGGGACCGTATAGATCCATTTTGAATGAGCCCAGAAGTTCCAGAACTCCCAGAGGAAACCGCAGATCAGCCCTGCGAGGAGCAAGAGATATATTTTCCGCGGGTTTCCTTCCTCCAGATCTTTCAGAAGAGATCTCCCTCCGAACCGATGATTAAAAGGTTCTAAGAGAAAGATGAATCCAACCCAGATCAGGGAGAAGAAGTACTCGGGGACGAGGACGGAGGAGACGAGGCAGGCTATCCCTAAGAGGACAAGAACGATGTGACCGCCCCTCACCCTTCCCCCCGTGGTCGGGTCTTTTCGACTCTCCCCCGAGGGGAGAGGGAGGGGGGGAGAGGGTGACTTAAACATGAAAGACTCTAATAATTCTGTCGTTTCAAATAGTCCGGGAAGCACGGTTCCATAGGCGATCGTATAACCCAACCACCGCTCAAAAATGGAATGGGGGAGATTGATATAGTACCAGTTCTCTAATGAGAGGTTGGCTGCCTCAAAGATCAGCCAGATGAAGACCGACCATGGGATCATCAGAAAGAATTCTTTGGTTCGACTGAGAATGAGGGAGTTTCCCTTTAGACGATAGATGATCGCATCTATGATGAGGATATAAGACCACCAGGCGAAGCAATAAAACCAGCTGTAGAATGGGTCGATTTTTTTAAAGTGGAGGATTTCAGAGAGAATAAGGAGGAGGATTCCAAAAATCCCATGAAGTGGAAAGATCTTCTGCATCAACCCCAAATTTAGCATATCCATCCTCATTAAACAATCAGTAAAAGAGTTAAATTCCTTTGATCGGCTATTGAGACACAGAAAAGGTGGGAGTGGAATATGCCTGTGAGATTTGGAGATTGGCATAATTTGATGTAATATAGTGGCGAGTGGAGTGGATTTGCTCATGGTGGACTGGACCTTTAGCCAGGAAGATCGCTGGCAAATGAAAGCCCTGGGGATATCAGAAGAACAGGTGCGCATTCAGATCCAGATATTTCAAAAGTCTTCCTTCTATGTCCGACTCCATCGACCCTGTACCATTGGAGATGGGATTCAGCAGATTGCCTCAGATGAATTGGCAACCTATATCGGATTGCAGGAAAAGGCTGCCCGAGAAGGCCGCTTCCTTAAATTTGTTCCAGCTTCTGGTGCGGCCAGCCGTATGTTTAAAACCCCCTTTCAAATTTATCACCAAACTCCAACTCTTCTGAGTGGAGAAATTCCTGAGCAAGAGGAGAGGGGAGATCCAGAGGAAAAGGATTTCCTCTGCTTTCAGAAGGGAATTCAGCGGATGGCCTTTTTTGATGATTTAAAAACTATTTTGGCCAGCAATGGTCTCCAAATAGAAAATTTATTGAACCAGGACCGGTGGCGAGAAATTCTGGAATATTTACTTACCGAGCGGGGACTAAATTATGGAGCTCTTCCCAAAGGGTTATTGAAGTTTCACCGATATCCATCCGGAGGCCGCACAGCCTTTGAGGAACACCTGGTTGAGGCTGTTTATACTGTCCGAAACCGAGAAGGCATTTGCCGCCTTCATCTTACTGTTTCACCAGAACATGAAGAGGCCTTTCGTCAACTTTTGGAAAGGATAAAACCTTGGTACGAGCAGCACTATCAATCCTGTTTTGAGGTGACCTTTTCGGTCCAGAAGCATTCCACAGATACGATTGCCGTGGATTTGGAAAATCAGCCCTTTCGAGAGAAGGATGGGAGGATTCTCTTCAGACCTGGAGGCCACGGGGCACTGCTTGAAAACCTAAATAACCTTCAAGGAGATCTTATCTATCTCAAAAATATAGACAATGTTTTGCCGGATCGGTTCAAGGAACCTACCCTCACTTGGAAGAAAGTTTTAGGTGGATTTCTGGTTGAAACCCAGGAATTCATCAACCGGTATGTGGGCCAGTTGATGGAAGGGCAAGAAGACATGGGCTTGTGCGAAGAGGCCATGGCATTTGCCCAGAATAGGCTCTTTATGCCCGAACCAAGGACCTTCAAACAATGGATGGAAAAAGAGAAAAGAGATTTCCTCTTGAGCAGATTGAACCGTCCCTTGAGGGTTTGCGGAATGGTTAAAAATGAAGGGGAACCCGGGGGGGGACCATTCTGGGTGGAAGGAGGAGATGGAACGCTATCTCTTCAGATTGTTGAAAGCGCCCAGGTTGATCCACAATCTTCTAAGCAACAGGCGATTTGGGCCTCTTCCACCCATTTTAACCCTGTTGATCTGGTCTGTGCAGTGAGGGATTTTAGAGGTAGGCCATTTCGTCTGGAAAGGTACGTGGATCCGGAAGCTGTTTTCATTTCTCAAAAATCTAAAGACGGACGTGATCTCAAGTCTATGGAATTGCCCGGATTATGGAATGGAGCCATGGCAGAATGGATCACCCTCTTTGTGGAGGTACCCATCGCTACCTTCAATCCAGTTAAAACAATAAACGATTTGCTAAAACCCGAACATCAACCTGAGTAAGACATAATAATACAAACGCACTAAATAAAATGACATTCACCCTCACCCTCCTTGGAGACTATGTCACAATAACGGAAATGCCATGCTTGTCATTCTGAACGAAGTGAAGAATCTAATAAAATCAGGTGGGTGAAAATAGACTAACTTGAATTTCAGATTTAAGATTTAAAATTATAGATGTGAGGTTCGAGATTTTCAATCTAAAATCCCTGCCTGCGGCAGGCAGGTGGAATCTAAATTTTATTTTCCGTCCGGGTGAATACCCCACCCCTTGGGGCGAAGGATTTTCCCCGTTGTGGTCTTTGATACCCCGCTGCTTGCGGCGGGGTAGTTCATCAAAATATGTCAGAATACCCCTCAGCTCTGCTGGGGGGATGAATGGCCTACCCTCTCCCCTGGGGCCTGCCTGCGCGAAGCCGCCTCGGCGAAGGCAGGGGAGAGGGGTAGGGTGAGGGGGAAATGATCTAATCATCACCCCCACCTTAATCCTCCCCCATCCCCGCCATAATTCAGCGGGATCTTCGACAAGGGGGAGGAAAGTTTTTTAGAGAATTAGATGCCCCGCAGCTCTGCTGCGGGGTTCTTTACTTTGTGAGAGTTCCGAGACAAACAAAGGGATGCGAAAATGAATAGGAACTTAGTTGCAAGTTCATTGCGTTTCACTTCAGGCCTGCCTTGCGGAGACAGGCTATCGTGTCATCCACGACGGATTGATCCTTTAAGGGTAGAGTTTTGGCATAGTGCTCCAAGGAAAACTTGGGGTGTATCCTCAGAACTTCTGCGGCCTCAGCCTGAGCCTCCTTCTCGCGGCCCAATTTAATATACGTGATGGCTAATCCCAAGTGGGTGAACAGATCATTAGGTTCAAGCTTGAGTGCCTTTTTGTACTCGACGATGGCCTCCTCATATCGGCCTACCATTCGGTAACCTCCCCCGAGATTACGCAGGGTAACACTGGAAGGGAAAGGGTCGAGGCGGATCGCCTGCTCAAGATACTGAACGGCTTCGCTGAACCTGCACGCATATATTAGGGCCGAGCCCAAACTGCCTTGAGCTCGCGCTCCGCTCGGGCTTAGCTCTAATGCCCGTTCTGCCGAGGCTATAGCCTTATCATGTTGCTTCTGCATAATATACAAGCTGGAAAAGCAAGTGTGAGTGAGAGGGTCTGAGTCGTCAAGGGCCAGGGCTTTTTGTGCTGCATCAACCGCCAGTTTCATGGATTCTTCCGGCGATTCGCTGAATCTAAACCACAGGTCCAACATATGGCTATAGGCCATGACCGTGTAAGGAAGCGCGTATTGGGGGTCCAGGGCAATGGCTTCTTTGGCCAGTTGCTTGGCCATGATAGAGCCCTGTTTGTTCATACGGACGAACTGCTCGAACGCCTGTAAGGCCTTAAGGTAAGCGTTGAGGTTTTCTGTACCCTTCCCAGTCACGCGGGCGTGTTCCCCCGCTGTCAGCTTCACTTGCAGCGCTGTTATGATCTTCAGTGTGATCTCATCCTGCAGGGTAAAGATATCCTTTAGATCGCGGTCATACCGCTCCGCCCAGAGATGATGGCCCTTGATGGCATCGATGAGTTGGGCTGTTACCCGCACATGGTTCTCAGACTTCCGGACACTGCCCTCCAGGACATACCGAACTCCGAGCTCCTCGGCGACCTGTTTCACTCTCACTGCTTTGCCCTTATAGGTGGATGTGGAATTTCGGGCAATGACAAAGATCCGCGGAGTCTTAGAAAGAGCAGTGATGATCTCCTCCGTGAGCCCGTCACTGAAGTACTCCTGCTTAGAGTCTTCGCTCATATTGGCGATATTGTCAAAAGTTCTATGAAAAACCGCTCTGTAACATACCGAAAGACAATGAAAACCCTCCCCCTTGAGGGGGGAGGGAACAGGGTGGGGGTGAAAGATTTGACGGGCATAGCGAGAAGACTCAGGAAACACTCTACGGATACAGAGCGGCATTTATGGAGGCATCTCAGAGACAGACAGATAAATGGTTTCAAGTTTCGTCGTCAACAACGAGTTGGCAGCTATGTTGTGGATTTTGTGAATCTCGAAAAGAAAGTGGTTATAGAACTGGATGGAGGGCAGCACGCACTTGATCCAGGCGATAAGATACGTGATGAATGGCTCAAGGCTGAAGGGTATAAGGTCCTGCGATTCTGGGATAACCAGGTATTCAGTAACTTAGAAGGTGTTTTGGAGACCATCCGAGAAGTCCTTCTTACCCCTCACCCTGACCCTCTCCCCTGCCTTCGCCGAAGCGGCTTCGCGCAGGCAGGCCCAAGGGGAGAGGGGAGATAACTTTTGACAATACGATATTGGCAAAGGGAAGGACGGCAATGGACGGCTTGTCAGGGAGCGGGAAAGCCATCTTCTTCAGGTCGGCTTTCTCTACGGGAGGCGATGGCCTCAGAACAAACTGCCACAGAGCCACGACTGCGATGATCACGATCACCGTTGCCGCGATGGATAGATATTTCCAGTTCTTACGCTTTACCTTAGCCTTGACCTTAGCCTCAGAGGGTTCCCCAGGCTCAATCTGCGCCCGGTAAGCCCGCACAGGCTTGACAATGTTCTTAACCTCGTGCTCCCCCAGGTACTCGTACCTCAAGGGCAGCTTGTTCTCGATCTGTTCATACGCACTCCCCGAGATGCATATCCCGCCCGCCTCGGCCAATCCTTCCAACCGCGCTGCTATGTTGACCCCGTCACCGTAGATCCGCCCTTCCTCCTCGATCACATCCCCAAGGTTAATACCGATCCGAAACTCCATCCTGCGATTTTCTGGAAGCTCAGCATTTCTGGTTTTAAGTTCTTTCTGAATCTCCACAGCACACTCCACTGCATCCACCACACCGGCAAACTCAGCCATTAGATTATCCCCTGTAGCATCCACCACCCGACCATGATGATGCTGAATCAGTCCGGTCATCACTTCTTTGTATGCATTCAGGGTGTGGACTGTCCCTTTCTCATCTTCCCCCATGAGTCGGCTGTAGCCTTTGACATCGGCGCTGAGGATGGCAGTGAGTTTGCGCTTAACTTTCTCGGTCATGAGATCCTTTATGAACTTTTATAGTGGGTTTGGACAAACTCTTTCTAATTTGGCACCGCGATTCACGCAAAATTTCCTACCTTCGGGATTTTCAGTTTTGCACCCTGGACATTTCATCTTTTTCCTCTTTCAACTCCCTGCCTTCGCAAGGATGTCTCGAATCGGTTTTGCGCTGAGAAATCCTTCCCGAAGCTCGCGGTCGGACAGCCCGTTTGCTGTCTTGTGGATAACCTCAGCTGCAGCGCCCCATTGTTCTCTCGCTTCGCTTTCACGCCGCAGCTTTTCGTAAGCCGATGCCAGTGAGGTGTGCGCCTCCCAAAGCTGCCGTGGGTTACCCACTTCTTTAAGAATCAGAATCGCTTCGCTCATGCTCGAAATGGCCTTATCGAACTCGTTGCGTTTCATCTGCACCTCGCCAAGTAGCCTCAAAAATCGCCCTTCGATCTTTTTCGTATGTTCTCTCCGTGATATCTCAAGATTTTTTATAATTCTTGCCTCCGCTTCATCAATGTTGTCGCGCTGCAAGAGGATCAGAGAGGTCAGGAAATCCAGCCGAGCCTCCCAACGATCTCGCGATCTATAATAGTTAGGACTCTTCGACTCTTCTTCAAAAGATTTTATACGGTCCCATGCTTCTTCTGTTTTCCCTTGATCAAACAGATTCTCCATCAAATTGACGTTCGCTTGCGCAACGATCTCGGCAGCGATCGGGCCCCCCATCGGATATTGCTCCATAAGTTTACGTGCAATCTCCTCACTTTTAAGGTTCCATTTCCAAGCCTCTTTAGGATGATGGACCTCGTTGAAGCAGTAACCCAGGGTGTTGTAAAGTCTCCCCAAGTGAACGGCGCCTCCAAATTTCTCACAAAGATCAATTCCGTACTTGAGTGCAGCGAAGGCATCTTCGATACGACCAATTTCAGCAAGAGAAAGTCCCCGGATGAATATAAGACCTGAGAGTTGGGTGAGGTTAAACATTTTGCTGAGCGCATCAGTCAGTCCCTCTGTTAATTCAACTGTTTTGCCGGGTCTGCCAAGCCATCTCTCCGCTACTGCACGTATTCCACGAGTAGCGACGACTGCTCGTGGATTCCCCGTCTGAAGGGCCATTGCCTCAGCTTCGGCTGCCATATTGTATCCTTCATACCAGTAGCCCAGGATAGCCAAATAGAAACCCTTAGTCGATAGTATTCGACTCTCGGCCCCTTTATCCCCCACTTCTTTGGCTCTTGCGATTCCTTCTTCATAAGATCTGATTGCTTCTTCACGCTCCATTGGCGTAAACCACTTTGCCCATCCAATATCCACCAAAATCTCCATTTCATCTGCGATCACACCGTGTTTTTGGCAGACTTCCATGGCTTTTCTATAATTCTCCAGCGCTGTAATAATATCACCAATATCAACACTGGCCGAGGCCAATCCTTGATGAATTCTTCTTTCTTTATCCGGATCCAGTGAAATATGGGCGCTTTCTACCACTTTTAGTGCTTCCCTAAAAAACTCGGATGCCGCCTGAGCAGCTTTATTTTGATTCGATTTTTCTGCTGCCAACATTAAATACTCAATGGCCTTCTCTGCCTCTCCACTTCTCCCATAATGATGGGCAAGCAACTCGTAGTGTTCGGGAAGCCGATCAGCATACAGTTCTTCGATAGCCCGGGCAATGCGGCCGTGGATCTCCTGGCGCCTCTGCTTGAGAAGACTCTCGTAAGCTACCTCCTGGGTGAGAACATTTTTGAAGATGTACTCCAGCTCCGGGTAGAGGGCTTTTTCATATAGGATCTCGAGCCCCACCAGGTTCGTCAAGCGAACCCGTAGCTCCTCTCCTAACTCCATAATGCTCTTGAGGAGGCGAAAGGCAAAATCCCTTCCAATGACACTCGCCACCTGCATGGTATGTCTGAGGTCCTCACTCAAACGGTCCATTCGGGCGGCCAACACGCCCTGAATCGTATTCGGGATCTCCAATTGATCGATGGGACGATTACCAATGTATTGATCGCCCGACTTCACAAGATCCCCTCGATCGAGAAGATCTCGCACGATTTCCTCAACGAAAAAAGGATTTCCTCCGGTCTTCTCCACGATCTTCTTCTCAAGCGCTGGGTCCAGAGGCAGCCCACCTAAAATGTTTCTCACCAACCGAATAGAGGCATCAAAACTGAGTGTCTCCAGCCCCAGTCGCTGATAATGGGTGCCCTGAGCCCAAGGCGGGGCGCCCTCGGGACGATAGGCTGAGATCATTAGGATCTTGTGGTCATGGATGCAGTGTGAAAAATAGGTGAAAAATTCTTCGGATATTTTGTCCATCCAATGGACGTCTTCCAAGAAGATGACCAAGGGCTTTTCTTCACTAATCGCAAGGATAAGATTTTTCACAGCTTCGAAAGTTCCATACTTGCGGCCTTCGGGATCAAGGACCTTGAATCTCGGATCATCTACCTTTAGTGATATCAGATTTCTGTAAAAAGGGATCATCGGGGCAAGGCCATTTTGGGCTCTCTCCATGATTCGATTCCCGACTTCCTCTTCACTCATCCCTTCTACGATGCCCAAGGACGCCTTGACCAGATCGATCACCGGAAGAAAGTTGATGTTCTGGCCGTAAGGGACGCAAATGCCAGTGAGAAAGGTCTCATCGGGCCCTAAGACCCTTTGAAACTCATAGACAAGCCGGCTCTTGCCGACCCCCGCCTCGCCAACCACATCCACCACTTGAGCCTCGCCACCTTTCACCCTCTCATACGCCGACCGAAGTGCTTCCATTTCAGGTCGACGGCCGACGAGATCGGTCACTCCTTTAGTCAAACCTACGGCAAATCGTGTCCGCACATCGGGCAGGTGAGAGATCAGTCGATAGAGATGTTGCGGCTGTGCCTTTCCTTTCAAAGATATCTCCCCTACCGATTCTTCCTTAAAATACCCCCAGATGATATTGCGTGTTTCCTGGCTCATCCAGACTTCTCCAGGCCTTGCCGCTTGTTCAACACGGGCCGCAAGATTGGTCGTATCGCCAATCGCTGTGTAATCCATTCTCAAATCATCTCCGATGGAGCCCACAAACACCGGGCCTGAGTTGAGCCCGATGCGCATCTTGAAATCCAGCCCGCGCTCCTTCCTTACTTTTTCGCCGTACTCTGCCATGGCTTTTTGAATCGACAAGGCGGCATAGCAGGCCCGCTGAGCATGGTCCTCATGAGCAATGGGTGCACCAAATAGGGCCATTACCCCATCGCCAGTGAACTGGTTGATCGTCCCCTCATACCTGTGGATTTCATCCATCACGATCTTAAAGCAGCCATCCATGATCTGATGAACATCTTCAGGATCGAGCTTCTCTGAAACAGAGGTGTAATTGACTACGTCAGCAAAAAACACGGTCACTAACTTCCTCTCCCCCTCGATTGAACTGCGGGTAGTAAGGATTTTATCAGCCAGGAATTTGGGGGTGTAGGATTTGGGCTTCGAATAGTCGATGAGAGGAGCTACTCGAGGTTCCTCGAGAGCATGACCGCATTTGCCACAATATATGAAATCAGGTGGATTTGAAAAATTACATTTTGGGCAAACCTTTTCTAATTTGGCCCCACATCTCCCGCAAAATTTCATCTCTTCAGGGTTGTCAGTTTTGCATTTTGTGCATTTCATTTTAGGTGACCTTGGTTAGATAAACGGAAGTTACTAATCACTCCATAATTGTATAGACGGTAATGATTAACAAAAGATATTTCAAATCTCCCCAATAATTCCCTCCCCCTTCGATGGGGGAGGGCGAGGTCGCCCGACGCGCCATAGCTGCTCTGGCGACGGCGCGGTGGGGGTGGACAAGATGAAGACCCTTTGGTTCCCCCTCCCCTTCATCCCCTCCCACCGAGGGGAGGGGAGATTTTTGGAAGAATATGTCTAATCAATTATGGACTCCTTAGTAAATCTGCCGAATCCCCGTCTTCCCTTTTAGGGAAATGGACTCTATCGAGTCAACTATAATGCCTAAATTTTGGGCACGAAATATACTATTTGTCAAGCGATAAATTCGAGAGCTTTGAAAAACTACTACTCGCTCTCTCGATTACACAGATTTCAAAAGATGATTACGCAGATTTTCCTTATTTTTCAATGTATTTGGTATCTGTACTCCTAACCTTGAATTTCTTGAAATTTTGTTAAGCAAATTTTGTCAGGATTTTCCCCCTCACCCTATCCCTCTCCCCCGCCTTCGGGGGAGAGGGGAGGGTGAGGGGGTGATTTCATTGGTTCTTTTCGGTTGCGGCTACGCTGCGCTGTGTAATCGATTCCTAATCGGTGTAATCAGAGATTTCTGGACTTTTTCAGAAATCTCAATTCGGCTGGGTCAAGAAAGCACATACATCCGATCAAGTTTATCGATTACCACTTGAAAGGTTGTCTCAAGGGATGAGATTTGTAAATCACTCTTTCGGGAAGAAAACAATAGAGAGTCATTGTGAGAATCATTGAAAGGTGAACGTATGGGAATAACAGATCCTCTATCAACCTTGTCGTGATCATTCAATCGGAATGGGTAAAAAATTGTTTAACCTCCCAAATAAAGACGCTTGATCTCTTCGTTGTTTAAGAGTCCTTCTCCCGTATCCTCCAGACGGTTTACCGCCGAGCCTTCTGAAACACATATGATTGGATTGGATGGGGAGATGATTGGTCTTGATATCTGATCTTTTTCAGCAACGTCAGCTTTTTAATGGATGGGTGATCATTGCGGCCTTAACTGTTCGTGAGATTTCTTACATTTGAATTTGCTCACCGAGAAGTTGTCTTAGTTTCTGAAGGTCCTCCTCGTTGATATGAACAAATTTTAACCCATATTGGTATCCATTCTGTTCTTCCTCATAGTAGAGGTCTTTCCATACGATCTCAGCTAACACATCAAAATTAGTCATTTGGAATCCCCTGGGGAATATGACAGCGATTTTTAATTTCGTACCGATGGGAAGGTTCTTGATCGAATGAATTCGAAGGCCGACCTCACTTCCGTCGACGACTAACCCTCCATAAGCGGGGGAACCATCCATCACTCGATATTCAAGAGGCCAGTCCATATAAAACCGGGGGTGTTTTCTCTTATCCTTATAACCATTTGATCCAGCCATCATTTTACTCCCAAAGAGAGTTTATTGATCAATCGATGTTATTTTTAGCAAATATTATGCCATCCGACTTGGAATTTATAATTTATTGATATTTATAAATTATTTTAAATCTATTTTCAACAGAGATGATCAATTATTGCATAAATTGTCACTGTTCAATGAAAATTCTTTGCCCAATTTGCCAAAATAGGGCGAAAAATGGGGGGGCACCGCCTTGGTAGCCATAGAAAGGTACACTTACGCAAATTTTTCCATATACAGAAGCTGAAGATCCTTCGTCACTGTTTCGGTCTTGAATACTTGATAGCCGAGTTTCTGATAAAGATAAATATTCCGTTCACTCTTATATCCCGTGAATAACTCGAATCTGCAAATTCTGCCGCAATATCCCTCAATTTCATGCATGAGCTGAGTGCCAATCCCCCGTTTTTGAAAGTCAGGATGAACAATAAGTCTTCCTATGAAACAAGTTTCTTCCTTCAGAAGTGCCCTTACGGACCCGATGATCCTTCCATCCATCGAAGCTTTGAGGAAGACCTGCTTTTCGAAATCGTTTCTCATCCGCCTACGCAGGAGACCACGGCCTTGGCCGTGGAGGAATGCGTAACTCCGAATAGGAACCCTTTCAGCGACGGATCTGCCATGCTTCGGCGGATTTCGCTCAACGGCGGATGACCCACCGAAGCCTTGGCGTAGGTGGGTATGGTTTTTGGGGACCACGGGCTTGCCCGTGGGGCTCCATTTCTTCGAGAGTTTGGGTTAATGGTGGAATCGTATAGTCATTATAGATCTCTGCCTCGCTCTGATACGCTAACTTTTGCAAATCGAGAATCTCTTTGGCATCCTCAATGTTAGCACGTTCTATCATCATGTTTAGTTCCATAGGGCAACAAACTTTCCCCTCTCCTAATAAGGAGACTGCGTCGTAATCATGATGGAGAGTGGATTCCGACGGAATCCCGCCGTGGCGGGATCAGGTTCTTCAGCTTTAGAATGCGGTCGTTTAAAGTTATGCGTAATCGGCCTTCTTGGAAACGGGTTTCTTTTCATGGGTTTGGCACCCCAACGCTTAGCAATGAAAGGTTTCCGCCCTGCCTTCGTCCCGCAAGGCGGGACTACGCGCAGGCAGGTCTGAAGCTTCATCACCCGACCGCCTGTTCCGTGTCGAAGCAGAAGTAGGTTCTCGTTGATTCCGACAAAGTCTCAAAGGGGACAGGGGTAGACTTAACTAGTGTCTGTCCATAAAGTCCCTCATTCCGTCATGCCGGACTTGATCCGGCATCCAGAAAGTCCTAAAAAAACTGGATTCCGGCTTTCGCCGGAATGACGTTTCTCATTCAAGATTGCAATTTATAAACAGACTCTAACTAACGCCTACAAATTGACCTGCAGCCCCTTTTTTCGAAGGTATTCCTTCACCTGCCTAATGCTTAGAATGCGGTAGTGAAAGACTGAAGCAGCTAACAAAATCTGTGCGCCTCCCTTAACAGCCCCTTCATAAAAATGTTCCAGTTTTCCGGCCCCACCGGAGGCGACCACCGGCAAGTCCACGGCATCTGAAATGGCTCTCGTGAATTCCAAATCATAGCCAGCTTGGGTTCCATCCCCATCCATACTGGTCGGCAGGATAGCACCTGCACCCAGTGTCTGACATTGTTTGGCCCAGGCGACAGCGTCTTTGCCTACAGGTTTGGTGCCCCCTGAGACCACCAGTTCAAACCCGGATGGCATTTCTTTATTTCTTCTTGCATCGATCGCCACCGTCACTTTTTCCCTTCCGAATCTTTCAGCCGCTTTCCTGATTAGATCAGGGTTCTTAACAGCAGCACTGTTCATCGAAATCTTATCAGCGCCCGCCTTAAGAACCAATTCAATATCTTCCAAGGTCGAGATGCCACCCCCTACTGTTAAAGGGATTTTTATCACTGATGAAACATTCTTAACCCATTCCAGCCTGGTCTTTCGGTTTTCTACTGTTGCGGCTATATCCAGCATGGCCAACTCATCGGCCCCTTCCTTCTCATAAAACGCCGCATTCTCAACCGGGTTACCTGCGTCTTTCAGATCGATGAAGTGAATTCCTTTAACAACCCGACCCTCTTTCATATCCAAGCATGGCATGATCTTGATTGTGATCATCCGGGGCTCCTTTCTTCAATGAGTTTCTATCTTCAATCGAGTAGCACAAAACCATAACGATTTTGAATATCCTCTCTATTTTGAAGAACCTCACATGGTAACCCTAAATTTCTTGCTGTTTTATATACATCAATACCGAAAATCGAATCGCAGGGTCGAACCTTATCCGGGGTGGGGCAATGCTCCCCTTGTTTAACGGAACAGACCTTGCATAAGTTGCAGGCTCGAATGGCAAAAGCAAAATAATAACCATCGAGGAAAGCCGTTCTTTCGATCTCAAGAACTGCGTTACTCAATTCTCTGGCATCATGGGAGTGAACGAATAGAATATGATCATATCTTTTAATCATCTCAACCCTTTCCTGATACGTTGTGTCCCAGGTCTGACACCGAATACTCTCCGGGGAAAAATCTTCACAGCCCCATCGACATTTCAAAATCGCGCGAATATCAAAATAGATATCCTTCGGTGAAATGATCATCGCATTGACCATTTTAACTTCTTTTGCCAAACGGATATATTTTTCCATTTTCTCCCCCTATTTCTCCTCTGTTTAACAGGGATCCCAGAATTTCTTTGCCGGGTGCATTTTGTCGTATCCAAGGAGACTATCCATTCGGGTGAAGAATCGGTTGAAAAGGGTCGTTCTTCGAATCACAGTCCGAATGACATCATGGACAGCCCCCGGGACCTTGTTGAAGGGACATACACGGATACAGTTAACACAATCCATCCGGTTCTTCCCCCAGAATTCGAAACACTTTTCAGCATTGACATACCACTTCAGGATACCGGACTGGTTAGAGATATTGAGGCCTTCGGTGGTCATGGTGCCATAGGGAATGGCCTGGGAAGGGCAGTGAGTAGCACATTTCTTACAGGTTTTACAGAATTCAACGGCACCAAAGGCATGATAGGGGTCATACTGAAGAGGAAGATCGGTAAAAACCTTGCAGAGACGCACTCGGGGGCCATATTCTTCTGTAATTAAGAGACCCATCCGGCTTCCCTCTCCCAGGCCTGCGGCCATAGCTAAAGGAACGCTAAGGGCTGTATCGTTCCCACATGGAATCGAATGGTAGCCCAGGCCTCGAATGAAAACTGCCAATAAGTTGGCTACGAAGGCCATTTTTGAATATCCTAAACCTGTTGCTGCTCCAGAAACTCCAGAAGGGGAGGAGCGGATAGCATCATAGTCCATGGCAACAGCCATGACAATTGCATGATGGCACCCCTCTGGAATCTGTATTGGATAATACTCTCCGGTAATCGGGTTGAATTCATGAGAGTAAACCCAGTTGGGGTGAACCTTGCAGATGCCCACTAAGTCGGCCCCCATGAACCGAGCCACTTTTTTAATGACATGGCTCATCTCTTCAGGAGAATCCTTGACCTGGTCTCCAGCCTCCACAAATCGTTTCATCTTGGCCGGAACGCCATCCCATGAATAGAGTCCGGAGTTACTCCGTGCATTTCCAAAGCCAAAACCCCACTCCAAATTCCAGGTTGCATTACGGAAGGCATAGTCCAACTTACGGTATCCGACCTTTTGCTGGAAAACAACTTCTTCATAGAAACCTTTGGCATAAGGGCGCATCTTTTCATCCCAGAGGCTTCGCTTGAACATCTCATTCTTTTGATCAAACCGGTTGGCCGGAATAGGAAAAGGCAATTCAGGCCCGCGCGACTCTTTTTGCAATTCCATGGGGTTCTCCATCTTTAATAGAGATTAAAATATACTTAATCTTAACAAAAATACTGGTCAATTGCAGCAATTCCTGTAGAATGTTCAGTTACCTCATGGTGCCTGTTTGAATGGCATCAGATTAAATTCCCTTCGGGTTGTATTCCCCGCCGCTTGCGGCGAGTTCGTCATTCCGGCGGAAGCCGGAATCCAGAAGACCGGACTGGATTCCGCATCAAGTGCGGAATGACAGAATTTAAAGTTTTTGATACCCCGCTGCTTGCGGCGGGGTAGTTCATTCGAATCTGTGTAATCAGCCCTTAATCGGTGTAATCAGAGATTTCTGGACTTTTTCAGAAATCTCCCTAAGGTCTTGACAGGGCCAGTATTTTAATGAATAACTCTGCTATTGCATCATGTAATTGGAGACGACATTTAACATCAGGATGTTTTCATTCTTTTGAAGCTTCACCCATTTTGAAGAATAGGGAAGGGTTCACTTGCGGATTTGGCCTGATTGTATTCCCTGCATCTTAAAGATGACCTTAGGAATCGCCCGACTGGTGATGAAAGACGAAGACCAGGTCAGAAGATTTATGGAGCAAGTTATAAATTTAAGGTATTTCAGAGGAGAAGACTGGAGGGTGACATCACCTGAGGCGATCAAGACTGTCTGGCTCAAGCTCCTTGAGGTTCAGGAGAAACAGATCCCATGAAAGGGATAAAGAAAGAACAGAATAGAAGGGCCTTAGAAGTCTACCCCATTGCGAAAGAATTGGTTTTGAAAAACCGTGATCCCTTCATTGAGGCTGTTAAATTGGCGATCGCAGGTAACTCCATAGACGCCATGACGGATGTAAATGGAAAAGTGCCGGAGAAAATCCTTGAGGATTGGCAAAAGTTCGAAGTCAATGGAGAAAATTTGAATCGATTAAAGGGAAGGTTAAAAAAAACCAGGAAGCTCATATACCTCGGGGATAATTGCGGGGAGATCGGTTTTGACATGCTTTTAATAGAAGTTCTTCGAGAGATCTATCGTCCAGAAATAACTTTCATCACCAGAACTTTTCCTGTGCTGAATGACGCCACCTTAGAAGATGCCATCTCGGTGGGTATTGGGAAGGTAGCTCAAATTATGGAAAACGGACTTTCTGAGCCATTGCCTGGAACCTTTTTGAAAAAGATCGATCGAGAATTAAAGGAACAGATTGAAGCCTCGGACCTGATTATCTCGAAGGGAGGAGGAAACTACGACTCGCTGACCGAGGAGGAAGCGCTTAAGGGAAAGGTCTCTTTTCTCTTCCTGGCGAAATGTCACCCCTATTGTAGTATTCACAATGTGCCCTTAGGTGCTCCCATTGTTTATAACTTTTAACTGGAGAGGATGAAGTCTTCTCCAAATCAAATCTTATGATGATATTTTTTTCATGGCCATCCTCCTTTTAAAAATTGAATCCCTTCGGGTTGTATTCCCCGCCGCTTGCGGCGAGTTCGTCATTCCGGCGGAAGCCGGAATCCAGAAGACCGGACTGGATTCCGCATCAAGTGCGGAATGACAGAATTTAAAGTTTTTGATACCCCGCTGCTTGCGGCGGGGTAGTTCATTGCAGAGCGTATTGTCAAAAGTTATCTCCCCTCTCCCCTGGGGCCTGCCTGCGCGAAGCCGCTTCGGCGAAGGCAGGGGAGAGGGTCAGGGTGAGGGGTAAGAAGGACTTCTCGGATGGTCTCCAAAACACCTTCTAAGTTACTGAATACCTGGTTATCCCAGAATCGCAGCACCTTATACCCTTCAGCCTTGAGCCATTCATCACGTATCTTATCGCCTGGATCAAGTG
>Ga0315274_10006137_pt1 | contig 17530 bp, 14 predicted proteins | sample YL17G02_20_MG_FD_203700 | JGI IMG/M metagenome (GOLD analysis project Ga0315274, IMG submission 203700) | Sediment microbial communities from Yellowstone Lake, YNP, Wyoming, USA - YL17G02_20 | ecosystem: Environmental > Aquatic > Freshwater > Lake > Sediment | place: USA: Wyoming | collected...
CTTCACCCGCGCTGCTATCTTCTCTGGCTCGAGAGAGAACGGTCCGGGCTTTTCGAAGATCGTTGAGCTGCTCAGCCACGAGACCCGCCCGGAGGCGGCCGTCGAACTGTTTGTCCCCCCGGATGGCGCCCGCCTTCTCATAGCTTTGCAGGGCCTTCGCATACTCGCCTCGATCACTGTAGGTATCGCCGGTTTCCATCAGCGCCTGTTGACGAACAGATGCCGGAGCACGAGCTGAATCTAAGTCAATGAACTTCCAGGATGAAAAGGCCTGACCAATGTCACCTGACTCGCGCAGCAGGGATCCCAGGAACAGAAGAGCAGCATAGTAACTTGGCGTTGATCGATAGTTCTTTGCAACATCGTTCAGGACTTTCTCGGCCTCCTCATACTTCTTCAACTTGGCGAGCGATCTCGCCATCAGCACGAGTCCCTGGGAAGCAAGGGTTGGATCCTTCGATCCATCTGACACTCTTTTTGCCTCCGCCCGTGCGAGCTCGTACTGCTGCTCGGCGAAGTACTTCTGGGCAAGTTTCAACCGGGCGGGAAGGACCACGTCAGACGAAGCATAGTCAACAATCAGGGTTCTGAGCACTTTCCGTGCGTTTTCGGAGTCACCTGCCAGCTCAAAGTACTCGCTCGATTTCACAAGCGCACCTGGAGCAAGCTTGCTCTTCGGGTGGAAGGTCTTAACGCGTTCGAAGGCAAGAGCAGCCTCCCGTGTATTCTTGAGGGCGACATACTCCTCGGCAACATTCCACCATGCTTCCGGCGCCCGGGGGTGATCGGGAAACGCCAGAGCAAAATTCTGGAACGTCAGCCTTGCATCGTCATGTTTCCCCTGCTTTGACTGACAAAGGCCAAGATAGAACCGTGCCTCGATACCCTGCTGTGTATTTGGATAGACCGCCACAAACTGACGGAACTGCTCCAGCGCGAGATCGAAGAGCTTGTCATTGTAAAGATTGATGGCAAGCTTGAAATCGGCATTCTCCCTGGTGTCCTGACTCAACAACGGGGAACATGAGATGATGAAAAGGATAAGAAGGAAGAGGTGATATCGCGGCTTCATACAATGAAAATGTAGCACATATTGCCCCTATTATCAAGGCAGCCGTTTCAAGGACGGTCAGCACCCTTTAGGAGATGGCGTGTGAAGTGGGTCATTGAATTTCAGGAACATTCTTCTTATACAGATTCACGTTTGTGGTTGCCTGAGACGAGGTTCTCTGTCAATAAACGAAATTCTTCACTCACTGCCGTATTCACACCAACGAAGGAGTATCGTATGGTTCACCGATCTACATTCTTTGTTGCATCTCTTCTGACCCTCACACTCTTGATCCCCGGCTGTTCCAAGAAAGACAGCTCTCCGACCGAGGCCCAGACGAGTCCCCCGACGATCCCTGCACTCATCTTTTTTAAAGGACCGAACACCAATTCGACAGAGACCAACGCACAGATGATCAAGTCGTACGTATCGACGATGAATAGCTTCACGACGATGTTCGTTCCGTACCAGTACATCCAGAGCGTCCAGAACGGCAACACATGGACCTGGAATTACACCGATCAGACGTTGACCGTCAAGATGACGGCCACCTCGCAAAGCGACGGGGGCTATCTCTGGAAGCTGATCCTTAACGGGAAAGATCCTTCCGATGGCGTAACGTACAACAACTGGACCGGCATGGAAGGGACCACGAGCGCCGACGGAAAATCAGGAATCTGGAAGATCTACCAGGAGAACACAACGATCCTCGCGACAGACTTTACCTGGTCGACAACGAACAGCGTACTGACCGGAACACAGAAGAACTATACCGGCGAAGGGCCCACGAGTCAGATCGTCCTCGTCAACAATCCGGACAACACCGGCGAGATGAGAATCTACACCGGAAGCGTCGTGACGTACAAGGCGACCTGGACAGCAGCAGGTTCGGGGCAGTGGTGGACCTTCAACTCCAGCGGCGTCCAGACTGGGACAGGTTCGTGGACGTGAATTCACCCTCGCTGAGAATTGATTAGCAAGCAAGGCGATCCGATCTGCTGGATCGCCTTTTTCATTTCCGGATTCTTCCGTATCTTACCTCCCGTTACATTCTGCCGCAAACTTTGATGGAAGGAAGCCCGTACGGGATGCAGTCACAGCCGAAAAATATTGCCGTGATCTTCGGCACCCGCCCCGACACCATCAAATTGGCTCCGATCATTCTCGATCTCAGGAAGCATCCGCACTACCGCCCGATCAACATCGCGACGGCTCAACACCGGCAGATGCTGGATCAGGTCCTCGATGTGTTTGGCATCAAGCCCGACTTCGACCTCAACATCATGGAGCCGAAACAGTCTTTGGCAAGGCTGACAAGAAATTCCATTGCCGCTTTAGATGAGGTTCTTGTTGAGACGAAACCAGACATGGTTCTGGTACAGGGAGACACAACCACGACATTTGTCGGCAGTCTTGCGGCATTCTACCGGCAAATTCCTGTCGGACATGTCGAAGCCGGACTCCGGACGGCTGACAAGGCAAACCCCTTTCCGGAGGAAATCAACCGGCGCCTCACGAGCTGCATCGCCGACCTCCATTTTGCCCCAACGGCGACGGCGAAGAAAGCACTTCTCCGGGAACACGTCCCCGGTTCTCACATCATCGTCACGGGTAACACTGTCATCGACGCTTTGAAATACTCCATAAAGAAAACATACAAGTTTGTTGAACCGCGTCTCAATGAATACGTGAAGCAGGGAAAGCGAATCATCCTTCTCACGATGCACCGGCGGGAAAACTGGGGCACGCCGATGACCGGCGCCTGCGAGGCCGTGCGAGCGCTCGCGAAGCGATACCCCGATGACCGCTTCGTCTTCCCGGTGCACCTTAATCCACTCGTGCGTGAGGTGGTCCATCCGATCCTCCGTGGTTTCAAAAATGTGCTCCTGCTTGAGCCGCTTCCGTACAGCGAGTTTGTGAACCTCATGGCGAGATCGTACCTCCTGCTCACCGATTCGGGCGGGGTCCAGGAGGAGGGGCCATCGCTCGGAAAACCGGTCCTGGTTCTGAGAAGGGTCACAGAGCGACCGGAAGCCGTGAAGTACGGCACGGTGAAGCTTGTAGGATTGGATCCCTCCAAAATCACTTCAACCGCCAGAATACTCCTTGACGATACGAGGGCCTACCGCAAGATGGCATCCGCGACGAACCCGTATGGTGACGGCCACGCTTCACGACGCACCATGCAGGCGTTGGACCGTTTCTTCGGCTTTACGAGCGCCAAACCACGCGAGTTTTCACCCCGATAGATCACTTTGAATATGACCACCCGCTTTTTTCGAATTCTCGTACTCCTCGTCTGCTTCAGTGTTGGGCACCCGGCTCGGGCTGAGCAGACTTCTCCAAAGACAGTTCTGATCGTCATCCAAGGATCATCAAGCCTCAAGAACTACGCGGTTGAAAACGCCCGTCAGCTCGCGAATCTTCTCGGACACTTTGACACGCGCGTGACCATTAAGGGCTCCGATGAGTACGCGGCGGGAGATATGAAATCGTTCGCATTCGTTTTCTACATCGGCTTTCACGCCCGCAATCCTGTCCCCGAAGTCTTTCTGAATGATGTCCTGAGCATCCAGAAACGGATCGTCTGGATTAATTCAGGATTGGCCGAATTCTCCGCTCGATTTCCAGTACGGAGCCGGTTTGGATTCCAGGTCAGCCGGATCGACTCCACCACAGGCTTTGACGCTGTGAAATCTGGCAGCCGTCTCTACACGAAAGGCGACCCGATTTTGAACGTCATTGAGATCGCCGACCGGAGACAGGTCCGCGTCCTTGCCAGCGCTCTCTCCTCTGCAAAGCGGCGTGAGCTTCCCTATATCGTGACCTCGGGGGATCTGACATACGTCGCAGATTCTCCGTTCACGATGGCTCTGGAGACAGATCGATACCTTCTTTTTGCCGACATGCTGCACGACATCCTTGGCGAAGACCATCCCGAAAGTCATTCGGCCCTGATACGAATTGAGGACGTCGGAGTATTTGACGACCCCAACCGGCTCAGAGAAATCGCGGATGTGTTGTCCGAGCAAGGTGTTCCGTTCCTTGTCAGCGTCATCCCCTTCTTTGTTGACCCAGCGAAGGGATATCGTCTCAGTCTCTCAGACAAGCCAGATCTTGTTGATGCCCTGAAACACATGGAGCAGAGTGGAGGCACCATCGTGATGCACGGCTCGACCCATCAATACAAAGGGGTGACTGCGGCGGACTTTGAGTTCTGGGACGAGAGTACCAACAAGCCCATCAAGGGGGAATCTGCGGAGGCGTTCTCCCGCAAGCTGGAAATGGGGATCCAGGAGTTCATGAAGAACGGCCTCTATCCACTCGCGTGGGAAACCCCACACTACACCGGATCTTTTCTGCTCTATCAAACGGTGTCGAAATACTTCAGCACGGCCGTCGAGCAACGCCTCTCATTCGAGGATACTGATTTCAGCCAGTACTTCCCGTACATCATCAAGCGAGACCTCTTTGGCCAGACTATCTACCCCGAAAACCTCGGGTATGTCCCGTTGAATCCCGACAGGAAGACCAGCGAAGGCTATGTCCAACGAATCATCGAAGGAGCAAGAACCAACCTCTCTGTACGCGACGGATTCGCTTCTTGCTTTTTCCATTCGTTCCTTGATCTCGATTTGCTCAAGGAACTGGTCACCGGTGTGAAAGAACTCGGTTACACGTACATCAATATCGCCCGGCAGACGAATTGGGTAAGAACAAAAGACCGGGTGATTCTCTCTGGATCGCAACCGTATACCGTCGAGATCCAGGATCAGTACCTCTCCGAGCTTTACTTCAACGACCATATCGAGCCGATTAGAAGGATCATCTCCGAGAAGAGGATTCGGGGATCTGTCACAAAAGAGATTGAACTTCAGAGCGGCGAGATCTACAAAGCTGAACCGGTCGAATTCCGCGAACGAGAAGTGACTTTCGTGGAAAAAGTCGTGGCCAGGGCAAAAGGGGTTATCAACAATATATTTGCTCCGGAGTCCGACTGGCGCGAAGCACGTGTCGCCATCCTGTGGAATTACTACGCGAAAGGTGCTGCCTACAACGACCAGGCGTCCCTCGCTTCTGTATTCAAAAGCATTAACCTGAAAATTGACACGATCTTTGTCGGCGAGCCCCTCGAACTTAGTCCCTACAACCTGGTCATCATCCCTGTTGCGTTTGTTGACTCGCTGAAGCTCTCCGACTACGGCGCTCTGCTCAAATATACCCGTGAGGGGGGCAACATTATCACCGACACGAGAACGGTCCTTGCCGAACAACTGGGCATCCATTTCAGTTCGACTCAAATCCAAATCCGATCGATCCGGGATCGGTATTTCCCGGAAGAAGAAATTACGTGGCGGTACTCTGAGATGGTCAACAGACTCGACGTTGACAATGTCGACGAAGTGTTCTGTCAGGACGCGTCATCGGATGCGCCCCTGGTGATCGGCAAGCCGGAAGGAAAAGGCAAGGTCATTTTCTTCGGCAGCTGGTTTGACCCGCAGACACAGCGCGGCTACGGCCGTTATCCTTATCTGCTCGAGTACGTGAAACGGTACCTACGCCTGGGACCAATTGTCCGCCGGGACAACCTCGAAGCGTATTTCGATCCGGGCTACCGGACCAACTATAGCATCGAGGACCTCGTGAAGCTATGGGTGCGTGCGGGCATCCGGCGCGTACACGTGTCGGGCTGGCACGAGTACGCCAAGTATACGTATGACTATGGCCGTCTCATCCGACTGGCGCATGCGAACGGCATCCTGGTTTATGCATGGCTCGAACCGCCGCAAGTCACGCAGATTTTTTGGAGAAATCACCCCGAGTGGAGAGAGAAGAACTACAAAGGAGAAGATATACAGCCCGCGTGGCGGTTTGCCGTGGCGCTGACCGAACCGGCCTGCCTGGACAGCATCGCATGGAAGTACCGGAAGCTTCTTGAGAGTTTCGATTGGGACGGCGTCAATCTGGCGGAACTGTACTTCGAGTCCGGAAAAGGATTCGAGACCCCCCAATTGTTCACGCCGATGCATCCTTCCGCTGTCCGCGAGGTGAAGAAGAGGTACGGTATCGAGCTCAAGAGTATTTTCGACCCCAGCTCTCCGTGGTTCTGGAAAACGAATCCGGCAGTCCATTCCACGCTGACAGAATACCGCGTGGAAAAACTCGACGAGATCTATGAGCGCCTCCTCCGCGAGTTTTCCGCCGTTGCCCGCGACAGGCCCGGATTCCAGATCATCCTCACTGCGATGGACAGCTATGGTTCCCCGGAGTTGCGGGAGCAGCTCGGCGTCGACATGAATCACATCCTGGCGCTGCAAAAACGGTATGGCTTCTATCTCCAGATTGAAGATCCGGAACACCTCTGGTCAACGGATCCGCGCCGGTACATTCAAATGGGGAAGCAGTACGAGCACCTGATTGGCGACCGGTCGAAGCTCCTGCTCGATCTGAACATTGTGACTGTCAGGAAGAAAGGTGAACTGACGCCGTTCCCGACGCTCATACAGACCGGAACAGAGAGTTTTCTCCTTATCCAGGCCGCAACAATCGGGGCACCCCGGTTCACGTTCTACTCTGAATCGAGCGTGAATCCACAAGATATTCCGTACTTCGCCCACGCAGCTGCTTATGACGTCACGTACAACAGGCAGGAGAACCGTTATTCCGTAGAGGCGCCGCGATCGTTTGCGATGAAGCTCCCAGGGGAAACCAGGCAGATTCTCCTTGACGGAATGTTGATTCCGGCTTCCCGCGACAACATGTTTTTCATCCCCGCCGGGAACCATTCGATTGACGTGAATCCAGGAGCGACCGGAGCATTCTCGACATCTCAACTGCAGCCGCGCATCCTTTCGGCCACCAGCAATATTTCGGATCTCTCGTACGGAATGCGGAACGCAAAGTTCGCGTATGAATCAGAGGAACGCATGCTGGTCTCCTTCAGCAATGAGCCGACAAAGGTTGTTGTCGACGGCCAGCAGTATTCCTTTTCATTGATGAAGGGAACTGATTGCTACACCATCCTGCTGCCTCCCGGAAATCATGAAGTCGATGTCATCACGGGCGACGCCTTCGCTTATGGCGTCAACGTGACAAGTCTCTGGTCGACGACGGCGATCGCCATCTTTGGTTTCCTCGCCGTGATCCTCCTCGCCGCTCTTTACCTCTTCGTGAAGTTGACCCGCCGGCGAACACATCTTCCGGGAAAGGCATAGAACCTATGTCAATCCTTGAAGTCGATCTCAGTTTCCTCTTTGTCGTGGCCGTTATTCTGACCTGGTTCATGATCGCCTACCAGTTTGCGCTGACGGTTTTCGGCTATGTCAACTTCGTCAAATCGATTCGGGAGAAACGCACCGTCGATGCCGGCGCGTACGACTTGCCGTCGTGCACGATCATGATCCCTGCCCACAATGAGGCGAAGGTTATTGGCGCAACCGTCCAGGCGATGCTGGCACTCGAGTATCCGGCTGACCGTCTCAAGATTCTGGTGATCAATGACGGCTCAACAGATGAAACCGCATCGATTGTGCAGGAGTTTGTATCGCGCGATCGCCGCGTCGAGCTCTTCACGGTTCCGCCGGGCCAGGGTGGCAAAGGAAAATCAAGGGCCCTCAACCTCGGATTCCGGAACGTGAAGACGGACGTCGTGGCCATCTACGATGCCGACAACACTCCCGAACCACGCGCATTGCGTTACCTCGTCGCCCAACTTGTCAGCCACAAAGAACTCGGTGCTGTGATTGGAAAATTCCGCACCGTGAACAAGCACGCGACCCTTCTGACCCGCTTCATCAACATTGAGACCCTCGGTTTTCAGTCGATTCTGCAGGCAGGCCGATGGCAAATGCACAACATCTCGACGCTCCCGGGCACCAATTTCGTGATGTGGACGCACCTGATACGGTCACTCGACGGCTGGGATGAGGAGGCGCTGACAGAGGATTCGGAGCTCAGCATCCGGATCTATGAGAAGGGGTACAAGATCAAGTACATTCCTTATGCCATCACGTACGAACAGGAACCGCAGGAGTGGAAAGTATGGATCCGGCAGCGCATGCGCTGGGTGCGCGGCAACAACTATGTAATTGCGAAGTTCTTCAAGGAGATTCCAAAGTTCAAGAGCAAGCGGCTCGCATTTGACATCCTCTACACGCTCTCGCTCTACTACATTTTCTTTGTCGCCATTCTGATTTCTGACGCACTCTTTATTGCCAGCGGACTGAATCTTGTCAGCATCGCCCTGCCCGGCCCTTACACGCTTGTCTGGATTTTTGCCTTCTTTCTCTTTGTCCTCGAGATCCTTCTTGTCATCTCATTTGACGCCGAGGACTCGCTGCAATCAATCGGATTGATCGTCGTGATGTATTTCACGTACTGTCAGTTCTGGATTTACGTCATTCTGAAAGCATTCTATGTGGAATACATCAAGAAGGAAAAGCGGATATGGGACAAGACCGTGCGCTTCGACGTGAAGCCCGGGAGCCGGAAGGGCGGGCCAGTCTGAGCACACGATTCGTGGTGTCTGTCGCGATTGTTTTCCTCTGTAGCTCGTCTGCTGTGGCTCAGCTCTCAGGGTATTCGTCCGTCAGTTTCGGATACCATCAGAATCCTCTCTATAACTACGCAAAACTTTCCGACCAGCTGAAACTTGCGTACTTCGAGCTCTCCTACCAAAACGAAAGCGACAACAACGTTTTGGCGATCCGGTATGTCGGCGGACTCACGACGTTCAACCAGCTCCAGGACAGAAACTACTACGAGCACGGACTTGCTGGGTTGTATACGCTGCACTTCACCGGCGCCGTTGCAGAGAAAAGTCCGGAAGCGGAAGAATCGGAAGAGGAGGAGGATGAAGCAGAGGAGAGCGACAAGCCGCCCAGCTACGCCGATTCCACCGGCAAGTACGTCACACTGGGACTACGCCTCGCGGCCAGACATGACAAGGCCGTCCGCCAGGACTACGATAACCAGGGAGGCGAGCTGACGATCGCCTACAGATTCACAACCGGAGACCGAAGCTATGGACGTCTCCTGAACACGTTCGCGTCCCGATCGTATCGCACTGTCCCCGAACTTTCCAATGTCAACGATGTGCTGAGCGCAGAACTTGGCGCCTGGACCGACGGGGGTGTTGTCTATGGAGTAAGTGCCTCGGCCGGAGTCAAACACTATACGACATCGATCTTCGATTCAACGCGGTTTCAGACAACCACGGGCAATTCATCGGGCAAAGGGAAAGGTGTTGGGAACCAGAACGGGACCACAACTCAGGAAATTCTCATCGAGCCGCAGATCAACAGCACGATTCAGCTTTCTGCGGCAGTTTTCCTTCAGAAGAACTGGTCGGCTCAATCCTCACTTTCCGCCGTTGCTCTCTACCGCGTCACTCCCCGCTATGCCGAGCGCTACCTCGTGCCGCTCACTCCGGAGGCGAGCTTGACGGAAGATCTCTACGCCGACTTCTTTAGCTACAAAGGTCCGGAAGTGCAGATCCGGTTAACCCAGCCGCTCTTCGCGAACATTCAGTCAATCCTGGGATACGAGTTTCAGTACAAGGGATTCGGTATTCCCGCACTTGACCTCGAAGGAAACGAAATTGAGCCAAACCGGAAAGACTTACGATCGAGTGTCGAACTCTATTTCTCGCATTACTTCGAACTCTCCGGAGGAATGGGGATTGACGTATCGTTGGATGCAGAGATTGCGCGAAATCAATCAAATGATCGCTACAACGATTTTTCGACTTTCTCTGTGTCTCTGGGGCTGGGAATTGGTTTCTGACAAGACCGGCGTGCCGGGTTGGGTGGGGGAAGATCAACAGGAATCACTCGTGTTAAAAACCAGAAGGCGACCACCAAGGTCGCCTTCGTATTTCTTCAGAGATCAATGGATCTAGGTCAGCTCAGCGCGCAGGAACTCCCTGTTGAGGCGGGCAATGTGCGTCACAGTGATCTTCTTCGGACACTCCGATTCGCAAGCGTAGTTGTTTGAGCAATTGCCAAAGCCCTCCTTGTCCATCTGCTCGATCATCTTCAACACTCGCTCCTTGCGTTCCACCTTGCCCTGAGGTAGGAGAGCCAGTTGGGAGACTTTTGCCGCGACAAAGAGCATCGCTGAAGAGTTCGGACACGCTGCCACGCAGGCGCCGCACCCGATACACGCCGCGGCATCCATGGCTTCCTCCGCGGCCGGCTTCGGCACAGGGATCGAGTTGGCCTCGGGAACGGCCCCGGTTTTCGCCGAGGTGTACCCCCCTGCCATCATGATCCGGTCCATGGCTGTCCGGTCAACAATAAGATCCTTGATGATCGGGAACGGTTTCGCCCGCCAGGGCTCCGCAACAATCTCATCGCCGTCCTTGAAAAGGCGCATCCTCAATTCGCACGTCGCAATTCCCCGGTTGGGTCCGTGCGGCCGGCCATTGACGACCATGCCGCAGCTTCCGCAGATTCCCTCGCGGCAATCGTGATCGAACGCCACGGGCTCCTCGCCCTTTTTCACAAGGTCGACGTTCAAGATATCGAGCATTTCAAGGAACGATGCGTCGGGCGACACGTTTTGAACTGCGTAGTTGACGAACCGGCCTTCTTCGTTCGGGCCCTTCTGGCGCCAGATTTTCAGTTTCACATCCATTACTTGTAGCTCCTTTGCGAAGGTTTCACGTACTCAAACTCCAATGGCTCTTTGTTCAGAATCGGGGCTTTGCCAGCACCGGCATATTCCCACGCAGCAACGTAGGCAAACTTCTTGTCATTTCGCTTGGCCTCACCCTCCTCCGTCTGATGCTCCACACGGAAGTGGCCGCCGCACGATTCTTCACGGTGCAGGGCATCCAGCGCCAGCAACTCGCCCAGCTCGAGGAAATCGGCTACACGTCCAGCACGTTCCAGCTCGGCGTTCATGTCATCCGACTGCCCTACGACCTTCACGTTTTGCCAGAATTCCTCCCGCACCTTCGGGATTTCCTTCAGCGCTTTCTGCAAGCCGGCTTTGTTCCTCCCCATCCCCACATTTTCCCACATGATCTTTCCCAGCTCCCGATGAAATTCCTCGACCGTTTTCTTGCCGTTGACGGACATCAATTTCTTCACCATCCCCTCGATCTCCCCCACAACCTCCTTGAACGACGCATCCTCTGTTTTCACCGCCTTGAATGGCGCAGTCGCCAGATAGTCGCCAATGGTGTATGGAATAATGAAATACCCGTCGGCCAGCCCCTGCATCAACGCGCTCGCGCCAAGCCTGTTCGCTCCGTGATCGGAGAAATTCGCCTCACCGAGAACGAAGAGTCCCGGGATTGTGCTCATGAGATTGTAATCCACCCACAGGCCGCCCATCGTGTAGTGGACAGCCGGGTAAATGCGCATCGGGCCCTTGTACGGATCTTCGGCGGAGATCTCATGATACATGTCGAAGAGATTGCCGTACCGTTCCTCAATAACGTGCCGGCCCAGTCTCTTGATCGGATCGGCGAAGTCCAGATACACAGCAAGGCTGGTCGGTCCGACGCCGAATCCTTTGTCGCACATTTCCTTTGCTCGCCGCGATGCAACGTCGCGTGGAACAAGGTTACCGAACGATGGATACAGCCGCTCGAGATAGTAATCGCGTTCGTCCTCAGGAATTTGATCTGCCCGGCGCGTATCGCCTTTCTTCTTCGGCACCCAGATGCGGCCGTCATTCCGGAGACTCTCGCTCATGAGAGTGAGCTTGGATTGATAGTCGCCTCCCTGCGGTATGCACGTGGGGTGAATCTGCGTAAAGCAGGGATTTCCGAATGCAGCGCCGCGTTTGTACGCCCTCCACAATGCTGTTGCGTTGCTGGCCTTCGCCATGGTCGAAAGGTAGAACACGTTTGCATAGCCGCCGGTTGCGAGCACAACCGCGTTGGCAGCATACGTTTCAATTTTGCCGGTCACGAGGTTCCGGCAGACAATGCCGCGCGCCTGTCCTTCGACAAGCACCAGGTCGAGCATCTCACGACGGGGGAAAAACTCGACAGTGCCGGCGTTCTGTTGCCGGCTCAACGCAGAGTATGCACCGAGCAGGAGTTGCTGCCCTGTCTGACCCCGGGCATAGAAGGTTCTGGATACCTGCGCGCCGCCGAACGATCTGTTGTCGAGGTAGCCGGCATAGTCGCGCGCAAACGGAACGCCCTGCGCTACGCACTGGTCAATGATGCTGCCACTGACCTGGGCAAGTCGATAGACGTTTGCTTCACGGGCGCGATAGTCCCCACCTTTGACGGTATCGTAGAACAGACGCCAGACACTGTCGCCGTCGTTCGCGTAGTTCTTCGGTGCGTTGATGCCTCCCTGGGCAGCGATGCTATGAGCCCGGCGCGGCGACTCGTGATACGAGAATGCCAGGACATTATACCCAAGTTCGCCGAGGCTTGCTGCCGCAGAAGCCCCCGCCAGCCCCGTGCCGACCACGATCACGGAGTACTTCCGCTTGTTGGACGGGTTGACGAGCTTCATGGCGAAACGGTGGTTATCCCACTTTTTCTCTATCGGACCAGCAGGAATCTTCGAGTCAAGCTTCATTGGTATTTGGCTCCCATTGCGATGATCAAAGTACGAGCAAGACGGGATGAGCAGATCGATTATTTGAACCAGAGAAAGTACGCCGGCATGACTGCAAACGCCAGCGGGATGACAAGCCAGAAGATCACAGCCACAGAATCGATCAGCCATTTGTAGCGGCTGTTGACCAGACCCAGTGTCTGGAACCCGGACTGGAAACCATGCTTCAGGTGAAATCCCAGAAACGCCACGGCAAGAATGTAGAATATGCCCCACGTCGGCTGCGAAAACACCTCCGAGACCATATCATACGGCGCCTTTGGATCTGCGCCGAACCGTGTCGGGATCCAGAAGGTGATCAGATGCGTCACGAGGAAGAAGCCAACGAGGCTCGCGCTCACCGTCAGCATCGGCGTTCGTGAAGAGAATTTTGTGTTGTCCTTCAGGCGGTACATCTCGTAACCGACCGGACGGGAAAGGCGGTTCTGCACCCAAACAACCACGCCGCTGATCATGTGCAACACAATACCCACAAAGAGCACTACCTCGATGATCCGAATAACGATGTTCGAGGACATAAAGTGCGACGCAGCGTCGTAGGCCTCCTTCCCGGCAAAAAGGAAGAGGTTCACCGAAGCGTGCACGATGAGAAACGTGCAGAGAAAGAGCCCGCTGAGGCTCATGATGATCTTCTTACCAACGGAAGAGCGATAGAAGGTTATGAAGGCATTCATAGATCTTCGTGTATGTGATCATTCGGTAGACATCAGTCCGCAGCAAGCAGGTACGACTATCATCCCCGAAAACAGCACAATCATCTGCACCAAGGGTGTCTCTGAAAGGGTACTGCGGAACCAGGATTGGATCGAACGGCGTGCCAAAATTGTAGAAAACAATTCTTGAAAAAGCAATCCTGAGGACTATTCGTGGGCAACACTTTCGCCGATGAACCGGCGGATCGAGATCACGCTGCCGATGAAACCAAGCAAGCAGCCGGCTGCCGCGACAATGCCGTAGTAGATCGGCTTCACGTGCACGAAATCGACCAGTTCGACGGAAATCCAGCGGGCAAGATATTCAAAAACGAGAAAGAGGATTCCTGCCGCCAGCGCGCCTCCAATGAAGCCCTGGACCAGACCTTCGAGAATGAACGGTCCCCGGACGAAAGATTTCGTCGCTCCAATGAGCTTCATTGTTTGTATGATCTTCCGTTTTGCGTAAATGGCAAGCCGAATGGTGTTTGCGACGAGGAAGACAGACGAAAGGGTAATGAAAACACCAATGCCGAACGTAAGCCACAGAAATGTCTTTGCTCGAGTATCAAGCATCTCGAGGAGTGTTTTTCGGTAGATGACATCGTCGACACCGCGGATGTTTTTAACCGCCTCATAGATGGCTTCGGCCGACTTCGCGTTCCGGTACCCGTCTTTGAGGAAGATCTTGATTGACGCCGGAAGCGGGTTGAAATCGAGCACCCTGTTGACGTCTTCGCCAAACTCATCTTTGAAGATTTTCGCCGCCGAGTCCTTGGAGACATACCGCACTTCCCGCACCCCTGGAAGGCTCGCAATGCTATCCCTCACAATCGAGGTTTCAATCGGCGACACGTATTCGGCTAGGAATGCCTCCATCTCGACCTTCTCGCGGAGCGACTCGACTACGGTATTCGCATTGAGGACAAGGATGGAGAATGATCCCAGCAGGAGGAGCGAGACGCAGATGGTCGCGATCGCAGCGGACATCGAGAGCTTCGCCCGGCGGAATCCCGAGAACCCTTCACGAAGTGTATAGAGGAGTTGCATGACTGGACTTGAGCGTTAGAGTTCGCACTAGTTCCTGATTGTTTTTCCGCCGGGATAGGCGCCGAGGACCCGGACAAACGTCGTCAGCTCATCGAGGTGATTGAGCGCCTGGAGCACACGCTCCTCCGCCGGTGACCCCTCAATGTCAAGATAGAACAGGTATTCCCACGGCTTCCCGACGTGCGGCCGGGATTCGATCTTGAGCATGTTGATATCGCGGAGCGCAAACACAGCCAGGGCCTTGAACAGGGCACCCGCGACATCTTTCACCGCGAAGACCAGAGACGTTTTCTCTGCATCGGCCAGCCTTCCGGGCTTGTGCGAGAGAACGATAAACCGCGTAAAGTTGTGATGGTTGCTCTCCACATTCCGCCGCAGAATGGAAAGTCCGTACGTTCTGGCGGCACGCGCACCCGCAATCGCCGCAACATCCCTCCTTCGCTCCTCGCGGATCATCTTTGCGGCTCCCGCCGTATCATAGTAAGCCACAACACTGATCTGTTTCAGCGAGCGCAGGTACTCTTCGCACTGACCCAATGCTTGGGGATGGGAGTAGATGGAGCGAATGGCTTTCTGGGGGACACCGCGCATCGCCATGAGATGCAGCTGGATTCGAAGTTTGACTTCGCCGACAATGTGGAGCTTGTGTCTCAGCAGAAGATCGTAATTCTGATGAACGCTTCCGAACACGGAGTTTTCCAGAGGTACGACGGCGAAACCAGATGGGTGCCGCGATGCAAACTCGAACACATCCTTGAAGTTCTCCATGGGCACAAGCCGGGCCCGGCCGCCAAAAAATGCACGTCCCGCCTGCTCACTGAAGGCCCCTGGTTCACCCTGATAGGCAACTGTCACCATCGACATCCCCGTTCAGAAATTGGACTCATCGCGCCAGCGGACAATCTGCCAGGGTTTCTCCGCACCCGGCCGGGCGAGGGCAAGCGTCGCGTAGCCGTCGACACGGATGATATCGCTGGGATTGAACGTGACCGTGAGATTGAAATTCCTGCTTACACTCGCCTGCGTACTCAGTGAATCCGTCGATAGAGCGATGATGTTGTTCCAGACAAGATCGAGGCGCTGTACATTCTGAAAGAGTCCACGCGTCGTCTGCATTTCTTCATCTCTTCCCCAAGTTACTTCGACGCCGCGATCGTAGTCGCGAAACACGAACGAAAACTCGGAGTTCAGCAGTTGACCATAGATCGTCGTATCGCGAAACGTGTACGCGTACTTCATATTCTGGAACACACCATCAATCGTAACGGCGTCCCCCAGAATCGAGCCTCCCTCGTCAAGGTTCTCATCGAGACCCGGCGCGAACGGATTGCAGGAGACGAGGAGAAGAAGGGACAGTATAGTCAGCGTTAGGCGCAATCAGTGAAACGTGAGAAGTAAGAAGTGAAACGTGATCCGTGAACAGTAATTCGGGCACGAAGTACGATCACCAACATTCCGCAAACTACAATCCGAAATCCGACATCGCTCAACGCCCTACTGAGCAAACTCCCCCTTCAAATCACTCCACGCAAAAGTGTTTGTCCCGGCTGGCAGATCAACCCATCGCCAGATGACCCAGTTGCGCGAGCGATCTGCGAGAAGAAAGAACTGCGCTTTGCCGGAAGCGACCTTGGCGACGGCTGCGACGGAATGCGGGGCCGTGAGCGTATAGGTTGCTTCGTATTGAGCTGAATCCGACTGAAGGCTTTGCACGCTCAAGGCAAAGACCAGAGTCGCGGTCGAGCCGGCCGGGATCTTCGAGCGCAGGTTGTCAAAATACTGCTGCTCAGATTGCCTGTTCCAGGCGAGGAACACACCGGTGTACTTCACCTTTGCCTGCGGCGTCGGCTCGAAGCTGAATCCACGCCCAGCCGTTGATGAATCAGCGAACGATTTCAGATAGTTCAATGAATTCAAATCTCGAAATGCATTGGACATGTTCGAGAACACGAGAGAGGGCTCCGTCGCCGGTACGTAGCTTGAGCTGGATTGTGACGGTGGCTCTGGATCGCGTGTATCAAAGATGTTGCAGCCAGCGAGCAATGCAATCACCGTGAAGCCAGCCAGGATGGGGCAGAACCTGTGCCGCACTCCACGGCTCCGGCTGACGAGGGCGTGTGACATCACACGGCAATCCGTCCTTCCAGCGCCCGGCCAAGCGTGGCCTCGTCGGCGAATTCGAGGTCGGTTCCTACCGGCAATCCCCGCGCGATGCGCGTGACCTTCATGCCAAGAGGTTTGAGCAACTTCGAAACGTAGAGCGTTGTCGCCTCCCCTTCCACATCAGGATTGAGCGCGAGGATAATCTCATCCACAGTCGACGCTTCAATCCTCCGAAGGAGCTCCTTGATTCTCAGATCCTCGGGTCCGATACCGTCGAGCGGCGAGAGCGCTCCGCCCAAGACATGGTAGAGGCCCTTGAATTCATTTGTCCGCTCGAGCGCCAGGACGTCTGTCGGCTCTTCGACGACGCAGATCGCGGTCCGGTCACGCTTCGTGTTCGAGCAAATCGGGCAAGGGTCCGCTTCGGTGATGTTGGAACAGACTGAACAGTACCGCACCTTGTCCTTGACATTGACCAGGGCACGAGCCAGCGTGGCTACTTCTTCGCGCTGCATTTTGACCACATAGAGGGCAAGGCGATGGGCTGTTTTCCGGCCAATGCCCGGAAGTTGCGCGAACTGTTCCGCAAGCTGTTCAACCGATTCTGCTGTGAGAATCAAGCTTCAACGCTCCTGTTAGAATCCTGGAATATTGAGTCCGGGAATATTCGGGAGAACACCACCCGTGACCTTCTGCATCTCCTGAGACGCCATCGCCGCCGCGTGCTCAAGCGCCTTGTTGATCGCTGCCACGACAAGGTCCTCGAGCATTTCCTTTTCTTCGGGATTCACGACTTCTTTTTCGATCTCGATCTTGACGATCTGTTGTTTCCCATTGGCCGTCACTTTCACCATGCCGCCGCCAGCTTCGGCCGTAACTGTTTTCTGTTCCAGTTCAGCCTGTACCTGGGCCATTTTCTCCTGCATTTTCTGCAGCTGCTTCATCATACCCTGCATGTTCGGCATTCCATCCTTCATCATCGGTTGTTTCCTCGCGATAAGATTTTCGCCAATTTTGAACCAATATAGTCTGAAATGGAGGGAATG
>Ga0315274_10006138_pt1 | contig 17523 bp, 14 predicted proteins | sample YL17G02_20_MG_FD_203700 | JGI IMG/M metagenome (GOLD analysis project Ga0315274, IMG submission 203700) | Sediment microbial communities from Yellowstone Lake, YNP, Wyoming, USA - YL17G02_20 | ecosystem: Environmental > Aquatic > Freshwater > Lake > Sediment | place: USA: Wyoming | collected...
CGGCCCTCGACCCGGAACTCATCGGGGAGGTGTTGGATGTGATGAGGAACCTGGCGCGCGAAGGCACGACCATGATCGTCGTCTCGCACGAAATGGGCTTTGCGCGCGATGTGGCGGACCGGGTGGTGTATATGGATCAGGGCATTCTGGTGGAAGACGGGCCGCCCGACCAGATCTTCTCCAATCCGATCGACCCGCGCACCGCGCGCTTCCTGCAGAAGGTCCACTGAGAGCGCACCGTGCTCCAGACAAAAACTCCGCCGCGAAATCTGCGGCGGAGTTGTGCGCTGGGGGGGAGTTGAACCCCCACGCCTTGCGGCACATGGCCCTCAACCATGCCTGTCTGCCAGTTCCAGCACCAGCGCGCGAGGGCGTACGTTTGAATTATATCTGGGCGTCGGGGGCTGTCAACCGCATGTCACGGGCCGCGCGCAATCTGCACTGCGCGTGCCGCACTGGGCCGCGGGCCGGCGGCGTGATCATTTGTGCTATCATCCAAGCGAGCTCCTTCCGATTTCGACGAGGTGTGCATGATGAAGATTGCACTCGACGCCATGGGCTCCGACCGCCATCCTCGCCCGGATGTGGAGGGCGGGCTGGCAGCCGCGCGCGAATACGGCGTAGAGGTTTTGCTGGTGGGCAATGAAAGCGCGCTGGGGCCGTTGCTCGACGAGTTGCGCCCCGGGGCGGCGCCGGTGCACATCCTCCATGCGCCGGACGTCTTGACCATGGAAGACAAAGGGCTGGCGCTGGCGCTGAAAGCCAAGCGCAAGGAGGCGCGCAACTCGATGGCCGTGGGCATCGACTTGGTGCGCTCGGGTGAGGCCCAGGCCTTCGTCACCGCGGGCAACACCGGCGCGGCGGCGGCGGTGGCCTACTTCCGCATGGGGACGTTGCCCGGCGTGGAGCGTCCCGCCTTGGCCCCGGTCTTCCCGACCAAGCGCGGCAGCTGCGTCGTGCTGGATATCGGCGCCAACCCGGATTGCAAACCGGAGAACCTGGTGCAGTTTGCCATCATGGGCGTCATTTACGCCGAACGCGTGCGCGGGGTGCCTCAGCCGCGGGTGGGCCTGCTCTCCAACGGCGAAGAAGCGGGCAAGGGCAACCAGCTGATCAAGGATACCTACCCGCTGCTGGCGGCCTCCGGGCTCAATTTCGTCGGCAACCTCGAACCCAAAGAGCTCATCGCCGGCGAGGCGGACGTCGTGGTGACCGACGGCTTTAGCGGCAACATCCTGCTCAAATCCTCCGAAGCCGTGGCCAAGCTCATTCTCGAACTGATGCGCGAACGCATTCAAGCGGCCCCGCCGTGGGTCAAGCTGGGCGGGTTGCTGGTCAAACCGACTTTAGGCGGCATACGCAAGATGCTCGATCCGACTGAGGAAGGCGCCGCGCCGCTCTTGGGTGTGGACGGGCTGGTTTTCATCGGCCACGGGCGCTCCGACGCTTACGCCATTAAGAACGCGGTGCGCGTGGCACGCCTGGCCATCGAGGCGGGCGTGCTCGAGGCGCTGCGCCGCGGCATCGCGGCTGCGGCCTCCGCCGCATGAGGCGCGCGATGCCTGATCCCACCCCTGCCGCGCGGGTTGTCATCACCGGCCTGGGAGCCATTACCGCCCTCGGGTTGGACGTGCCCCAACTGTGGGAAGGCCTGCTGGCCGGGCGGTCTGGCATCGGCCGCATCACTCAATTCGATGCGAGCGGGCTGCCCTGCCAGATCGCCGGCGAGATCAAAGGCTTCGATCCGGGTAGCTATATCGAACCCAAGGAAGCGCGACGCATGGCGCGCGTCTCGCAGATCGCCGTGGCCTCGGCCCACCAGGCCCTGCGCGACGCCGGCGTGGCCTGGCCCCTAGAGAACGGCGAGCGCGCGGGGATCGTTTTCGGCACCGCCGTCGGCGGGCTGGACCGCTTCGATGACGAGATTCAAGTGCTGCGCACGCGCGGGTTGGCGCGCGTCAGCCCGTATGCTGGGCCGTCCGCCCTGCCCAACATGCCGGCCTTCCACATCACCCAGACCATCGGCGCGCTCGGGCCGAATGTCACCATCGCCACCGCTTGTGCCACCGGAACGCAAACGGTCGGCGAGGGCTTCGAATGGATTCGCCGCGGACGCGCCGACCTGGTCTTGGCCGGCGGCTGCGATGCCTTCGTCCGCGATTTCTCGATCGCCGGGTTCTGCGCCATGCGCGCGTTGCCCATCCACTACAACGACTCTCCCGAACTCGCCTCGCGGCCGTTCGACAAGGACCGCGAAGGTTTTGTCTTTTCGGAGGGCGCGGCCGCCCTCGTCCTCGAGCGCCTCGACCGCGCGCAGGCCCGCGGGGCACGCATCTACGCCGAAATCGTCGGCCAGGCCTCCTCCTCCGACGCTTATCACCTCGCGATCCCACGGCCGGATGCCGCCGGCGCGGTGCGCACGATGCGCTGGGCGCTTGAGGACGCCGGTCTGCCGCCCGAGGCGGTGGACTACATTAATGCCCACGGCACATCGACCGAGGCCAACGATCAAACCGAGACTCTGGCCATCAAGACCCTGTTCGGCGAGCACGCGCATCGCCTGGCGGTCAGCTCGACCAAATCGATGATCGGCCACGCCATGGGCGCTGCGGGAGCCATCGAGGCGCTGGTCTGCGCGCTTACCTTGCACACGGGTCACATCCATCCCACCATCAACTACACCACGCCCGACCCGCAATGCGACCTGGATGTCGTGCCCAATCGCGCGCGCGAAGCATCGCCGCGCGTGGTGCTGTCGAACTCGTTCGGCCTGGGCGGGCAAAATGCCTGCCTCGTCCTGCGCCGCTGGGAGCCCACATGAAGCTGGTTACCAACGAACCCCTCATCAAACGCAATGCGCGCATCGGCGTGGTCGCTCACCTGGGCGGGCTGGCGGTGCTGATCGCCGGCATGGTGGTCACCTTCCTTTTGCCCAAGCGCAGCGACCTCTCGCTGCTGGCCCTCATGACCGGGTTCGTGCTGGCCAATGTGGGTATCTTCTTCACCAACCGCTGGGGCCGCCGCCCGCGGCCCGACGAAGCGCTGGACGCCGCGCTCAAGGGCCTCGACGACCAGTACCTGCTGGTCCACTTCCGCCTGGGCATAACCCATGCGCTCATCGGACCCTCAGGGGTGGTGGCGCTGGTGCCCAAGTTTCAGGGCGGCCAGGTCCGCTACGAGGGCAACAAATGGCGCCACGCAGGGGTCACCTGGATGCGCCGCTTCTTCGCCCAGGAATCACTTGGCAACCCATCCCTCGAAGCCGAGGCTGAAGTGGCCAGCCTGACAGGCAAGTTGCGCAAAATCCTGCCTGGCGAGGAACTCCCACCGATCAAATCGGTCATTGTCTTCACCGCGCCCGAGGCGACAGTCGAGGCGGAGGGCTCGCCAACTCCGGCGATGCACGCCGGGAAGCTCAAGGAGTATGTGCGGCGTATGCCGCGAGCTGCCACGTTGCGTCCGGAGCAGCTCGCCAAGGTCCTGGCCGCGATCGGCGAGTAGCGTCCGCGCTAACGACACACGGCAGGGATCCCCAGGAGGGCATAGCACGCCTTTCGCTTGTCCACGCCAGCATGGCATGCGCACGAATTGCTGCGCACGCTCGACAATGAGACCAGCGCACCCTCACGGGTGCGCTGTGTGCTTTGCCCAACTGCTTGTCATTCCGAGTGGCCGGAGGGCACGTGGAATCTCGGAGTGCGATAGGAGGCAGGTTGCAGGTGAAAGAGGAGTATCCCTGGCTGTAACCGGGTGCCATAGCCCTTCGGGCCACTTCGCGTCGCGTTGTGCGACTGCGCGGGACAAGGCACCTCGCGATGACAACGGGAGACGATTGTCATTCCGAGAGGCACAGCCCCCAAGGACTCTCGGCGCCAACCTCCCACTCCGATGATCTCGGATTCTGGCAACCCACGCCATGGCGTGCCCCAACAGAACCCGCCTCCGTCATTGCGAGGCGGCGCAGTCCCCGAGCACCCTCGCCCACAGTCTCAGCCTGCGACCCTCCGTGCGCACACCTGCCGCACGCGGTCACGCGTAAGGCATGCTATGCCCTCTTCCTTTTCAGCATCACAAGTGGGCCGAGTGCGCCTAGCCCGGCTTGAACGCGCGCAACGTCAGGCTGAAGAGCTGAACCTCTCCCTGGCGGTGCCATGCCTCGCGGGAGGTCACCTCCACCAGGGTGAACCCGGCGGCGCGAATTGCCCCCAGGTATTCGGCTTCGGTCTGCGCGCCCGATACGCAACCCGCCCAACTGGCCAGGTCGCGCCGCTGCGCTTCAGGCAGCGGTCGATCGGAGACGATATCCGAGAGCGAAAGCCACCCGCCCGGGCGCAGCACGCGGAAGGCTTCGCGGAAGACAGCCGCCTTGTCGGGCGCCAGGTTGATGACGCAGTTGGAGAGGATCACATCCACCGACTGCGCCTCCACCGGCAGGGCTTCGATGTACCCTTGACGGAATTCGACATGCTGGTCGAGGCCCAGCCGTTGGGCATTGGCGCGCGCCAACTCGACCATCTCCGGAGTCATATCCACGCCGATGACCCGCCCCGCCGCGCCCTCCGCGGGCGCGACCGCGCGCGCTGCGAGGAAGGCATCGTAACCTGCGCCACTGCCCAGGTCGAGCACCATCTGCCCCGGGCGCAACGCGGCAATGGCGGTGGGGCTACCGCAACCCCACGACGCGAGAACGGGCGCGGCATCACCCTGGGCGAGGTTGGCTTCGCCCGTCGCGGCCCCCGCCCCGCAGCAGTCATTGCCCGCGCTCGCCGACCCGCAGCCGCAGCCGCAGCCGCTCCCAGCACTCACCTCCGCCGCCTCACGCGCACAGCGGGCATAATGCTCGCGCACCGCTGCGTGGGTGGCCTCCCCATCTTTCTCAAGTACCTGGCTCATCTCATGACCTCCACATTCATCTTCGCCGCCGGACTCGGCGGACAACAGATTTGCGACCAGCCCTTGGACAGGCGCTGTATTTCATCGGCGAACCAACCCATGGCCTGAGGATCGAGGCAGTAGCACGTGGCCGGGCCTGCCACCTCGCCGTTCACCCAGCCTGCCTGGCGCAGCACCTTGAGGTGTTGACTGACCGTGGATTGGGCCAGGCCGCTGAACTGCACCAGGTCGCCAGTGATACATTGCGGGTTGGCGACCATGTAGCGCAGCAGGCGCAACCGCAGCGGGTTACCCAGCGCGCGCGCCATGCGCACCAGCCGCGCCTCATCCGATTTCAAACGCACGTCCTTCATTGGCCTCGTCCCTATATCGTAATTATACGATATACAACCGGAAAGTCAAGGGGCCGCGAGGCCCCTTGACCGTGTGTTAGGTTGAGCGGTTATTTCTTCAGATAGTCTTCGAGCGCGGCCTTGGAAATGCGGTAGGTCGACCCGATCTTCTTGGCCTTGAGCTCGCCGGCGGTTATCAGTGCAAGTATGTCTTCTTCGCCCACCTTGAGCAGCCCGGCCGCATCCGAAACCGTCATCACGTCCGGCATGGCTCCCGCCGCGGCACCCGCTGCCCCGGCCGCCCCGCCCTGCAACGCTTGGCCCATCACCTGGCCGATCGACATGCCGGCCCCGATGCCGGCCGTGAGCCCGGCTCCGCCCTGCGGGTTGCGTGCCGCTTCGCGCATCGCATCGGCCGCCTGCAGCTGGGTGTAGGTGGCCATGTCGAGCATGCCCATCGCGCGCAGTTCTTCGGCGCTCTTGTCGGAGGGCTTGAGATTCTCGATGTAGAAGGTCTTCAGCGTCAGGCCCACCGCGCGGAAGTCGTCGTGTCCCTTGGCGCGAACGCCGGCGCCGAGTTCCTCCGTCAGCCCGATGAGTTCCGGCACCGACTTCTTGGCCGCCACTTCACCGAGCATGTCCTGCAGCTTGGAGAGCAGGATAGCGCGCAGCCGGCTCTGGATCTCACTCGTGGCGTAGGTGCCGGTGGCGCCCACGATTTGGGTGACGAACTGCTGCGGGTCGTGGACCTGGTAGGAGTAGGAGCCGAAGCCCTGCATCAGCGCCACGCCCAGCCCCATGCCGGGGTTGCGCACGATGATCGGCTGAGGGGTGCCCCACTTCTCGTTGGTGAATTCGCGCAGCGAGACGAAGTACACCTCGGCGGTGAACGGCGTGCGATCGTTGAAGGCCTTGCCGATCAGGTCGATCAGGTACGGGATGTTGGCGGTGGAGATAGTGTGCCGGCCGGCGAGGAAGACATCCAGCGCCTTGCCGTCGCGGAAGAACACCACCGCCTGCGACTCGCGTACGATCACCTGCGAGCCGATGCGGAAATCGCCGAACCCGGTCTCGGGAAAGCGATGGACGATCTCGTCCTTCATTTCGTTCGGGTATTCAATAACATCGAAGATTCTAGCCATGTGTTTCTCTCCGTGATGAATCGCGGCGCCGAGACCGGCGGCGCGCTGTGGCGGATGGCGCGGGGCCGGCCGTTAACCGGAGGCCAGGATCACCTCGCCCCGGTGCTCGAACAGATCGATGCACTCCTGCGCCAAGGCCGTCAGGTTGCGAACGGCCGCCGGCAGCCCCTCGCCCCCGATGGAGGAGGCCACGTTGTCGACGGCACTGGAGATCTGGGTCACCTTGTCGAGCAGCGTGCTGTCGTATTGATACAGCGTGTCGAGCTCGGCCTCGTTCACCTTGACCGCGTCGAAGAAACCGGAGTAGCCGTAGGCGGCGTGGCGCACACGATCCACGAGCGCGCGCAGCTTCATGACGGAGGCTTCCAGGTCGTCGAGGGACTCGATCTGCCCCTGGGCCACGAGCTGGCGCTGCAGTTCCGAAATGCGTGACCACTGCTCCTCGTAACGGCTGGCCACCGTCGTGCGCAGCAGCTTATCGGCATCGCGACGGTTCGAGCGTTCGACGTAGCCCTTGAAGCCAGGGATCACGGCGACGATCTTCTCAAAGAAGTTGCGGGCGCCCCTAATTTTCGAAACGAGATCGGTCATGCTTCATCTCCTTGCCTCGTGGGCCAACGCCACAGCGGCGCAGGTCGTCCAGGCAATTATAAAGCAGTCGCGGTGGAGCGCAACCTGTGCGCGCCTACCCGGCCGCTTCCACAGATGATATACGCCTCACCCGCGATGGGGTTGCAGAGCACGCGGAGCCGGGGCGCTGGCTCACAACAGCCTGGCGCGCACCATGGCCAGCATCAGCAGCGCCAGGTACACCTGCGAGAATCTGTACACACGCCGTGCGCCGCAAGCGCCACGCCAGTCGCAAGAAGAAAGCTCCCAGTGCGATTGGGGCGGCAAGCCAGGTGACGCCCAGGCCCAAGGTGAAAACGGCGCTCCGCGCTCGCTCCGACCCCGAAGCCCAGCGCCCGGCGCGGCGCGATTCATGCGGCCGTCGCTGTCGCGGTCGATGTAGGAATTGATTGCGTTGGCGCCCCCGGCCGCCAGCGCACCTCCCACAGTGGTCAGCCCAAACGTGCCCAGTGCCGGCGCGCCCCCCTGCGCCAAAGACATGCCGGCCCAGGTGGTAGTGAGCAGGAGCACAACGAACCACGGCGTGGTGAGGGCGAGCAGCCCGGCGAGGGTTGCCTTCCAAGTTGGCGCCCAAGGCGCTGCAACTTCCTCTTTCATGCGCCCCCCGCAGCGCCTGAGGCCAGCCTCGGCCGCCACAAGCAGGCGGCCGCGATGGCGATCGTGCAGACCCACACGACTGTGGCCGGCAGCAGGTGCGCGGCGCGCAGCCATGTGGGCAACTGCGCCCACACAAGCACCCCTCCACGCAACGCTTGCCCGAGCGCCAGGATGAGTGCGAGCCTGGCTAGGCGCCATCCTGTCGGCCACGCGCGGCGGAGAGGATAGACCTGCATGACCAACAAGCCAAGCATGAGGATGACCCCTCCGGCCACAAGGCGATGCAATCCCTGCAGCAGGCGCAAACTGCCTTGGCCCAGTGGCACGCTGGCCGCGGCGCACAGCGGCCAATCCATGCACGCTAACGACGCGCCCGAGCCGACGACCACAACGCCGAGCGTGAGCAGGGTGAAAGTCCCACCCACGGCAAACACCTCCACTGCCGTGAGGCCAGCTCGCCGGCCAATCCGCTCGCGCGTCAGCAAGCCCTTGCGGTGTGTGCGGACGGTCAGGAGGGTGAGGACGGCCACCAGCAGGAGCGAAACGCCCAGATGCGCCGCAAGGACAGCCGGAGTCAACTTCGACAGAACGGTCAACCCACCGAGCAGACTCTGAGTGAGTAAGATGCCAGGCGCCCAGAGGGACAACACCCACGAGGTTGTGTCGCGATGATCTTCAATCCAGGCCGACACGGGCAGCGCTACACCCAGGAGCGCAACGAGCGCGGCACCGAGGCGATGAGCAAACTCGATCCAAGCCAGGGGGCTCGCCGCGGGAAGGACATGCCCGTAGCACAGGGGTCAATCCGAGCAACCCTCGCCGGCTCCGGTTACCCGGACGATGGCGCCCAGCGTGATCAGCGCAACCGTCGCAAGGAGCGATACGGGCGCAAGCCAAGTGAGTCGTAGGTGTCGCATGCGCCTCCAACGATAGGGTCTGGCCGAGCGGCCAGGGCAAGCCCGTGCTCTTGATGGACAACCTGGCCCGCAGGCCTGGATTCTCCGGCTCGTCCACGATGCTCAAGAGGTGGAGATGACTGGCACAGTATGCAGATGAATACTTGGCCAACCGCGATGCAGTTTATCTATTCATATTGGGTGTGTCAACGAGGACAACGCCGAGCATCCGGGACAGCATGCCGTGCTCGAACCCGATGACTCGCAATCGGATGTTGCGCGGCCGGCGCAGGTTATGGGGAAGGTTGGGGAAGTTCGCCGCCGCAGGCGGACCGGTAGTAGGCGGCCTCGGTGTCGTAATGGGCAAGTGCGAATTCGTGCGCCGCCTGGCTGATCTCGGCCGACTTGCTCAGCTGGGCGACCAGCCCGGGGTAGCCCCATTCGCGTGGCAGGACCATCAGCGGATCTCCCACCTCGCGCTCCTTATCACTCAGCGGAATCCAATTGAACATGAGAGGACCGCGCGCGCTGAAGGTGAAGGCCAGACGGTAGCCCGCCTCACGCACGAGGCGGGCTGCTTGCGTTGTAAAGTTGCCACCCGGCCAGACGAAAGCCGCCGGCTTCCGGCCGAAATGCTTCTCAAGAATCGGGAGTGGTCCGAAGATTTCGTTGTGGACATACTCATCGGGGGAGGTTGGACGAATCGTGAGGTTGTGCTCATAGCCGTGGGCCTGAAACTCGACCCGCCCCGTCGCCGCCAACGCTTCGGCCCGCTGCCACAGTCCCTGGCGTTGATCCGTGTCGCCGATCGGCCAGGCCATCGACATGGCCCAGTCGTTGGCGTTCATGACCGGCATCATGTGGTCCTCGACCGTGCCGGCGTTGCGGTCGTCGACGATCCACACCATCGACAGGCGCGGGATGAAAGCATTGCTCTCGAGGAAGTCGGCGGCCTGGGTCATGGTGACGGTGGTGAAGCCTAGCTTGTTGGCCCAGTAAACGCTGGCCTGCAGGTCCTCAACCGGCGTTGTCGTATCGCCCGGCCCGCGGTTGCCAGCGGTGCTCACACCATGGAAGGCCACCGGCACGATGAGCGTTCCGGGCACGCTGCGGGCCGGATCCCACCGCGCCCGCAGGTAGTCGCACGTGTTGGCAATATAGGAGGCCGGCTGCACGCCGCGCACCAAGCGCGAAGTGGTGAAGGTCGTCAGCACCGGCGGGGTTGCGCTCGCGGTCGGGATGGCCGTGGGCAGCGGTGTGGGAGTAGTGCGAGGCAAGGCCGTCGATGAGGCGGTCGCCTGGAGGCCGGTCACGACAACCGTTGCGCGGGGTGTCGGCGTCACGGCCTCACTCGCGACCGGAAGGCTGCAGGCCGTGGCGAGCGCGCCAGTCAGCATGGCGGCTCGCAGTGCATGGCGCAGCGCCCGGGCGGGGGCTATTCGCCGCGTCCCCATCGGCGCACCGCAGGCAAGAACAACAGCACGAGCACGGCCGCGGCCATGAGGCTTACGACCCACATGTGCAAGAGCGAGAACAACCCGACGATCAGCGTCACTGGCCAGCCCCATTTGTTGCGCATCCACAGACCCAAGGTGGCGCCCCACCACGACGTGCCCACAATTACGAGCGGCCAGTCGAACGCCGCGGGAGAAAGGCCCCCTGCGGCAGCCAGCGTGACCCACGGTTCGGGCCCCCCAAACGCGAAGGGCACCCTGCCCGTAAGGCGGGTAGCCAATCCTTGCCAAGCCATCCACATGCCGGCTGCGAACCCAAGGATCAAAATGGCCATCAAGCTGACGGTCGGGCGTACGCGGCTCGCGACGGCCTGCGTCGATGTCATGGCCTACCTCGTGGGGAAAGAAGTGCCGCTGGGACTCTCATCACCTGCCGGCCTTGGGTCCCGGGCTCGCCGGCTATTCCGCGATCTACGCTAGTACAAGAACATCGGCTTGCCAAGGACCGCTTTAACTTTCGGGCGGTATTCCTTCTCATCGTACAGCTCTTTCAAGTCCACCTGGCGCTTGCCCTGAATGGCGGTGTCAACGGGCACGGTGGTGTAGCAGCCCTTCTGCACGGCCACCATGCGCCCGAAACTGCCCTGCGCCAATTGATGCATCGCCATGTTGCCGAACGAAATGGCGACCATGCGGTCGAGAGCGTCCGGCGGCCCTGCGCGCATCAGGTAGCCAAGTGTCTGGTTGACGAATTCCAGGCCGGTCAGCTTCTTGAGCGCCTCGCTCGTCACCTGACCGATGCCGCCCAACTTCTTGTGGCCGAAGGCATCCTCCTGGCCGGATTCGACGATCTCGCCTCCGAGCATGCGTGCCCCTTCGGAAACGACCACCACTGCATAGCGGCTGGAGTTGCGCTCCCGGTCCGCCACGACCATCGGCGCCAGGCGCTGGACGTCGAACGGCACTTCGCTGATGAGCGCACGGTCGGCATCCGCCAGATAGGCGGCGACAAGTGCCGTCTCGCCGCTGTTGCGCCCGAAGAGTTCCACCATCAGCACCCGCTCGTGGCTGCCGCTCGGCGTGCGCAAAGCATGGATGAATTCGACGCTGCGCGAGACGGCGGTGCTGAACCCGATGCAGTAGTCGGTGCCGTAGACGTCGTTGTCCATCGTCTTGGGGATGGCCACGACCTTGACCCCTTCCTTGTGCAGCCGGGCCGCAAACGAGAGCGTATCGTCGCCGCCGATCGGGATCAACGCATCGACCTTGAGATGAGAGAGCACGCGCAGCGTGTGGTCGGTGCAGTCCACCGAGTTCTTGCCCTCCTTGAGCGGATACTCGCTCCTCAGAAATTCAGGCAAGTCCTTGGGTTTGACCTTCTGCGGGTTGGTGCGTGAGGTGTGCAGGAACGTTCCCCCGTCGCGATCGACGGTGCGGACGATTTCGCGTGTGAGGGGCAGCACCAAGCCCGCGTTGGCGTGGGTGTCAGCCGCCGGGTTGTAGTTGAGCAGACCGCCCCACCCGCGGCGGATCCCCAGAACGTCCCAGCCCATCTCCTCGGCCGCCAGCACCACGGCTTTGATGGCGACATTCAACCCCGGGACATCGCCTCCACCGGTGAGAATGCCAATGCGCATGGGTGTCCTCCTCGAATGAATGGACGATGGCGGCTGCGATGCACGCGCGAATGCGCCGTGATTATACCTGGCGAAGGCAGCCTTTCGGAGGCGCGCGAAGAACTCCCCTGGCGGGGAGTGGGCGCATCTTGAATTCTCGGCATCCGAGCTATTGGACTCGCCAGGGAGAGATCTCGATTGAATCCGGCCCCAGCAACTCGCGCAGGCGCAATTCAAGTTCGGCGCCGAACCCGGTGGTTTCGTTTGGAAATTCGAGGCGCCAAGCCCGGCTGCCCTCGTAAATATGCAGCGCGAAGTGATCCTGACCCGGGTAACTGGCCATCAAACCATGCACGTGGCGCAGACGACGAACGTCACGCGGGCGGTCGCCCGTTTCGCGCAAGGTGATCGTGATCATGCGCGGCGCGGCGGGCGCGCCGCCCGAGCGGACCGCGGGCGCCGGAGCCAGAAGTGGCGCGCCAGCCAGCATCGCAGCTTCGACGCTTGCCACGGCGCGCCCGCTGCCAGAAGCGTGGGCGGCGGGGCTCAGCGTGGCAGAGGGCGAGGCGGTGTGCTCGCTGCCCGTCCCGGGCAAGGCCTCAACGAACGGATCAGGCGGCGGGACGTTTTCCCAGTCGGGTTCCGGTTCGCCCGATGGGTCAATCGCCGCCACCTCTGGCTTGAGTGACGCACTTGGCGCCGCGGCGGGCACGGCCGGTAGCGGTGGCTCTATTGCGCGGCCCGCCGGACGCATTGACTTGACCGATCCACTCGGTGTGAGCTCGGGGGAGATCGCGTCGGCCACGACGCGCGGCGTGGTTCCGACGTACTCCGCCTTGCCCTCGACCAGCGCGATGGCGTTCGTCTTCAGCCAGTCTTTGACCTTGTCCCATAAGTTCGGAAAGACCGTGATTTCGATCGCCCCTTGCAGATCCTCCAGCGTCACAAAGGCCATCGGCTTGCCTGTCCGTGTTTGGTGGCCGCGGATATGGGTGACCAGGCCGGCCACCCGCACCGGCTGTCCGTTCAGTTCCTCGCTCCATTCCGCCGAGAAATGCGTAACCGCCTGCTGCAACTGCACCAGGTAAGGCGAGAGAGGATGGTCGCTGATATAAAGACCCAAGAGCTCGCGCTCCCACTCGAGCACGGTGCGCTGCGGCACCGGGTTGCGCGAAGGCTGGAGCTGCAGGACCTCGATTGGACCGCTGGGTCCGGCGGCAAACAGACTCAACTGACCGCTATCCGCGGCGCGAAAGTGCTGGGCGGAGACCGAGAGCAATCGGTCGAGCGCGTCCAAGAGAGCCAGGCGATCGCCCAAGGCATCCAGCGCGCCGACGCGGGTCAGCGATTCCAGCGCGCGCCGCCCGACCCGCCGCAGGTCGACCCGCCGCGCGAAGTCGTCCACAATCGCGAATGGGCGCTCCGATCCGCGGGCGTCGAGGATCGCCTGCACCGGGCCTTCGCCCACGTTCTTGACCCCCCCCAACCCAAAGCGAATAGCCGTCGGGCTGCCTGGGCGCTCTTCAATCGAGAAATCCCACTGGCTGTGATTGATGTCCGGCGGCAGGACGCTGATGCCCATGCGCCGGCAATCGGCAATGTAAAACGCCACCTTCTCGCTGACGCCGCGGTTTACGCACAGCAGCGCGGTCATGAATTCGACGGCGAAGTGCGCTTTGAGATAGGCCGTCTGGACGCAGATCACGCCGTAGTCGGCGGCGTGAGCCTTGTTGAACCCATAGCGCGCGAAACCCTCCCAGTCGTCATAGATGGCTTGGGCGGTTGCGCGCGGAATGCTGCGCTGCTCGCAGCCTGTCACAAAGCGCTGGCGGTGGGCCTGCAGGGACTCGGCCTTCTTCTTGGCGACTGCTTTTCGCAGGTCGTCGGCCTCGCTCGGCTTGTAGCCGGCCATCTCGATCGCCGCGCGCATTAATTGCTCTTGGTAAATCGGGATGCCGTAGGTTTCGCGCAGGATCGGTTCGAGCGCCGGGTGGCGGTATTCGATCTTCTCCTCGCCGTGCATGCGGCGGATATATGTTGGAATGAAATCGATCGGCCCCGGGCGGTAGAGGGCGATCATGGCAATGACGTTGTCGAGCCCGGTCGGCTTCATCTCCATCAGATAGCGGCGCATGCCCGAGCCTTCCACTTGGAACACGCCCGCCACCTCCCCGCGTCCAAGGAGTTCGTAGATTGCCGGATCGTCCGTGGGGATGCTGTCGAGATTGAGGTCTATGCCCTGGCGTTCGCTGATCAGCGCACAAGCGCGCTGCATCAGGGTGAGGGTGGCCAAGCCGAGGAAATCTACTTTGAGTAGACCCAGTTGTTCGAGGACTTGCATCTGGAACTGGGTCACCGCGGTGATCGGGCCCTCCTCCAGGCTGCCGTGCGTCGGGCGGTGCAGCGGCAGGTATTCCACGAGCGGGCGGTCGCCAATCACCACGCCGGCCGCATGCGTGCCGGCGTTGCGCACGACGCCCTCCAGCTTGGCCGCCGTATCCACAAGGATGCGGACGTAGTCGGTCTTCTGGTACAGCTCCTTCAGGGCCGGCACGTCCTCCAGAGCCTCACTGAGTGAGACCGGCTTGCCCGGGATGGCCGGGATCAGCTTCGCGACCTTGTCGACCTCCGACAACGGGATGTCGAGCACGCGCCCGACGTCGCGCACGGCGGCGCGCGCGGCCATCGTGCCGAAGGTGATGATCTGCGCGACCTTGTCGTGCCCGTAGCGATCGGCCGCGTATTGCAGCACGCGTGCCCGCTGGTCGTCCTGGAAGTCGAGGTCGATATCGGGCATCGAGACGCGCCCCGGGTTGAGGAAGCGCTCGAAGATCAACCCGTGCTCGAGCGGATCGACCAGAGTGATACTCAGCGTGTAGGCTACCAGCGACCCGGCCGCCGAACCGCGCGCGTTGTACCAAATGCCCTGCTCCCGAGCGAAGCGACACAGATCCCACACGATGAGGAAATAGGTGTCGAAGCCCATGGTGTGGATAATGTCGAGTTCGTAAGCCAGCCGCTCGCCAAAGGCGGGGTCGGCGGCACGTGTGCCGAAGCGCCCACGCAAGCCTTGCTCGCACAGGGCGCGCAGATAACTGGCCGGCGTGTGGTCTGCAGGCACTGGGAAGACCGGCAGGTGATAGCCCTTAAACGAAAGGTCCACCCGGCAGCGCTCGGCAATGAGCTGCGTCTGATGGACTGCGTGCGGGACCTCCGCGAAGAGGCGCAGCATTTCGTCCTCGCTGCGCAGATAGTAGCCGCCGTCGGACATGCGCATGCGCCTGGGCTCGGTGACCAAAGCGCCCGTCTGGATGCAGAGCAGGATGTCGTGGGCGGCGCTGTCTTCGGGCACCACGTAATGCACGTCATTGGTGGCCACCAGCTTCGCCTGGTAGCGCGGCGCCAGTTCCACCAGCCGCTGGTTGACCGCGTGCAACTCGGGGATCTCGTGGTGCTGCAGTTCGAGGAAGAACCTGTCACGCCCGAAGACTTCGAAATACCAATCCAGCAGACGGGCGGCTTCGGTCTCGCGGCCTTCATTCAGCGCGCGCGGCACTTCAGCCGCCAGGCAGCCGGAGGTGCAGATCAGGCCGTCGGCGTGCGCCGCCAGGAAGTCGTGGTCGATGCGGGGTTTGTAGTAGAAGCCCTGCAGTTGGGCCGTGGTGGCGATTTCGAGGAGATTGCGGTAGCCGGTATCGTTTTCGGCCAGGAGCAGCAGATGGAAGGGATCGCGGTCGATGCGTGAGTCCTTCTCGGTCATCCCGCGGGTGGCAAGGTATGCCTCCACCCCGATGACCGGACGGACACCCGCGGCGGTGGCGGCGTTGAAGAACTCCACCACGCCGAACAGCGTGCCGTGGTCGGTCAGTGCCAGCGCGGGCATGCCAAGTTCCTTGGCCCGCGCCACCAGCCGCTTAACCTTGCCTTGCCCATCAAGCAGTGAATACTCAGAATGCACGTGCAGATGGACAAAGGACATCGCCGCGACACCACCCGATTATGAATTATCGATGGGAGGGGATCAGATTGCGATTATAGCATACGGCTCGAGTGAATTACTGAACGATTCACCCACGATAGCGCGAGAGCCGGGCGTTCGACAGACGGCGGGTGCAAGAGACGACCGTGAGCGACGCAAGAAGCCTCTCCTTCGCGCCCTCAAAGACTCGTCTCGCGGGTGGTGCCCCCGGACTCGCATCCGAGCGCAGCGCAGCCGACGCCCTAGCCGTGGGGGTGGGTGGCGTTGAGCCGCAGGAAAAGTGCGCCTCGGGGTTGCCGGTGGCGAGATGTGGCGCTGTCACATGTCGGTGGCAGTGCGGCCCAGGGTCGCACCTCGCCGACCCCTCAAGCCGAGGGCGCACAGGCGTCGAGGCTCACAAAGCCGGCAGGGGCCGTTTGGTCAAAGGTGCGGCAACGCGGCTTGCGGCCCACACGCGACTCAGGCTTCCAGCTCTTCTTCTTTGGCTCGCTTGGCGTGTTTCCCGCGTTCCTGCGTGTCGAGCAACTTCTTGCGCAGGCGATAACCGAGCGGCGTGACTTCCAGACGTTCGTCTTCGGCCAGGAATTCGACGGCCTCATCCAGGCTCATCTGGCGTGGCGAGGCAAGCCGTACCTCGATATCTTTGTTGGAGGATCGCATATTGGTCAGGTGCTTCTTCTTGCTGACGTTTATGGCCAGATCACCAGGGCGCGGCTGTTCTCCCACCACCATTCCTTCGTACACCTCGACGCCCGGGACGATGAAGAGTGTCCCGCGTTCTTCGGCGTTCTTGAGCCCGAAGGCCGTTGCCATGCCTGCCTCCCAGGCCACGAGTGAACCGCTCGAGCGGGTGGGTACCGGCCCGACCTTGGGAACATAACCGTGGAAAAGGGTGTTCATCACCCCCTCCCCGCGCGTCGCATTGAGAAACTGGTATCGAAATCCCAACAACCCGCGTGTTGGGACAAGATAGGTCAGCCGTACGCTGTTCTTCTGAGTATCGACCATGTCGAGCATCTGACCCCGCCGCGCGCCGAGGAGTTCCACCACCGCGCCCACAGTCTCAGGGCTGGTTTCGATATGCACCTCTTCGAAGGGCTCCAGCACGTCCCCGGAGTCGCTCGTGCGGAAGATGACTTCCGGACGCGAGACCTCAAACTCGTAGCCCTCTCGGCGCATAGTCTCGATGAGAATGCCCAAATGCAGCTCGCCGCGACCCGAAACGAGAAAGGTATCGGCGCTGGCGGTTTCTTCCACTCGCAAGGCCACATTGTGGCGCAATTCCTCAAAAAGCCTTTCGCGCAGTTTGCGCGAGGTGCTCCAGCGCCCCTCGCGTCCAGCGAACGGGGAGGAGTTGACGGCGAAGGTCATCTGGACCGTCGGAGCCTCCACCGTGATCGTGGGCAGTGCCTGCGGCGACTCGGGCGAAGCGATGGTCTCCCCGATGGCAATCGCCTCCAGCCCGGCGATGGCGATGATCTCGCCGGCCTCGGCCGCCTCCACCTCCACCCGATCGAGGCCCTGGTGCACGTACAGGTAGCGTGCGCGATCGGGCAGCACTTCGCCGGCGGCCGTAATGCGGGCGATCGATTGACCCGCGGTGATGTTCCCGGCAAACACCCGGCCCACGGCGGTGACGCCGCGATAGTTGTCGTAGTCGAGCGTTGTCACGAGCATTTGCAGCGGTGCATCGCGGTCCACCCGCGGGGCCGGGATGGTGCGCAGGATGGCCTCGAACAGGGGCGCCAGGTCCGGCCCAAGCTCCGCTGTCGTGCCGGCCTGGCCGGTGACGGCATTCGTATAGACCGTGGTGAAGTCGGCCTGGGCATCGGTCGCGCCCAATTCCACGAACAGATCGAAGGTGCGGTTGAGCGCGTCACGCGGGTCGGCGCCTTTGCGATCCACTTTGTTAATGACCACGATCGCACGGTGCCCGCGTTCGAGCGCCTTCTTGAGCACGAAGCGCGTCTGCGGCATCGGGACC
>Ga0315274_10006139_pt1 | contig 17522 bp, 14 predicted proteins | sample YL17G02_20_MG_FD_203700 | JGI IMG/M metagenome (GOLD analysis project Ga0315274, IMG submission 203700) | Sediment microbial communities from Yellowstone Lake, YNP, Wyoming, USA - YL17G02_20 | ecosystem: Environmental > Aquatic > Freshwater > Lake > Sediment | place: USA: Wyoming | collected...
ACCAAAGATGAAGAACTTCAAACTTTCTTCGCTAAGCAGTTCCGGGAAGCTTTTAAAAATCAAGAGGAGTTATCACCCGAGACTAAATATGAGAATTTTATTAAGAAATTACGGGTGTCCGAGCCTACACTTATTGAAGAAGCTTTAAATATTTCCAAAAGATCAAGAATTAGACGAACAGCAAAGAAAGACCGCTCAGGAGTAGTAGTTTTTGGCAAAAAAGGCGATGAATATGTTTTTAAATTTGCTTCTTCACCTAAAGAATGCTTCCCCCTGGGAGCTGCTGAAGCATTTAAATTATTCGAAGCGGATATTTCTGAAGATGCGGAAAAAACAACTAAAACTTTTGATATAATTTATACCCAATTAAAGGACTATCTTTTTTCTAAAAAGAAAGAAATTGCTTTAAATAGAGGCAAGGCGGAAGCAATACTCAAAGTAGAAGCCTTAAAAATAAAACTCCCGGAGAAAAAAGATTATTTAGAAGATCTCTATTACGTTTTAAAAGAATTGGATGCCCTGCCTGATCGATATGCAAAAGCCATCAGGGCAATTGATTTAAAAAATCTTGATAAAGAAATAAAAGAGTTAGAGAAAGAAGTTCCCCATAAATATCTTCTAAATATTATTGATAGAGAAAAGAAAATTGATGAAGGTAAAGAATCATTAATCTTATCAGAGGAGCTGATTTAAATTATAGATTTTAAAAAACCCTATAATCGTAGCGAATATATCAGTTTTTTTCGAAACCAGCTTTTGCCGGAAGATTTTGGGGAATATGATGAAAAAATAGGCATTGATTTTCAACCCAAATTTATTCAAAAAATTGTTAAGATCGGTGAAGTTCGCTCTTTAGAAATGAACCTATACGAGGTACATCACCGTTCAGAAAATGACCCTCGAATTTCTCTCTCTCGAGATTCCTTCCGATTATTAGCCCACTACGGCATAAAAAGAGCTCTCATCTTATTTATTTCTGAAAATTCACTTAATTATAGGCTTTCGCTGGTTACCATTGATTTAAAATGGGAAGAAGGGAAGAGAGTCCAAAAGGAATATTCTAATCCTCGCAGATATTCTTTCTTTTTAGGACCGGAAACCAAAACACATACCCCTGAAACTTATTTAATTAAAAAAGGTCGGGTTAAGGATTTTGATGACTTAAAAGAACGTTTTTCCTTAGAAATAGTCAATAAGGATTTCTATACCCAAATAGCCATTCTCTTTACAAAATTAGCCGGTGGAGAGAGAACAATTGGCAGGACACAATTTGATGAAAAAGGTAGTCTTTATTTGCCATCCACTAATGATGATAAAATAAAAAAAGAGTTTTCCGTTCGTCTGATCGGCCGTTTGGTTTTCTGTTGGTTCCTGAAGAAAAAATGTTCTGATAAAGGAATTGCTTTACTTCCGGAAGAACTACTTTCTTCGAAGTCAGTTACCCAAAAACCTGGTTTTTATCATAACATCCTTGAACCTCTCTTTTTCGAAACACTTAATACTCCTATAAAAGAACGTAAAAAAGAGTATCAATTACCCCTCTGGGCACAAATACCTTTTCTAAATGGTGGCCTTTTTGCTAATGAATATAATGATTATTACGAAATTGATCAACTTGGAATATCTAAATATATTAATACCTTGAAGGTGCCTGATAGTTGGCTAAGGGAACTATTTGAGATATTTGAAATTTACAACTTTACCATTGATGAAAACACTTCTGTGGATGTAGAGCTTTCTATTGAACCTGAAATGTTAGGACGAATCTTTGAAAACCTTTTAGCGGAAATCAATCCAGAGACAGGTAATACTGCGCGTAAAGCAACTGGAAGTTATTATACGCCCAGACCGATAGTAGAATATATGGTCGATGAAAGTTTGAAGCAGTATTTACTTACCAAGACAAATCTCGATGAAAATAAAATATCTTCTTTACTTGCCTATGAGGAAGAAGAGGTTGACTTAAATGAATCTGAAAAAAATGCTATACTTGATGCCCTTGATGTTATAAAAATTATTGACCCTGCTTGTGGGAGCGGTGCATTTCCGATGGGTATACTTCAGAAAATGTTATTGATCTTACAGAAAATTGATCCTGAATCAAAAAAATGGCTAAACAAGAAAATATCACAAATTGAAAATATCATAGTAAGAGAAGAATTTCAGAAAAAAATCGAAGCAGAAAATTGGAACTATGTACATAAATTAGGCATTATTCAGAATTCAATTTATGGAGTGGATATTCAACCCATTGCGGTTGATATTTCAAAATTAAGATTCTTTTTATCGCTTATTGTTGACGAAAAAGTAGACGATTCAAAAGAAAATAGAGGAGTTGACTCTCTTCCAAATCTGGAATTTAAATTTGTATGTGCTAATTCACTTATAGGATTACCTAAAAAAAATTCACAGACAGAATTATTTGAAGTATCTGATAATATAAGGGAATTAAAAAGGTTACGTGAAGAATATCTTAGATGCTATGGCGACGAAAAAACATTAATTGAGAAGAAATTTCAGGATATACAAAACAAGATGTTTATGGGTAGTTTAGAATGGTTGAAATGTGGCGATGGGGATTCACAGACATTTATGTTATCACAATGGAATCCATTCTCAGATGAATCTTGTGCATGGTTTGATCCTGATTGGATGTTTGGAGTAAAAGATGGGTTTGATATTATAATTACAAATCCGCCGTATATTGGTGAAAAAGGACATAAAGAAATATTTAGAGAAATTAAAAAGGGAACTCTTGGAAAATATTATCAGGGAAAGATGGATTTATTTTATTTATTTTTTCATTTAGCTCTTGACATAGGAAAACAAAATTCACAAATTACATTTATAACTACAAATTATTATTCGACTGCTTATGGAGCGAAAAAATTAAGAAAAGAGTTTCAAGAAAATACTATTATTAGAATGCTTATTAATTTTAATGAGCTTAAAATATTTGAATCTGCTTTAGGTCAACATAATATGATTACAATTTTGGAAAAAGCTCAGGATGAACGTGTCTTTGCACAAACCTGCATAACACAAAGACAAAGTATAGCAAATTCACAAACTTTGCAGCAAATACTTAGTGGGAGGGATACGGAAACTCACTATTATAAAGTGAGTCAAAAAGATATATACGATGGAGATGAATATTATATTCGATTGGGCGGACAAGAATCTTGTGAAAATAGTAATCCACTCCAGACAATATTGGCTAAGGTAAAAAACCAAGGTCAATACCTCGGGGTCTTATGTAATGTAAATAACGGTGTATTTGCTGGTGTGGATAGATTAAACGAAAATAAAAAGAACAAGTACAAAATTAATGATGCACAAGTGGACGAAGGAATATTTGTTTTAACAAATGACGAAGTGAAAAATCTTAGGTTATTAAAAAATGAAAAAGAGCTAATTAAGCCTCTCTTTAAAAATTCTGATATTAAAAAATATTATACGAATACTAAAAACGAACTTAATTTAATAAATTTAAGATATACAGATAGACCTAATCTAGAAGATTATCCAAACATAAAGAATCATTTGGTCAGATTTAAAAAACTTTTAGCTGATAGACCGCGAACTGGAACCTTGGAATCCGCTTTCAATAGTGGATACTGGTATGTAATGTCGACTAGTAGAAAACTGAATTTTGACGCACCTAAGATAGTATTCCCTCAGAGAAGTAATGTTAATACTTTTGGTTATAATGAAATATCCTGGTACGCTATGTCAGACGTATTCTTTATTACTTCAAAGGAAGATCATGAAGAATTGAATTTAAAATATATCTTGGCTTTATTGAATTCTATACTTTATTTCGTATGGTTATATTTTAGAGGCAAAAGAAAAGGTGAAGTATTAGAGTTAACGGGTAATCCAGTTTCCGAAATTCCTATTAAAAAAGTTTCAAAATTAGACCAAAAACCCTTCATTGAAGTCGTTGATAAAATTTTAGCAATCACTAGATCCAGCGACTATTTAGAAAATCCGGAAAAACAAACCCAAATCAAAGAATACGAAAAACAAATTGACCAGATGGTTTATAAATTATATGACTTAACTGATGATGAAATAAAAATTGTAGAGAATTTTCATAAAAAGACATAAATATTATATTTCATAAAACAGCACATATTTTATGACATCTCTTATTATAATATTTTGTCACGGAGATGAATCTTAAACAATATAATTTAGTAATTAATAATGAAGACCCAAAGAATAGACAAAATAGCATAGTGAAACTCTATATAATAGGGAGGGGATATTTTTGGAACAAATTCTTAAGACGTTTGAACTTTTAATTAATCAGGGAATATCTATAAAAAATGGAATTAAACAAGTAAGAACTATTTCAGGATTTTCAGACGGTAGTTTTGATTACGATGAGCAAAAATATGAAAGATGGAAAGAGAGTGTAAAGATATTTCTCTCTAAATATATTAATATAGAAACAGCAAATAAGTTTTATCATATGTCTGCCAGGTGGCCCAATAATGATTGGTATGAAAATATTTGTGGAGAATTAAATGCAAAAACTGCTTTCCTAATATCTTTAAAAGAAGAAATTGAGAAAAATACTGAAATCTGGGAAAACTTTTTATTGGAAAATAAAACAAATCAAAAAACTTTAAGCCTGCCGGACACTAACTTTTCTATTAATATAGTTCGAAAAATCTGTTCACGATTCCACATAGTTGCCAAACAATTAAGAGACCATCGGTACGGAAATAGGGATACTATAATCGTTGAAGATGAATATGATGTTCAAGATTTATTACATGCTTTACTTAAAATATTCTTTGATGATATTAGACCTGAAGAATATACACCAAACTATGCCGGGAAATCCTCTCGTATGGATTTTCTAATAAAAAACGAAAAAATAGTTATTGAAGTAAAAAAAACAAGAGAAGGGTTAAAAGGAAAGCAAATTGCTGATCAACTTTTTATAGACATTGAGCGATACAAAAAATCTCATCCCAGTTGTGAATATTTATTTTGTTTTGTTTATGACCCAGAGAATTTAATTCAAAATCCAATAGGTTTTGAAAAAGATATCAATGAAGAACACAAAGGAGAAGCAGAAGTATTAATTTGTCCAAAAGGACTTTAAATAATTTAATATTATTTTGGCCAGTCTATATTAATTAGATTTTTTAAAGATTGAAAAAGAGATAACTAAATTTGTATGTATTAGAAACTATAATATTATGAGGATAGATTTTATGTTATTTGATAAAATATTAGGGGATAGCGACATAATAAATGATAATTGGAAGAAAGAAATAAATAAATGGCTAGTTTTTATTGAAAACAAAGGAGAACTAAAAAGATTTATCCCTCGATTAACAAAGATGGATAATAGCAAAAGAGATGAAGCACTTACTGAAATTTCTTCTGCTTATCTTTTAGAGAATGAGCTTAATTTTGTAGTGACTGGTTGGGAAGTGCCAACTAAAAATAATAAAAATGTTGATTTCGTTATTGAAAGTAAAGTAAATAAAATATTTTGTGAAGTGAAAAGCCCTGGTTGGGAGGGAGAGCTTTCAAAAAAAGAATTAATGGAAGGTAGAAAAGATCAGCAAAAATATATCCCCTCTGAATGGCGTTCCTTTGGTCATTGGAAGAATATTCGATATGCAATTAAAAAAGCTTATCCAAAATTTCTAAGCAATTGCAAGAATTTAATGATAATACAAGATGATTTATGGGTAAACATTCTTGATTTTCCGACTGATATACAAATAGAAATTGCTTTATTTGAGGATCAGTCTGTTTATAATAATGAAAAGGGTGTTTTTACAAACAGTGATTATGAGAATGTTGGTAGAGTCTTATTTATTAATATTAATCCAACGAGTAGAAAAAAAATATATAAATATAAATTTTTCGCAAACCCAAATGCATTTAAAAAATATAATTTGCTTTGATAATATTAATTTACAGCATATTGTATAAATATTAACTGGATATTGATAAAAAATATTATCAGTGATAAAATAAAACGAGATGATAATTTATAAAAATGATTAGTTAGGAGTATAAAAATAGAAAAATATAAAAATAATATATGATAGAATAAAAATAAATTGTACTGAATGGAAATCTCTTCCTGGAAATAAAGAGAGTATATAGAGAGATGGTAAGATAGCGTAGACGTCCCTTTATCTCATAATAACAAAATATATATTGACATTTTCATGATTTTATGCTATACTAAAACAGTAAAATAAGAAATAGAAAGGTATATCCAAATGAAATATGAATGGTATTCACCAACGACTGGTGCCCCAATTGTTTCTTTAGCAGATTATGGAATAACATTTAATATTGGTGCAATAGAAATAATGTGTAAACCAGAATATGTTATGCTGGGTTACGATGAAGAAGAAAACTTAATCGGAGTAAAACCTTGTGATAAAAATATAGAGAACAGAATAGAATTTTATAAGAAGCTTAGAAATAATTATATAAGGATAGCTAATAAAGATTTTATTAGGTTTTTAAAAAGCAGAATCAGTAAAGATATCAAGATAGAAGCTAAGGCAAAAAGGTATGTAGCCAAATGGGATAAAACAGAAAAAATATTGTATATTGATCTAAATAGTCAAATTGGCATAATTAAAGAAAAAAAGGAGTAAATAAAATAATTTGCAAATTTTGGATTAGATTATTAGAATGACTGTCTTGAAAATTTTTAGGAATAATTAAATAAAAAAGCGGATTAATTGCTGACACAACTAATCCGCTATTAATAAAAATACTACCCTACCACCTGTAATAGTATGTAGATAAGGCGTATTTTTTTAGATTATTCCATATTTGTTTATCTTTGTCAATGGCTGTAAGTATTTTTATTAAACAGACGTAAGCATTTTTGGAAATAGTACTTTATTATATTCAATTATTACGTATTACGATTATTACGATTTTATTTGTGAAGGGAAGTGATAAAATTTGGGTACAGAGGAATTAGCAACAATTAAAAAGATAGAAGATTATGTTCGTGAGCGTGGAGGATCTTTTTCGTCTTGGTATATAGGAATTGCTGAAAATCCAAGAGAGCGACTTTTTAACGAACATAATGTGAGCGAAAGCAATGGTAATTGGATTTATCAACCTACATCAAGTTCCGCAACCGCACGAAACGTAGAACAATATTTCTTAGGCTTAGGGATGGATGGCGGTAGTGGTGGGGGAGATTATTTATCAAAAGCAGTTTATTGTTATAAAAAAACGTATTTAACCAACCCATAAGTTTTTAATAAAATTAAGGGGTAATAAAATGGAATTATATGATATATCAAATGTGTGAAACTTTATCTTGTAAAAAAATTTTATTTATTAACCGGCAAGCTAAAGGAATTAATATATCAAAAATAAAAATTGAAAGGAAGTGTTATTATGGCAAGAAAGAATATTCATGTAACACCTCATAAAGATGGTGGGTGGCAAGTAAAAAGAGGCGGTGTAAAAAGGGCGATTAGGAGAACAGATACACAGAGAGAAGCTGAAGATATTGCGACTCAAATTGCCAGAAACCAGAAGACAGATACCAAAATACATGGTAGAGATGGAAAAATAAGAGGTGGAAACAGTTATGGAAATGACCCCTGTCCACCGAAGGATAAGAAGTAAAAACATGGCAAAAGAGGAATAAGGGATTTAGCTTCAGTGCAATATATGAGAGAATAATGGCAAAAACTAAAAATTATATTTAGAACAAAAAAGGGTCAGGTCTTGAAATGACACATTTTTTTAACAACAAGCAAGTATTGATGAAAAATGTGTCATTTCGATACCTGACCCAAAAGCTCTTTTCTTAACCAAGGAGGCAAGGGTGTGAGAAGTCCGCAGATTTATAATTCTTTTAAAAGATTAGGTTGCTATTTCTAGTAACATAATCCAAGATATAAAAGGAGAGAAAAGATATTTAAAGCATTTAATAGTAAACAGTTAACTAATAATAAGCACATAATATTAGGTAGTCGGAAAAGCAACATTTGTTTTTTTCATTAGTACACCTAATCTTATGTTAGACTTAATATGAAAGGAATTTTCTAATGGCACAACAACTAACTCAATTAACGATATTCTTCTCTGGTACTTCTGCGGTTGAAGCAGAATGTGCAGCGCTGAAAGCGGTAATAGAAGAATTGAATCGAATGCTAGCTAAATCTCATAAGATTTTACTGAAAGTAGTCAGTTGGCCAAACGATTTTAGGCCAGGTGTCAATCAAGATCTGCAAAGTGAAATAAACCGTCAAATTCAAGGCCAATACGATATATATATTGGAGTTTTAGGTTCCAGGTTTGGTACTCCGACACAACGAGCTGGTTCAGGTACTGAAGAAGAATTTCAAATTGCAGTATCACAATTTCTTCAAGATACAACATCCATACGAGTTCTTTTCTACTTTAAACGTGCTAATCAAGATCCATTTACAATTGACACGAAACAACTTATTAAAGTTCATAAATTTCGTTCAGATTTATCTCAAAAGGGAGTTATTTATAGAGATTTTAAGGATACTGCAAATTTTGTTGAAATTGTGAAAGAACATCTATGGAATTTGATTTCTGATGAATGGAATGGCAATGTTTGGAAGTTAATTGAATTACCATCTCAAAGGGATACAAATGAAATAAATACACAATCAGAACAGAAAACTGAAGAAAAAGCAACATCAGTCATAGAAATTATTGCTGAAAGTGAAGATGTTACTCTTGTTCCAGAAGAAACTGGTTACTTTGATCTGATGAAAGAGTTCTATACAGCAGTGGAGTCAATGACATCTAGTTTAGGCAATATGACTGAGTATACTGTACACATTGGAGAACAATTTAATGTTCATACAAAATCAGCTAATAATCTAATGGAAAAATATGGAGATAAACCTAAAATTGGCGGCAGTAGAGATGCTCAAAAATATTTAACCAAAGCAAAGGAAGTCGTTGACAATGCGGGAAGTGACCTTGAAACCTACACTGGGAAAATGATACCTCAAATATCTGCCTTAAAAACTGATCTACAAGTAATGTTAAATCGGTTTCGTGATGTTTATATTTTTGCTAATGAAAAATTTGAAACGTCCGAGGAGCAGAAACAAAAAGACGCTGGAGCTTTGCATGAATTTATTGAAACTATGGTAACGCTTGTTGGTAAAATAATGATCTTTCAAGAATCAATTACAAATCTTCCTGCTCTTACTACTAAGTTTAACAAAGCACGCAAACATGCTACTACTGTACTTGGGGAACTCATTGCGGAAATAAAAATAGCTATTGATCAAGGAAACAATATTCTCAAGCAAATAGGGGTAACAGAAAATTAGATATTGCACTAGCAACTTGAACCCAAGCAGACACCTATTTTCTTTAGGTAAAGATAGTAAAAAGAATATTTCTTTTGGAGAGAATGAATTACGGGGATGGTGTGCCAGCTCAATTCAATAATGCGATACCTTTTAGCGAAAGAGCGCCAAGAAGTTTTATATGTCTTACAGGGTAAAAGTCCTTGCTGGGTAAGGTCTAGCCAACCACCTGTACCAAGTGTTGTATCAAATGGGTAACCATTAGATGAAGCGTACACAGGGAAACAGATAGGCTAAAAGTGAATTATACAGCCTCGTAAATAAAGATTAATGCAGATGGCGATCTCGTTTTCGGTAACGGAAGCCTATACCAAAGAATCGCATATGGTGAGATTCTAAGAGGGTCTGTCTGAGGTCTTGGCACATGGCATGTCTGTAGATGAGATATAAAGAACTGGGGAGACCCTATAAGCTCACTTACTATAAGCTAAGTCTACCCGATGAAAAGAGAGGATGACTGATGGCTTATAGGGATTCGGATCAGCTCATAGTACTCTATGAAATAGAGGAAGGGGCTGACAGAATAGGTAGCCTGCAAAGGAAACATTTGCCGGGCAAGTAAGACTGGAGGAACAAATGCAAACCTCCCTGCAGGGAATAGCAAAGAAGGCAATACTAATGTGTCTTTTACGGAAGCGAGTATTTCTGAAGAGCCCAGTGCGGTAATTCCGCTCACTGGGATCTGTGCGGGGGCAGTCAGGTAACTGGCTGTCCTACCGTGACAACCTATAGGACCTGTGGAGTTTCTTATCCAGATGGTTGAGGCCTTAGGTTATTATTATAGATAGACGTCCTAAAGGAAGACCTCGTAAAAGGGAAATCTGAACTATAGAAAAATTAGGGTGTGTACTTATGTAGATAAAAAAAATATGTACATTCTTCGATGAGATGAACCACCATTTCAACGCGTTAGAGCGGAGGTATTTCGAATGAAAGTATATTTTTCCGATTTTTTTAATTTAAATCCTGATGTTATAGAAAAATATGGTGCCTTTAATATTTCGCTTATTAATGACTTTCCCCTATTTATAGACCCGTTTCTTTTATTTAACAGTGACAAGAAAGAGTATCAAGAAATGCATAGGGAGATTTTACGCTATGTTGCATTTCTACGTGATCGATCAATTTCAATGGCAAGAGTGCCTGATGGGTTATTACGAAGTTGGTATTGTTTTCCTGAGGTTAAACAAACATGGCTCGGGTATAGCGTAATTGGTAATAGGGGCAGAGGTCCAGGTATGGAATTTGCACGAGCTCTTAAGGACAATTTACATGGAATATTTTCAAATTTTAATGAAAGCAAGATTTCTCGAAGTCCACATCTTGAAAAACTTTGTTTAATTAAAGAGAATACAGGATGCGATAATATCAGTGATTTTATCACAAATCTGATTAAAGGATATTTACTTGAATACACTCAAAATTTTGCAAAAGAGAATATAAATCTATCGAATCTTAAAAACTTTCGTGTTCCCCATGTTTCTTTTAATTATGAAACGAATAGCTGGCATTCTAGGACTTTTATGTTACCGATGTACGATAAAGATTTTGTTTTACTAACACCTAAGGATTTATTAACGAAAGATGACACATGGATAAATAAGTATGATTTAATTAACCAATTTCATGATATTATTGCTACTATTTCTAATGAAGAATTAAGGGATCAGTTAAATATCTATTTTTTAGAATCACTACCAAAGCCGGAATATACAAAAAAAGGTAAAGAAAAAGCCTTTAGAAAAAAAGATATTGCCAAGGCTGTTAATGAAGTAATAAGGAAATATCCTGAATTTTTAGATTATTATATAAAATATAAAGAAGATCATGGAGAAGAAGCAAAGTCAGTTAGCAAAGAACGTGTAGAAGAAGTGCAGAGTCTTTTTGTAGACGAACTTTCAGCATTTATAAATTACTTATCTCAGAAAACAAAGTTTTACGAAAAACATGGTGATACTTTAGAAGAAAGTTATAAACGTGTTTCGTTTTTAAAGAATGTTATTGAAAATAAAGATGGTTATCGTCTTTTCTATATTAATGGAAAACCCATCAAGCGTGAGTCAGACATTCATATTATGTTTAGATTAACTTGGTTTGCCAGCTTGTCAGCCATATCAAGGGAGGCAAACGAAGGTCGTGGGCCGGTTGACTTTGTGATTTCTAAAGGTGCTTCCGATAAAACCTTGGTTGAATTTAAACTAGCTTCAAATACCAAACTTACCCAGAATTTAGCCAATCAGGTAGAGATATATAAGAAAGCGCATGATACAGAAAACACAATAAAGGTAATTTTGTTTTTTTCAGAACAAGAAGAGAAGAAAGTAAAAAGAATTCTTGAAGGTTTAGGTATCTCGAACGAGAAATATGTTGTACTTATTGATGCCAGAAAAGATAACAAAATATCAGCCTCAATGGTAAAGTAATTAATGTTTTAGATGTAGAAAATGAGCGAAATATTATCGTAATTTCGGTTATTTTGATAATAAAATATAGAGTGTTAATAAGGACAGGCACCTATTAACATTATTTTTCTGAAAAACTAAAATAATTGAAATGAAACTTTCTTTTTAAAAAGAAGGATTTAAGAAAAACTTTGTCGTATTTAATAATTTAAAAACAATTGTCTTATGTCAATTCATTGTTGAAAAGAATGAATTAAAACCCACACCAAATCATCATAACAAGAAATAATCTACAAGAAACACATTTCAAAAATTCACATGAGTTCTTTAGCTCTTGTTTTATATATTTCGAAATTTAGGAGGTAATCATAAGATGTTGGTTTTTATTAGCGATTTACATTTCCTTGATGAAACGACTGGAAAACATAATTTACCTAAATCGGCTTTTGAAAAATTTCTATCAAGTATTGAAATACATGCAAAAAAGGCAGAAAAGTTAAAGGTATTAAAAATTGTTTTTCTAGGGGACATATTTGATTTATTACGCTCTGAAAAGTGGTTTGAGGAAAAAGAAGAAGATCGTCCTTGGGGCAATAATACAAATAAGATGAAAGAAAAAGCTAATAGTATTTTAGAAAATATAATAGAGAAGAATAGAGGTACATTTGAGTTATTTTCAAAGAAATCCTTAAAAGAGAGATTTGGAGAAATAGAGGTTGAGAATATCTATATTCCCGGAAATCATGATCGTCTTTGTTGGATGGTAGATCCTTTAAAAGAAAAAGTAACAGGGCTTTTAGATCTAAATAAAGAAAATAATGACAATTTTAAGCATTACTTTTCTGATAGTGAACATGGGGTTTATGCTCTTCATGGGCACATATTTGATTCCTTTAATTACGAAGGTGGTCCTTTTCATACTACTCAAGATCACGGAATAGTCCCCATAGGAGATCCAATGACAACTGAAATTTTTATCAAAATTCCCTATAAATTAATGAAAAAAATTGAATCAAAAAATATTTTAACTGAGGAAGAGAAGGCCCAATTAAGGAAAAATTTTCAAGAGATTGGAAATATACGACCCTATAGTGCTACTCTCCGTTGGTTGCTATATCAAATAAAAGCAAATGAATCATTAAAAGAAATAATAGAAGACACCATAGATGAGGTAATGGTAGAATTTAGTAATTTAAAATTTATTAAAAATTGGTATCGGCATCATGACAAGTGGTATTCTCCTTTTGATACGGCTGATATGATTCAAATGTGTATTTATTGCTTGGGAAAATTAAGAATATTTTCTTGTGAAAAGATATTAAATATTATTGACAATGCGATAGAAAAGTTAAGCAGTAATTACGATATAGAAGGTGCAGAAAAATTATTTTTTTCTCTTAATAATAATATTCATTTTGTAATAATGGGGCATACACATTTTGCTTTACAAAGAGCACTATTTATTGATAAAACAGAATCTAAAAAAACAAGAGAATGTATGTATTTAAATACCGGAACTTGGATAAAGAATTATTATGAGTGTAAAGATAAAGTGGGATTTATTGGATGGAAAAATATGAATTATATTATAGTATATAAACCTGAGGAAAAGCCTAATAGATGTAATATGCCTGTATTTGAGACTTGGCAAGGAACTGAAAAAAGAGAAGACTAAAAAAGAATATCATAGGAATGGTTGTACCAGTTCAATAATTCGTTAATTTTTTCTAACTTTTCATAATGAGGCTGATAGGTTTATGTTCTCGATTTAAAACTTTTTCCGCAAAAAAAGAAGGATTTTATAAACAAAAGTCGTATTGTAATAAATAGTTGTATATTATTTCAATACCCATGCTGTAAAATATTAAATGTAAAATATGAATATCGTAATCTGTATGAAGGTAACAGGAGATACCTTTCTTATATTTTTAAAAGAAAAGGAGCCGAAGAGGCAAGATACTAGAAGTATCCAAACTTTCAGGCAAAAGGACTATTGCCGGACAGAACTCTGGAGAGCTTTATACTAAAAAGCACCGAAGGGGCAATTCCTAATCTTTAGGAAAACCCATACAGAGTTTACTAAAAGAAGTATTTCCTAATTTTTTAGGAAGAATCTTTCAGGTAAAAAATAGAGTAACAAAGTAAGAGATTAATGTCATTATTTTTATTATTCTGTCTTTTTACCTGCGTAAAGCATTTTGGAAGAATACAATAAAGTAAAGTATTTAAGCTTAAATGTTTTAAAGTGAAGCTTGCACCCGGTGTTAAATGATAAAAAAATTCAACAAGAAATGCGAGGTTCTAAATGAGTAAAAAAAGTAGTATTGGGCAAACAAAAAATCCACGGTCGGGGCATTATGTTAAAATTGATAGGGAAAAAGGTAAAATAATTTCCCATAAAAAATCAGAAGGTCCCTATAAAAATGTACCTGTAATTAAAAAGAGAGATAAATGATTAACTATAATCCAATTGATGGTGATGTTTATTCAAAAAGGATTAAATACAGACCTAGAACTTGTTTCATAATGACTAAATTGGGGAAACCAATTCCAAAAGAAATAATTAATATGAGGAGAACGGTAGCAAAATACCTAAAGAACTATAAAATTGAGATTATAGATGCTTCTAGTATAGTAACAGGTAGAGATTTCCTAGTCAAAATATTTGAGATGATTTTGTCAGTTCCATTAGGAATTGCATTAATTTCAAAAAAATTCAATTATAAAACAATCGCAAATATTTTCTATGAAATTGGTCTACTGCAAGCTTTAGGGAAAGAAACATTAATTATAAAAACAGAAGGATCTAATATTCCATCTGATTTTATAAGAACAGAATATATTGAATATAATAATAAAATTAAAGAAAAAATAAGTGAATATCTCAAAACGTACTTTGAACTAGCTGAACATTACGAATTATTAGGTTGCGAACTTATAAAAAATCCAATTACATCAATAGATTATTTGAAAAGATCATATTTGATGACTAGTGAAAGTAATACTAAGGATAAAATAAATAAAATAATTTCGAGTTTATTCAGTCCAGAACATTTTACTGAAGAAATTAAAAAAAATATAAAAAATCTAATAACCAGCTAATAAGATATTTACAGTTAGTACTGAGGACATAGTAGTTTTTTAAGAATGAGAAAAAGAATCGTGTCTAAACACTCGACGTAGCTTTTTTTGAGAGTTAAATCAAAACGTGGCAGGGGATTTTTCTTTGACACATTTTTATTAACCCGAAGGACAGGATACCAAGAGTTTACCTGTGGATGAATGTAAAAGATATAATCCGTAATCCTATATGAATCAGTTTAACGATAAACAAAAAGGAGAAAAAGTGAGATGAAGTGGCTTGTTGGGGGTATTTCCTTAGGTATTTATCGGCGTAAATCAAAGAAAAAATAGTATTTTTTACCTGGAAATAATTTCCCTTATTTTTCTGATCCATTTTAATTCCTCTTCCCTGGGTAGTCTTTTTATTTCTTCTTTAAAATTATCCATAGGATAGTTTTAATAGTATTTGACCTTATAACAAAAAATAATTAAAGGTTAAAATATAAAATTAATAATAATAAAACGTTGTCTGTATATAATTATTTAATGAGTATTACCTATGTTGGAATCCATTGACAATGATTTTCCTTTATAATACACTGATATTGTATTATAATTTGTAGATTTTTTAGTAATTCTTTTAAATAATAAAGTTTATGGATAAGTGTTGGAATATATTTAGCATATTAATGAAAAATAATAAAAACTTTTATATAAAGGAATTTTTACCGGTAAAGATAATACTCAATACTGGATGTGAAGGGAGGAAAGAGTATTATGGAAGTTTCTTTAGCTGTATTAGCAGATTATTCAAATGTTTCTAAAGAAGGAAAACTTAATATATTAGGAATATTTGATATTATTAGAGCTAGGAATTTTCCTGCTATTCATCATAACATGCAATTAGTGATAACTTTTGAAGCTCCTAGGACAGAAGTAAACACCGAAAAAAGTATACAAGTTAAACTAATTGATAGCGATGGTAAGCTAATTTTAGAGATTGGTAGTCAATTTATAGTTCCTAAAAATGCACCCGGTGAGATGACTGTCAAAAGTAATCATGTACTTAATTTAAATGATCTATTATTTGAAAAACCAGGAGATTATGCATTTTCTATTTTAATTAATAGTGAAGAGAAAAAAAGTGTTCCTCTTAAGTTAGTACAAATAGAATAATAATATCTTCAGATAATAGGATTTAAGTTATGCCTAAAAGAAGAAATGCGCTATTAGAAAAAATGCGAAAGAATAAAACAGGATGGAAATTTAATGACCTTGATAATTTATATATAAAATTTGGTTTTGAAAAACATGAGGGTGGTAAGCATACCATGTATATTCATCCTGATTTTTTAGAACTAAGAGCTACTGTTACGAGGCATAGATCATTACCAACAGGTTATATACAATTTGCTATAAAGTTAGTAGATAGACTAAAAGAATTAAAGGAGGATAAAAATGAAAACTAAATTAGAAGATTATATTAAATTACCATATTCAGTTAGAGTTGTCCCTGACCAATCTACTGAAAGATTACTTTGTTATATGGCTTATCATCCAGATCTATCAGGATGTATGAGCCATGGAGATACGCCAGAAGAAGCACTTGCTAATCTTGCAGAGGTAAAAAAGCTTTATATAAAAACATTGATAGAGAAGAAACAAGATATACCATTACCTACATCTTCAGCGAAAACTATTTGGGAAGTCGTTGAATTGGGGGAAGTTAAAACTCCTGTAGAAAATCTATATTCAATTCTAACCAAAGTAAGTCCATTAATAGAAACATTAAGGGTAAATAAAGAAGAAATAACTATTTCTTAAAAGACTGGTTCTTTATATTTTTTACCTGGAAATAATTTCCCTTATCTTTCTGATCCATTTTAATTCCTCTTCTCTGGGTAGTTTTTTTATTTCTTCTTTCTTCTTTACTCAAAATAATAGAGACGATACCTATTTATTTGGGATAAAAAAATTGACAAAAAGAATATTTCATCTGGAAAACATGAATTCCAACAACGGTTGTACTAGGTCAATGATCCGGCAACTTTTAGCGGAAGAGCGCCAAGAAGCTCTATATTTCTTGCAGGGTGAAAGTCCCTGTTGGGCAAGGTCTAGCCAACCACCCATACCGAGTGTTGCATTAAAATGGGTAACCATTAGATGAAGCGTACACAGGGAAACAGATAGGCCATAGGGAAGACCGTACTTCCTGAAGTGAACTATACAGCCTCGTAAATAAAGATTAGTGCAGATGGCGACGTCGTTTTCGGTAACGGAAGCCTATACCAAAGAATCGCATAGGGCGAGATTCTAAAGAGGGTCTGTCTGAGGTCTTGGCACAATAGCATGTCTGTAGATGAGATATAAAGAACTTGGGAGACCCTATAAGCTCCTTACTATAAGGTAAGTCTACCCGATGAAAAGATAGGATGACTGATGCAAACCTCCCTGCAGGGAATAGCAAAGATGGCAATACTAATTTGTCTTTTACGGAAGCGAGTATTTCTGAAGAGCCCAGTGCGGTAGTTCCGCTCGCTGGGATCTGTACGGGGGCAGTCAGGTGACTGGCTGTCCTACCGTGACAACCTGTGGGGTCTGAGTGAGTTTCTTAACCAGGTGATTAAAGCTTTAGGTATTACTATAATAGAAAGACGTTCTAAGAGATGGTCTTGTA
>Ga0315274_10006142_pt1 | contig 17518 bp, 21 predicted proteins | sample YL17G02_20_MG_FD_203700 | JGI IMG/M metagenome (GOLD analysis project Ga0315274, IMG submission 203700) | Sediment microbial communities from Yellowstone Lake, YNP, Wyoming, USA - YL17G02_20 | ecosystem: Environmental > Aquatic > Freshwater > Lake > Sediment | place: USA: Wyoming | collected...
TATGCCCAATGCAGAATCCAATGGGTATTCTGTGTGCTTACATTTGGGACAATAGCTCATATATCTCTCATAATCTATGGTTGCTACTGTTGTTAATATCTGTTTGGTTCGCTTACGATTATGGACCTTGCTGTCACATTTTGAGCATTCTTCTTTACGCAGTGATGAGTTCCATTCAGCAAACTTCCATTCCATCATTGCTTTCCCAAGACGATGAAGAATATCATTAATTCTGTTTTCGAGAGCATCCAGACTCTCAGGGGAAATATCTGCTAGGTTTATTATTTCCTCTTGCCAAAGTTTGCCTAATTCTGTAATATTTTCCATGTGGCACATCCTCCTTGTAAAATGTTTGTGTTTATTTCTTTATACAGGATGTGCCTTTTTTTGTCACGTATTTTGTTTTGTCTGCATTAGCATAGGTCATGCCATATTTGTGATATTTTTTCCGCGGACGAAAAGTTTATGCTTGGCGGTAATTTTATGGAATTTGACATCAGTTATGATCTGTGATATAATAAGAATAGGAGGGAAATCAAAATTAAAAATTCATGATAAAGTATTCGTTACTTTGTAAATTGGAGGTATAGGGTCGTGCAGAACTTATTAAAATCGCTTTTCACTTTTGCATTCATCTTATGCGCTATTACGATAATAGCTGGCTGCTCCGTAGGCATTAGACCAGCATACTACGATCTGCCTCCACAAGATAATAACAATTATGTCTACGGAGAGCCAGCTTATAGTCAGTATTACAATACAGCATCATCAGAATATAGATACAATTACAACTCAACTTATGATCCATGGACGATGGGAACGTATTACGAAAATTATAGCCCGCCACAAAGATCAAGTTCACAGACTTCCTCTGTTTCTAGTAATTCTCCCTGGACCGATGATAAACGCCCGGTTATGCAAGATAGAGGAACTGCTTCAAGCTCGGAATCAAAAGCACCAAAAATTGACACGGCAAGTTTAAGGAGAGATAGAACAGTTCAAAGTGAAAATGCTTCAAATTCAACCGATGCAAGCACTTCATCCATCGTTGATCGTAAGACAAAAAGAAACGTAAGGCGTGATGTGCCACAGGTGAATCAGGCTCAATCATCGTCTCAAACAGAAATTCAAAAGAAAAATACAAATACCGAACCAGCAAAATCAAACGATAGTAATAAAGACGAAGAAGATAAAAACAAAAAGAAGAAAACGGCTACAAACTGAAATTCCTGCTTGTATAATATAAAAAAAGGCAGGTCTAAAACCTGCCTTTTTTTATGATGAAAACTTTTCTTTCCACTCACTCTTTCGGAAGTATACTGGCTGATATACACGCTGCCACTATCGCTTTCAAAAAATCTATTGCTATGAATGGTATGAAAGCCAGCCATAATGTTTCAAAAAACCCGGTGTGCATAATAATTGCCACCTGTGCAAAACCAAAGATATGAAGCGTTAATACCCCAGCCATCATGATTAATAACTGAAAATGGATTTTTCGCATGGGTCTAATGCTTGTGAGCCAACCCACGAATAATGCGGCAGGAACGAATCCAATCAGGTATCCGCCAGTTACGCCTGCAATATAAGCAAATCCACCGATCCCGCCACTGAACCATGGGATACCGATTGCACCAAATACTATATAAAATATCTGGCTTAATCCACCATAATATCCGCCAAGCAAAACTGCACTGAGCAACACAGCAAATACTTGCCCGGTAAGTGGAACGGGAGTGAAAGGCAAAGGTATCCTGATCTGTGCCATTATACCTGTCAAACAGGCAAAACTAAATGCCAAAGCGAGTTTATACAGAACAGTACGCTCCTCAATCCATCTGAAGACCATAGAACCAGCTTTTTTATATGAATCTACGATGCCATCTAATTGCATTCACATTCTCCTTCTATGTAACTTGACAATGTTAAATTTCCAAGTAGCCCAAGCTTCCAGCTTGGTTTTTGAAAGTATAGCATATTCATAGTTTTCCAGCAATAAAAATCAAATTTGAATAGTCTCTCCGGGAGTTGGCACAACCGCATTCCAACCATACCTTGATCCAAGCATTTCAGCAAGTGCATTGGATTGCTCTATATCACCATGCACGATAAATGCAGATTCAAGTTTATTTTGGATATTATCAAAATATTCTGCAAATTCGTTTCGATCAGCGTGTGCGCTCAAGGCATCTATTACCTCAACAGATGCCAGAATATCGTATTCTTCTCCAAAAATCTTTACCGGGCTTAATCCTTCTTCTAACCTTCTACCAAGAGTGTTTTCCGCCTGAAATCCAATAATGAGAATGGTATTACGCCTATTTTCAATACTGTTTGCAAGGTGATGAAGTATCCGACCAGATTCACACATCCCTGATGCTGATATTATAACTGCCGGGCCACCCATACTATTCAGTTTCTTGGAATCCTCTACGTCTGTAACGTAGTGCAGTGTTTGAAAGGTAAATGGGTCTATTCCCTGCATTATCATGTTTAGTGTTTCAGTGTCAAAATAATCCTCGTGCTTACTAAAAACTTCAGTTGCACGTGTTGAAAGCGGACTGTCTACAAACACAGGTATATCCGGTATGCGCCCCTCGTGATGAAGCTGATTCAAAAAGAACACGATAGTCTGTGTTCTTCCTACACTGAAGGCTGGTATAATGAGCTTACCTTTATTAAATGCGATCTTTGTGATTAATCTGGTAAGATGTGATTTTATGTCCTCCTCATTCTCGTGCAGACGATTACCGTAGGTACTTTCGGTGATGAGATAATCGGTTTCTTTAACGGGAGTCGGGTCTTTAAGTATAGGCATTCTTTTACGGCCAAGGTCGCCAGTGAAAGTTATTTTTTTCTTGCTCCCATTTTCGCTGATTTGTAGTGTAGTAACAGCAGAACCAAGCAGATGTCCTGCATCGTGATATGTTACTTCGACATTTGGAAGTATCCGAACAGGTTGCTCATAAAATACAGGAGTGAAATGCTCCATAGCACGTCTGGCATCGTCTTGTGTATAAAGCGGCTCAAAAAGGTTTTTTCCCTGTTTAGCACGTCTCTTATTGACGAACTCAACGTCCTTTTCTTGAATGTGTGCTGAATCCAGAAGCATGATTTCACAAAGATCAACAGTTGCAGACGTTGTGAAGATTCTGCCTTTAAAGCCTGTTTTCACCAGTGTCGGGATATTCCCGCTATGATCAATGTGTGCGTGTGAAAGAACCATTACGTCTATGGAAGCAGGATCATAAGGAAGTGTTCGGTTGCGTTCAAAGGCATCCTTTCGCTTGCCTTGAAATAAACCGCAATCCAAAAGGATACGCTTTCCGTTCGTCTCAATAATATGCATTGAACCTGTTACAGTATGTACGGCACCCATAAAAGTTATATTCATAATAGCTTCCTCTTATTTTATTCAAGCATTAGCTATACCAGTAGCCTATTTTCAAGGCGACAGGTCCATAAAGACCACCTCCACGAGAATCCTTTTCAAACTCTGCGGCACGAGCATCGTAAGGACCTGGCCATCCTGCACCTTTCCGATTTTTCCAGTCGTTTCGTACTCTCTCTGATGTCAAAACGTTAGCAAGTGTATTAGTAACAACAATTTCAAGTTCAAATAATTCCTTTTGTTGTGGCAATTCAATTTCCCATGGGTCCCAGATGACGTTACCAACTATGGTATCGTTTACTTTGACTTTTGCTACATACTCTATATGCCCCAATTGCAATATCATTGAGCGTCCACGCCATTCCTCCGGCACTTGCACCTGTATGCGATAAGCTATATCACCGGAAAAATCTTCGGAGAATACGTCTTTCCACGCCCCTAATTTGATGGACTTCCACTCATCTTGCACTGTTCGTATCTCATAATCATGCTCTCCGACGTCAAATTTTCTTAATATGCGGGCTTGCCAACCATTTGTCAACGTCATCACCGCTACGTCATTCCCTCTAAGACGTTTTTCTGATTGGAAATCGCCAAATAGCAATGTGCGAGAAGCAGATGCGGGAATATCCAACTCAACAGCTATACCATTTTTGGAACGACTTCTCTCACTTAGTGGACATAACTTGCCTGTATTCAGATCAACCTCATATACGCCTTTTGACTCACGAAAATGTATCAGTCCTCTGAAATCATCATCACCTTCGTTAAAAATAAAGTATAAAGAGCTATCGTCCAATTTACGGCTTATAACACGAATACCTGATTGTGCTTTCGAGGGTTCCAATTGAATTAGTGAAGGTACTTCCTGCACAACTTCCTTTGCAGAATTGAATAAACGAATTCTCTGATTTGAATCTATTTCACTACCATAAGCTTCGGGCAGACTTTTCAGACAAATCAGGCTTCCGCCAGAACGGACAAATTCAGCTAGTTTAACCAGACTTTCTTCCTTCATCCACGAGCATGGAGGACAGATAATCCTTCGATATGCTATTTGACCGATTTGACAGGTTCCATCATTAATACGTGCTTCTGTGATTACGTCGTCATCTATAAGATCAAAAGCACACTGGTTTTCCAGCAAAGACTCCACCAGATTCTCAAATTCAGTGACAGTTTCATTACGGACACCATCAGCCCACATATCTCTGACAGGGAAATAAACCGCATTCTCGATCTGTGGTTTACCACATGACAGCATATATCCTATTCTGGCAACGTATTTATGAAAATCCTGAATGTAATCCCACAAGGGATTGATCGGACCGAAATGAGGACGCTCTCCGCACATAAGGTGATCACGTGTTGCATAAGGATAGCACCCCCCAACAAATAGATTTATACCTCGAACGTATTGGTAATCAGTTATCCACTTCATCTGCTTCAAGGTTAAACCGTTTCCATAAACACAGAATGATTCCGTAAAAGCGTAAGGAGACCCGATCTGATGCGCCGCTGAAGAAGCATAAAGCGGAAAATGATGATTAGCTTTGTGTGGGAATATCTGGCGCCAGATAACATCCACGCCCGGTATATCCATTGCCCTCAGTGTTCGGAGTATGTGTCCATAGCTGTGTAACACGGATCCGAGTGTTTCATCCTCTCCGCCAAGATGCCCGCCTGACAGAAGCCCGTTTTCATGGCACCACTGCTGAATCGGCAGGAAATAGGCATCAACAAACCTTTGCGACCAAAGATCAAAAAAATCCACTCGAACACGCTTCTGTTCAGTTGTCAGGCTCTCTGGTTGTTGCCCAAACACGTTAAGATAATTCTCAATACAATAACCGAATTTAGTCCTGAATTCATCATTCAATCCCTCAGTCCATGGTATCTGATGGCTGGGGGATACGTGACCAGCAGATGGTTCATCTGTAAATGCGAAAAGTATTGTCTTGCCGAAGTGTTTAGCGATAGTGTTCCTGTAACCCTCATGTGTAAGGTTAATAAATCTCTGCGTTGCATTAAGATTGAGTCTGTCTACGTATCCAGCTTTTGCTAACTGCCATCCTTCAATCTCTTTTTCAATATAGCGCATCTGAGAAGCCCTTAGCATTGGATTTTCCTTCGTGACAAGCCCGCAGGCTTCACCTGAAGGCCAACCGCCTTCATCATAAAACCAGTAGTTCATACCAAGACGTTCAGATTCATTTACAGCTATCTTAACGTATTCAAAAAATTCGGGACTTAAATACGATACGTCCAGTTGGTTATTTGTGCTGTCAGGACGGAATTCTCTTGGCATAGGGATAGTACAAACGCTTCTCGCTTCGTGTTCCCTCATATCTTGTAATTGTCTGACGATCACATCTTCGCTTAAAGGACCATTCCACATCCAGAAATAACCGGGGAAGTATATGGCATCTGGTTCTAAAAGCTTATCTACTGAGAATTTAATCTGTTGCATCTTATATGCTCCGTTTTGGAGTGCTAGTGCTTGCTCTAGCACTTGGCAATCCATATTCTGCTTGTAAACTAATAGAGAGTGTCCTGAAATTTATAAATAATGGACTGTTCTATTGCAATCCACTTAATATCTGTAACAGCGGACTATTTATACCTGCGTGTCAAATTAAATCCGATAGTAGCGACTGCGGGTACACTAACCAGTATTGCTGGTATAATCCAGTCCTCACACCACGAGAGAGTAGCTACAGTAGCTACAAGTCCTGCCAGCGAGCCACTAACCAGAGGTAATAAGAAAGATCCTGTTTCATTGCCAATATTTCCCGCAAGGTAAACACCGGTAGCACTACCGATTACATAACCTACCGGGAAATATAATATCAAACCCATTCTCCCATCGCCTTCAGGAAAGAATTTGTCAAACCAATAATACATTATAATGACAGCAACCGCTCCTCCTGTTATGCCAGCAAGGAATTCACCTGTAATTCTTGTACTACTCAGAGGTGGCTTCTCCTGAGCATATCCAGTAACGGTAAAACCAAGAATCAGAGTTAATAAAGTCAACGCTACAAGTTGCCTATACATAACCGCACCTCCACGTACCTGCACAAAAAATTGGACATCCACAAATAATGTCCAACTTTGGACAAGTTTTTAAACCCAATATACACTCATTATAAACTTGGTAACACTTTAACGTCAAGGTTTTTAAATCCAGCAATTCTGATAAAAGTATTGATTTGATTTGTATTTCGTGGTATATTAAATCTTGAAATAAGTAAACGAAAGGAGAGAGAAAATGCCGTTACCGACAATTGAGTGGCACGATGGAAAAGTCAGGCTTATAGATCAGACCCTATTACCAAATGAGCTAAGGTATATAGAATGTGAAAACGTAGACGAGGTATGGGAAGCGATTAAAGTATTGAGAGTTCGGGGTGCGCCTGCTATCGGGATCGCCGGTGCCTTAGGAACCGTTCTTGGAATCTGGAATTCTGAGGCAAAAAACTATTTCGAATTCAATGAGCATCTTCAAAAAGTAACGTCCTATCTAGCGGAGTCCAGACCTACGGCAGTAAATCTCTTTTGGGCATTGGATAGGATGAAGGCTGTCGCAGGTGCGAATAAAGACAAAGATATACAGCATTTGAAGGGCATATTGCTTGCTGAAGCTCAGAAAATTATAGACGAAGATAAAGTGATCTGCAGGTCTATCGGCAGGAATGGTGCAGAACTCATCAAAGATGGCGACACTATATTGACGCATTGCAACGCAGGTGGACTTGCCACTGCTGATTACGGAACTGCGCTTGCAGTGATATTCACAGCACACGAGCAAGGGAAACAGATAAAAGTGTTTGCTGATGAAACCCGTCCGCTTTTGCAAGGGGCAAGGCTTACTGCGTGGGAACTCATGCAGGCAGGGATTGACGTTACTTTGATATGCGATAACATGGCGGCACAGGTAATGAAAGAAGGGAGGATAAACTGCGTTATCGTAGGAGCAGATCGGATCGCCGCCAATGGTGATACCGCTAATAAAATCGGCACCTACGGGGTAGCAGTGCTGGCAAAAGAACACAAAATCCCGTTTTACGTTGCTGCACCAACCTCAACGCTTGATTTAAGCCTTGCAACAGGAGATCTCATACCAATAGAGCAAAGGAAGGCTGAAGAAATCACAGAAGGATTCGGGAAACGCACAGCACCGCAAGGAGTTAAAGTCTATAATCCAGCGTTTGACGTGACTCCTGCACGTTTGATTGACGCCATTATCACAGAGAAAGGTATTATCAGACCGCCTTATAACTTTAATTATTAAACGACAATACACAAGAAAAAACTTGAAACAGTTACCCCACTGGTGTATAATTTTGAATGGAGTAGCACAGCTTTAGCTTGCGTTTTTGCATAATATACGTCATTAACACAGTTTAAAGCCGTGCTATTCCATACATTTTTAGTAATTCAGCAGTTTGACGTTATTAACAGAAATAAACTGCTCTAAAAAGATATGTTTTGATAACTACTTAAACCTTAAATGGAAGGAGGGATTACAATGTCTGGTCATTCTAAATGGTCGGGTATTAAACACAAGAAAGCCGCAATTGATGCAAAAAGAGGCAAGGTATTCACTAAACTCATAAAAGAGATTACAGTCGCCGCAAAAGAAAGCGGCGGCAATCCAGAAAACAATCCCAGGCTGAGAACGGCTATTTTAAGCGCAAAAGCACAAAACGTTCCTAACGATAAAATTGAAACGAGTATCCAGAGAGGCACTGGCCAGTTACCCGGGCTTTCTTATGAAGAACTGTCCTATGAAGGTTATGGACCCGGTGGTGTCGCCATCATTGTCGAGATGGTGACAGACAACAAGAACCGTACTACTGCCGATATAAGGTACATGTTATCGAAAAATGGCGGTAACCTTGGTGAGCGAGGGTGTGTATCATGGATGTTCGATAAGAAGGGTTACATCGCAATTGATAAAGATAAAGCTGACGAGGACGACCTTATTACAATAGCTCTGGATGCTGGGGCTGAAGATGTTCGGGTTGATGATGATTCTTATGAGGTTATAACTGCCCCAGAGGATTTTGATGTTGTAAAAAACGCCATTCAGGAGGCAGGGATCGAACCGGAGATGGCTGAAATAAGCATGATACCGCAAACAAACGTGAAGGTTGACGGTAAAGAAGCACATCAGGTACTTAAGCTAATGGAAGCCCTTGAAGACTACGATGATACTCAAAAAGTGTATTCTAATTTCGATATTCCAGATGAAATAATGAAACAAGAAGCTCAAGAAGCAGCGTAACCAAGTGAGTGTTAAAAGTTGAAAAGTTAAAGATTGTGCTATTAACCTTCAACCTTTAACCTTTAACAAATAATGATTACTTTAGGTATAGATCCAGGCACTGCTACCACTGGTTATGGCATAGTTAAAGATAATCCTGACGGAAGATTGGTGAAGATTTGCTATGGTGTTATACGTACGGATTCCAAAACACCATACCAAATCCGTCTAAAAGAAATACACGAAGGAATATTTATACTCATAGAGAAATATAAGCCAGAAGTTGTTGTGGTAGAACAGTTGTTCTTTAACAAAAACGTCGCCACAGCCTTGAGTGTCGGACAGGCAAGGGGTGTGGTTATCTTAACAGCCGCACTTGCTGGTCTTGATTTAGCCGAATATACTCCAATACAGGTAAAGGAAGCAGTGGCTTGCTACGGTCGTGCCGATAAACAGCAGGTACAGCAGATGGTCAAGGTATTACTCGGATTAGAAGAGCTTCCCAAACCTGACGATGCCGCAGATGCCCTTGCACTCGCTATTTGCCACTTAAATTCTTACAAAATGCGAAGACTTAGCTCGATAATTAATCAGATACATTAGTATATCAGCATATAAACTGATGAAGGTAATAAAAAATGTCAGATAAACTCGCAGGCGCATTGACATTACTGGATGGTGAAGAGATAGTAAGCCAGCTTGGACGACTACATCTCACAAACGTAAGACTCGCCTATAACGTGACACTCCAGAAAGGTACAGAGACAGGAGTGGCGATGATTCGGGACGTTGATTCAGCAGTCATTAGAAAAATCAAATCTTCTCTCGCATTAATAGTTGTTGGTGTTATACTGATAATTTTGGGGTTTATGATTCTGGGTGAATTTGGGCGTTTCGGTGCAGGATATGGGTTCCTTTTAATTCTCATAGGAGCGATCATGGTGACAGTTTACTTTTTACTGAAAGAAAGGACGCTCCAATTTACGCTCAAAGGTAAAGAATGGGTCAATATCCCCACTCGTCAGCTTGGTTCAGATGAAATGATCGCAGATTTCATAGATAAATTTTTTGAAACAAAAAGCAAGCTCGATAATATAGCAAAGCCAGCAAAATTAAAGAATCTATCAAGCCTTGAATACAGTGATAAAGCTGACCTGTGGTAAATTAACTGTATGATCGGAGAAAAAGGAATGTCTATACAAGAGAAAAAACACGAAATTGTTAGCCTGCTGGATGATCTTCCAGAAAGTACGCTTGAGCATGTATTGGAATTGATACAAGAAGAGAGAAAACATCAACACAATATTGATAACGAGTCCATACTTAAAGACATGGAGAGAAGGGGCATAATAAAGCTTCCAATAGGGCGCAGGAATGGTAAAAAAATTCGTCGAACACCTATAAAGGCAAGTGGAAAACCTCTTTCGGAGATGATAATTGAGGATAGAAGATGATCTCCTACGTCAAAGGTATTTTAGATCACAAAGAGCCGGGTCAAGCAATTGTGGATGTGAACGGGATAGGATACGAGGTTTTTATCCCGCTTACGACTTATCAAAAGCTTCCTGCAATAGGTAATCAAGTCAAGCTTCATACATATCACTACGTTCGTGAAGACGCAATGCACTTATACGGTTTTTTCTCTCAGGAGGAGAAAGAAACCTTTGAATTATTGTTAACCATTTCTGGTGTAGGTGCAAAAGTCGCATTAAGTGTTCTCTCTACGATTTCAGTTGACGAATTCAGACGATCTGTCGCTCAAGGTGATATGAAGTCACTCACAAGAATACCGGGTATAGGGAAGAAATCAGCCGAGCGTATGTTGCTAGAGTTAAAGGATAAAGTTGGAAGGATTCATATTGACGAAGATACAGCAAGGATATTCGGGATAGAATCCATTAACGAGGCAGTGTCGGCTTTACTCAATCTTGGAGCCAGTCAGTCAATGGCAGAATATGCTGTATATAAAGCCGAAAAACTCTTAGGTAAAGATGCACGTATAGAGGACATAATAGCTCAGGCTTTGAAATCTATGTCTGGTTGACAAAATTTACCGCAAGCTGAAGCTTGCGACTACCAGAATCTAAAAATATGCAATCTTAAATCTTCTAATCCAGTTAATAGGTGATTGATATGCCAGATAGAATTGTAGATAGTGGTTCGCAAAACGGAGATAACTGGGAAAAAGGTGATCTCACCTTTCGCCCAAAGCGTTTTGAGGACTTCATAGGTCAGGACAAGGTTAAGGAGCGCCTCAAGATAGCTATCGAAGCGGCAAAAAGCCGTGGTGAAGTGCTGGAACACGTCCTGCTCAGTGGACCGCAGGGATTAGGAAAATCCACACTGGCGTATATTATATCTCATGAGATGGGCGGTTCTATAAAGCCTACCGTCGGTCCTATCCTCGTAATGAAGGCTGATCTCGCCGCTATATTGACGAACCTTCAGCGAGGTGACATCCTATTCATTGATGAGATTCATCGCACTAAAAAAGAGATTCAGGAAATGCTTTATCCCGCTATGGAGGACTACAGGCTTGACGTCATAATTGGACAGGGACCGAGCGCACGCACAGTTCCTATACCACTGCCGAAGTACGTTCTGATCGGTGCAACGACTAGGGTAGGTCAGTTGTCTGCACCATTCAGGGACAGGTTCGGTATAACACTACGCCTTGACTTCTACGATGTAGCGCAACTCAAAAGGATAATCAAAAGGGATACTGATCTACTCAATATTGATATTGAGGATGGCGCAGACGAAATAGTAGCCAGCAGATCTCGTGGTACGCCAAGAGTCGCAAAGCGTATGCTCAGGCGTGTTAGAGATTATGCCAATGTCAGAGGTACAGGTGTGATCACAAAAAAAATAGCTATTGAAGCACTTAAATTCTACGAGGTAGATGAGCTTGGTCTGGAGGAGATGGACAGACAGGTACTCAAGACTATAATTGAAAAATTCGACGGCGGACCTGTAGGATTGGAGACAATAGCAGTATCCATGAGCGAGGAGGATTGCACAATAGAGGACGCACATGAGCCTTTTTTGATACAGGCAGGACTGCTCAAGAGAACCCGAACCGGTAGAGTAGCAACAAAACTCGCTTATGAACACATAGGTCTGAAACCGCCCGCCAAACAACAGGATTTATGGGACTTTGCTGATGAAAATTAATCAGGGAGATTGATAACATGAATGCAATTGAAGCCACTGCTGAAGTTTTCTTGACAGCCTTTCGAGCCTTGCCTAAGAAAGAAAGAAAACTTATTGTAGAAGGTTTGCTGAAAGACAGAGAATTTATGGAAGACTTGACAGATGTTGTAGTCCTTGATCAAAGAAAAAATGAATCCTCTCGCTCTATTGATGAATATATCGCCAGCAGAAAGAAAAATTGCAGTAAATTAACCCTTGAATTAGAGTTTGAGCCTGAAACGGGGGAATATGTATCAGCTTGCCCTGAACTTGATTTAGCTACGGCTGGTAATACAAGAGAAGAAGCCATTGATAATTTATTAGAAGCAATGACAGAGTATGCTGAAGATTACCTAGATCGCTTGGATATTTTTGTTAAAAGTCCGAATCGTGGTTCTCATCTGCCATTTATCCTATTAATCGCTAGTTGTGCGTCAAAAGAAGATATACTGGAGTTGCTTAATATAGCTTGTAGTGTTACAAATTAATGCCGACTTATAGAGATTTTCGCAAAATATTGACTAAGCTTGATTTTGCTTTAGTTCGATCCACAAAACATGAGACTTGGGAGAAAATCTGTGAAGATGGTATTATCCTAAGAACCAGCTTGAGTCATCAACAGGGAAAGTATATTCCTAAACCTTTATTTTACAGAATGTTAAAACAATGTGGATTAACCGAAGAAGAATTTAACAAGCTTCTCAAGGATTGAGTTTATAGGGAAATCTTAAGCATATAAAATATGAGAATGTTACTAGGCAAGGCTTTGATAATAGGCGGGATCGTGTTAGTTGTTTTGGGTGGTCTTGTCTTGCTTTCTGGACGTATTTCATGGCTTGGCAGATTGCCCGGAGATATTTATATTAAGCGTGACAATTTCTCATTCTATTTCCCGATAACTACGTGTATCATAATAAGCATTATATTGACGTTGATTTTTCGTCTTTTGAAACGATAATATATAAGTAGGTGATAAAATGGAACTAAATAATCTTGATATAAAAAAGATACAGGAACATCTAGCAAACCTTGAAAAAGAAATAACCATTATAAAGGAACTCATTGGAATATCAACGGAAATTAATCCTGATAATCGAATTAAGGAAATTCGAGAAAGATTAATTAGAGAAGGAATTGATGAGGATCTTGTAAGTTTAGTTGGAACTATTCCAATATATGATGATGATTATAGAAAGGACATTTATCTTGCTATATTGGAGAGGGAAAAATATAAAAGTGAAAAAAGTGCTTGTTGATGTAAATGTCCTTATGGATGTTATTCAATCCAGAGAGGGTTTTGTAAATAGTTTAAAACTATTAACAATACTCAGAAAACAAGAGAATTATATTGGTTTCATTTCTGCTCTTACAGTTCCAATATTATATTATTTTGAATCTCGTAAATATAGTGACATAAAGACTAGATCAAATATACAAGCATTACTAAAGAACCTTACCATTATTAGTTTGACAGATGAGTTGATCCAAAAAGCATTTGATGATATAACGATACCGGATTTCGAGGATTGTATTCAATATCTTTCAGCAAAAACTACCTTTTGTGATGCCATTATAACAAGAAATGTGAAGGATTTTAAGAAAGCAGATATTAAAGCTTACACACCGGAGGATTTTTTATCCGTAATTACGTGAATTATACTCAAAGAATATGAAATTATCCTTATTTGATTATGAACTTCCAGAAGAACTTATCGCACAATTTCCGCTTTCCAATCGTGACGAATCACGGTTGATGGTGCTTAACAAGGAAACGGAAGATATTAAGCATCATGTTTTCTCACAGTTGCCTGAATTTCTAAACCCCGGGGATCTTCTAGTCTTAAATAACACAAAGGTAATCCCCGCTAGGTTAATCGGTAAGAAAGAACAGAGTAGTGGTAATGTCGAGATTTTGCTTCTGTCATTAAGACCTGATGGCCTTTGGGAAGCACTTGTTAAGCGCAGTAGCAGGATTAAGAACGGAACAAAAGTGATCTTCGGCAACGGCAGGTTAGTTGCAAGGATCCTTGATAAAACAGAAGCGCAAGGACGCTTGATCAAGTTTGAAAGCAATGATAACGTGAAAAAGTTGATTGAGGAGCTTGGTAGGCCACCTCTCCCGCCATATATAAAACGGGAGCCTCAATCCGATGACAAAGAAAGGTATCAGACGATATATGCTAAGGAAGATGGTGCAGTAGCGGCTCCCACTGCTGGCTTGCACTTTACGGATTCTCTTTTTGAAAAGCTCAAATCCAGAGGAGTAAATACTGTTGAATTGACTCTCCACGTTGGCTTGGGAACTTTCCAGCCTGTGAAGGTTGAAAATATTGAAGAACATAAAATGCACTCAGAAAGCTACAACCTGTCTGAAAATGTCGCTAAACAAATAAATGACACCAAATCGAATGGAGGAAGAATTATTGCCATTGGCACGACTTCTGTAAGGACTTTGGAAGCATCTGCAGATGATGGAAAAGTCATTCCTAATTCTGGTTCCACTAATATTTTTATATATCCCGGATACAGGTTCCAAATAGTTGATGGGATGATAACCAATTTCCACCTGCCAAAGTCCACGCTGTTGATGCTGGTGTGTGCTTTTGCTGGCAAACATTTAGTCATGAAAGCGTATCACGATGCTGTGAAAGAGAAATATCGTTTTTTCAGCTATGGTGATGCTATGCTGATCCTATGAGTTTACTGACTAGCTAGTTTGCTGGTTTGCTCATAGTGAATAAGATTAACACCCGGAGGTTTAAAATGGATTTTATTACTGGGATAATCCCTATAGTTCTTATCATTGGCGTGTTTTACTTCCTTATGATTATGCCACAGCAGAAGAAGGTAAAAAAACACCAAAATATGCTAAAAAATCTCTCAAAAGGGGATGATGTTGTAACTGAGGGGGGTATTTACGGAACCATCGTTGGGTTAAAAGACAACGTAGTGGTGCTGAAAATCGCCACAGTGAAGGATGAAGACGTTAAGATCGAGGTTTCAAGAGCAAGAGTAGCTTTTCTGGTACGCAGTGGAGAGCTTGTTGAAGGCACAGATCAATAAGGATTAGGGATGAAGGATGAAAACAATTCTAAGATTGAAGGCTAAAAGTTAAAGGTTGAAAATCTTGTTAGGAATCTTTAACTTGCAACTTTTAACCAGTAATCTCTTAATCCATTTTCATCCTTCCGCCTTCATCTTTCATACTTTAGAAGCGAGGTGTTTAAAATTTCACTGGCTGATATATTCACTCAACATCCGGATCGGCGTTACATAATGTTTGGTGGCAAAGGCGGGCTTGGAAAGACAACGTTCTCTGCGGCAACCGCTTACTATCTGGCGGAGCAGGGACAAAGGGTTCTGGTCTTTTCGGTAGACCCGCAGGCATCCCTGTCAGACATTTTCCAGAGGGATATTTTCGGCAAGGGCGCGGTAGAGATAATGCCCAATCTTTACGCTCAGGAAATAGATGCTGACAGGCGTATCAAAGACTATCAGGAAGAGATAAAACAAAAAATTCTTGATATGTATGGTCTTGACAAAGTACCTGATGAAATCGAGGATTACATTCAGGCGGCTGCTGCTGAACCAGCGATGGAGGAAAGCGCAATATTCGATGCTGTCGTTGATATAGTCGTCGAGGGTAGCTACGACTATTATATCTACGATCTCGTCCCTCTTGGACATGCCTTGTATTATCTCAGCATGGCGAGTATATACGACGCATGGATTGACAAAGTGACGAAACTTCGTGAAGAGATGAGCCAATATGATCAAGCCGCCGCAGTCATGCGCAAAAATGAGGAAAGTGAAGAAGATCATATCCTGAAAGAGTTACAATACATAAGACACCGTATACAGACGTCTTCCAGTATATTGACAGATAAGAAGAAAACAGCATTTTTCTTCGTCCTGATACCCGAAAAAATGGCAATTGTAGACACAGAAAAGGCGGCTGAACTATTCGCAAAGTTTCAGGTGCCGTTGTCGGGTTACATCGTCAACCGTATTCTACCTCCTGAACTTGAGAATCAAAACATTCCAGAATATCTGAAAAATCGCTTTGTCATGCAGAAAGATCAAACACAGCAGATAAAGAGCAAGTTTAGTTCTGACGTGCTTGCGTGGGTGCCTGAGTTTGAGCGCGATATTACCGGTCTCCCTATGATCAAGCGTGTTGCAGATGCCATGTTTAGATGATGATTATTGCGTCGTTGGAGTATTAAATCTATGGATGAACATACTAAATCAGTCAGAGAGTTTTATGATATTCTACGCTGGTCAGGTATTGATGTCGGTTCTGCATTGGGAGAAAAACTGAATCAGCGAATAGCTTTCTTGCTAGAAAAAACTCAACCTGACAAAGAATTGCCTATACTGGATATGGGTTGCGGAAACGGCAGATATTCAGTTGCTCTTGCAAAACTTGGCTATCGAGTTGTCGGAGTTGACTTTGATGAAACGTCAATTGAAGAAGCTCGAAAACTTGCCTTAGAGCAAAATGTTGATGTGAGTTTTATCTGTTCAGACATAAACGAAGCTGAACTGAAGCCGGATTTTGGACTTGTTTTCTCCGTTCAGTTTTTTCAACACCTTAGAGATAATCAGCGAGATGTTTGCTTGCAACGTGTCCGTGAATTGTTAGTCAGTAATGGAAAGCTGTTTGTGGAGATGCCATACCACAAATGTTTTTGTGATGGCGATAGCGGACAAGATGAATGGAATGACTATGTTCAGTTATATAAAGGGTGTTATAATCCTGAAACGAAGGAAAACGTAAGCGAGATGGTATTTATCAGAAAAAGTGATAGAGTAGAACGTAATGTTACTACTAGATCAAGGGTATATAGCTCACTTGAAATAGATGAATTGCTAAAAAGAGAAAATTTTGAAAATGTTGTCATCTATGGTGATTGGGATGGACGAGATATAGATAATGATTGCTGTCGTATAATATTCGTAGCCCAAAAAGGTCAAGATTAAGTCGTACCACAACTTGTGGCACACTTTTATTCATAAAAGTCCAACAGCTTGTTGGACAATCAGGTAAAGTGGCTTTTCCGCTCATTTATGGAGTTAATCATGGTTAGTGAACAGACACTTGCTGAGGTTACAAAACGTCTGGTGAATGGCTTTCATCCTTATAAAATCATCCTATTCGGTTCTCAGGCACGTGGAACGGCTGATGATCGAAGCGATATTGATATATTGGTTATAAGCGCAGTTAAGGGTGATCGCTTTGCTCTAATACTCGATATGTACGATTCTTTACAAGGTATGAATCTGGCTAAGGACATTATAGTTCTTACACCAGATGAGTTTGAGCGAGATCGTCAGATACCGGGAACGGTTGCACGTCCAGCATGGATGGAAGGAAAAATTCTTTATGAGTATTGCTAAGTATTCGTGATTAAATAACTTCCCTATTTTGAGATATTTATATGACTTATTTAATCAAATCCCCCCTTCCCCCCTTTAGCTAAAGGGGGAATTAGCCTAAACTCCCCTCTTGAGAGGGGTTAGGGGGTGTGTTTCCTATTACTCGACTTTAACCATTTAGGCAACAGCAGCAAGTTGGTCTAATAATGATTCCCATTCATTAATATGAAATAGGACATATCCACTGTTGTTCATAGACCTGCTGTATTTGCCTTCCCATATATGAC
>Ga0315274_10006143_pt1 | contig 17514 bp, 16 predicted proteins | sample YL17G02_20_MG_FD_203700 | JGI IMG/M metagenome (GOLD analysis project Ga0315274, IMG submission 203700) | Sediment microbial communities from Yellowstone Lake, YNP, Wyoming, USA - YL17G02_20 | ecosystem: Environmental > Aquatic > Freshwater > Lake > Sediment | place: USA: Wyoming | collected...
GTCTGCCTTGGTCTCACCTGGTGAAGCAAGCATAAACAAACCTTCAACCTCAAACCCATATTTGTGAAGCAGCTCCGCTGACCGTTTGTTATCCTCTATGGTAGCAGTATTATTTTTTAAATATGCCAGCACCCTTGGCGAGCCAGATTCAAATCCGATTGTCACTGTTTCTACATTCATGTCCTTCATAAATTTGCATACATCCTCATTTATCAGATTGGTCCTAACAGAGCACCTAAATGAAACCTTTTCGTTTATCTTTTCCTTTTTTATCAGCTCAGAAATTTTTCTTAATCTCTCTTTATCGGCAATGAACAAATCGTCAAATATGCATATACCATCGACCTTGTATTTTTCAATTAGGTGATTGATTTCGCTGACTACATATTCTGGGGAATTGAACCGTATCCTGCGCTGCCAGAAACAAGAGGACGAGCAGAACACGCAGTTGTAGGGACAGCCACGAGAAGTGAACATGTGCGTACCACGCGCGAGTTTGATTTTTGAAATCGTGCGCCTCGGAGCCAGATAATCGTCCATCTTCAGCAGATGACGGGATGGATATGGTATGCTGTCGAGTGGGTCAATCAATTTTCTCGGAGGATTTGTTGCAACTGATTTATTTTTGTTGTTGTTTTTGTCATTGCCTTTGCGAAAAACAATTCCCTCGACGCTGTTCATACTGCCTCCTTTGGAATAAATTTTCATAAGCTCCATGATTGTCTGCTCACCTTCGCCAATAACTCCGATGTCAAACTGACTCGGCAGCTGCTGCGGCAGAGCTGTTATATGCTCGCCGCCCACCACTATCGGCACGTCCATCTCTGACCGTATGTCTTGCGCGAGTTTTATTGCGCTGGGAAATTGAATGGTTACGCTGGTTATTCCTACCAAGCTTGGATTTTCTTTGGCAACTGTCTTGGCAATATTTTTTTCCTTGTCAACAATTTTTACTGAAAAGTCGGAATTTTTTTCGAGGTATGACGCGATGTAGGCTAAGCCGAGAGGTGGATGGCCTTCTTCGCCTGATGCAGGATTGCTAACCAAAACCAAATCCGCCATCTATTTCAAACCCTACCTTCACCACTTTTATTTTCTCAATTTTGCTATCATCGCAGGGCTTACCGACAGCCACTTGCTTCTTCCCACTGGTTTTATGTCTTCCAGTTTGAATCCGTACTGCTTGACAAATGTTTTGAAATATTTCGGCGTGAATCTGTGGAATGTTTTGTTGTTGTGAAACCATCTCAAATCATTCTCTGATACTCCTAGAATAGAATATTTCAAATAATTCAATCTCATTCTCCAATAATTCTCGTTTGGTAGTGATACTATCAGCAGACCGTTGCTGTCTAGCAGCTTGTTGCACTGCTCGAAAAAATTAAAGACGTTCCACAGGTGACCAACAACATACTGCGATAATATCAACTTGAATTTGTTTTTGGAGTTGGGTTGAGTTTTGTCTTTGAAAAGTTCTGAAAAATTTTGATTGCAGTCTGCCTCTATGATGTCGTCGCGAACTTTTACCGCATCTATCTTTGTGCTGTCTTTGAACATTGGGAATTCGCCGCGGCCCACCTCGAGTATATCCTTTTCATCAATATTTTCTGTCTTAATCCAGTCGAGAATTATTTTTTTCTCCTTTTCATAGTTGTGCTTGAATCTGCTGCGTGGCCGCAAATTCCCTTCTCTTATATCTGACTTGCTCCACCATTCTTTCATTTTATCACATTTATAATTTTAAAAATAATTTATTAATACATCAACTTTTAGTAGTTTTTTTAATAAAATTGGTGATCGGTAAGATAATTGTTCTTGTTTTAGGAACTCTCTCTGCTATGAATTCTAAAATCATTACGTCGCTGTTTCTATAAAATTTCATAACGTACAATAACATAAGATACAGAATACATATTGGTACAAAAACCAACAATAGCGAAAATACGTCTCTGATAAATGGTTTTACTGCAAATAAAGCAATAGAAATGATTAAGGATGCTAACAAAACTTTTAGAATATCTTTATAAAATAGTTTGATGCCTATATATTTTCTAAGTTCGCTGTAGCTAAGAATAAACAGAACCATCATTGTCAAAAGGTAAACAACAGAAAGACCTGTCGCAGAAAAATATTTTGTAAAGATTATTGCTAAAGGTAGGAAAATAATCAAAGAGACAATCCATATGTTTTTGTAAGTGTTAAATTTTCCAACAGCGTAGAGATTGTTCAAAAATATTTTTCCAGTTCCCAAAAGGAAAGCAGCTGGTACGAGAAAAATAAAGTAAGGTGTGGCTGGCAAAAATTCTGACTTTGAAAATATCAACACAGCATAACGCGCAAATAAAATGAGAGAGATTGCAAGTGGAAGTGTAACGAATATGGAATATCTAAAAACATGCGCTATGAAAAAGCTTTCCTTTGATTTGGACTCGGAATTTTTATCAACCGACAACCCAGATATTACAGGAAAGAGTGCAGAGTTTAGAACATTCGGTATCATTGCGATTGTTGTTGATATTATCATTGCCACAGCAAAAATTCCAGTGGCTGCCGTATCTTGGATCACTGTAAGTATAATGTAATTGCTGTTTATTATTATCTGGTAAGCGATGATAGCTTCGATTGCCGGAATTGAATAGTACAACATTTTTTTTATAGGGATTTTTATTTTGGATTTGAAAAATTTAATTTCTGCTCTCAGAGAAAATGCTATCAACGAGCTCAACAGAATCCCAACCATCGGACCGTAAAAAAGAATTCCTGCGTAGATAAAAATTACAGAGAACAGGAGTTTTAGTGTGGCAGAGGTTATATCTGTCAAAACGAGTTTTTTTGTTTTCATGAAACCGTACAGGGATGTACCGAGCAAACCGAAAAATGACAGTGTTATTATTGAGAGGATCAACAGGATGATTGCAAGTGGCGGCATTTTCAGGAATGCAGACAGCTGAGGCAGGAAGATTAAGAATGCAGCAGATATTAATGCCAGGGTAACTGATAAAAATTTTCCAGCGGTTTTAACCACAGCGTACGCATGAGCATTCTGTTTTTTGGCGACATACTCTGGTATCATTTTTAAAACTGTCAGATCCATTCCGAACATGGCGAAATAGGAAATGAGAACAACCAAACTCTGGAAGGTCGCCACTGTGCCCACATATTCTTTTATCAACAATTTTGAGAGCACCATCCAGAACAAGAGCGAGATAACAGAAACTATGGCCCAGTCTGAAAATAAATAAATTGTGTTTGATATGACTCTTGTTTTCAATTTCATCCTATCACTGCTTAAACTGTTCGAGCGCGTTGCATCTCCGTGGCAAAATTAAAACAGGGCGTAGATAAACGGAGAAAGCACAGAACTCTCTGCAACTATTATAATTACGCCTACTAGCAGCAACAAAATTATCGTTGGCAGCAACCACCATTTCTTTTCTGTCTTCATAAATCCAAAAAGTTCTGTAAATAAATAAAAATGTTTCTGAAAGAATGATTGCTTGCTTTGCTTTTTATTTTCTTTCTTTTCAGCCATAGTTCAGCCTCTATACTTTATTTGTAAATTGCAATTCTTTAAATTTGTCATATATCTCGGAACCAGCAAACTCCGTACCTTTGATATTCCAATGATTGTCTTTAAAATAGTAGCAGTCGGTGCAGCTTGCTTTTAGCAGTGGGAGCATGTCTAGATAATCAATTTTGTTTTTTGTGAAAAATGTGGTGAGCTCTTTTTGTAGTATTGGTTTGGTCAGCATGTCTGGTGTGAGTTCGAATCCTATTTTGCTAAAGAATTCGTGATATTTTATGTCAATCTGCTGCGCTGCTGGGATTACAACGAACAGCGATGGTATCTTGTTTTCCTCCAAGTAGTCATGCATCTGCAGCATCACATCCTCTGTCTCTCTCAGTGACTCGTTCATTTCTGGCGTGTCTAGAAACAACAAATCCTTTATCATAGTCGGATATTTTTTCGCATGATATATCAGGGCTGGGCTAACACCTTTCTCTGCCGCGTATTCTTGGCTGTAAGGAATATCTTTTACAAGTGAGTATGTAAGTGTAATCAGCCTGGACTGCTTGAAAATATCTGAGAAGCCGATGTATGGATTGCTGACGTCCTTGAGATCGTTGACAAAAAATCCAATCACTACAAAATCCACATCATACTTTTTCGCAAGATTTTTTACATTTGTAAAGTAAACGCCAGGACCAATCCCGGGCTTGCCTGCGTTCATAACTTGATATTGTTTGCCGCCTGCAGCATTGAGCTTGTTTTCAAGATGCTGAGCCCATGTATCACTGTTGTTGACTCCTGTGCCGAACGTAAACGAATCGCCAACCGCAAGTATCCTCACTGTGCCAGCTGGCTTGTCTGTTGCATACTCTCTGTCACCTCTCAAACCAATCGAGTTTGTCTTTATCAGCATATTGTACTCTGATGTTTCGACATTGCCGTTGTAGTTTGGAGGAAGCAGTGTGGTGGGTGGAAAAATTATTCTCAGCACTGCCTCTAAAACAAGAAAAATTACCACTAGATACACCAACGCGAACAAAAAGTATTTTGTAATTTTTTTCATAGTAACACTTGACTAGTCCAGTCTAATGAACTTGCTGAACCATTGGTTTATTATTTTTAATACATTACGTCGACTAATAATATTTGTGAATTTAGGATACTTGAAAAAGCAATTTACAGCGAACAAGCTGATACTCTACGCGATTATCATACTGGTAATGTACATTGCAACTTATCCTACGATATATCACATAAGTGACGAAGCTTGGTGGCTCGATGTTGGCAGACAGATTTGCCAAGGCAACTACTCATACTATGATGCGAGCTTGCTCTACGACAAAACACACGATGCAACTCTGCAAAGAATCCACGGCCCAATCTATTACTTGTCGCTCTGCTTGACGTCACCGCTGCATAATTTCAACATAACTCTGACCGAGGTTACAACATTTTTTTATCTGCTGCTGATGGTTGCGGGTTGGTGGTATTTTGCCAGAGATTTGGTTGGGCAAGATGCGGTCAGACGTAGATTCATACTGCTGCTACTTGCGACGAATTTGTTGTGGATTTACACATTCCGCGTGCTGCTCGATGTGCCGCTGGCTGCGCTGCTTTCACTTGGCTTGCTGTGCGCATTTTTGTTTGTGGAAAAAAGAAATAAAAAATATTTTTACTTTGGTCTGCTATTTTTGGCTGCGGCGATGCTGACAAAGGTTAACGCAATCATATTTTTTCCAGTGCTCTTCTTGTATCTGTTTGTTCGAAAAAAATTAAAGGATGTAAAAAATTGGTTGCTGCTTGTGCTACCATTGCTGCCATTCCTGGTTTACTCAGCCTACAGATACTCGATGGGGTTTGATGCATTCTACATGCTGAGGCGTGGACTTGGCGAGAGCGGGATTACTCTGTCGTTTGTTCCGTATGCGCATCTGCCGATAATTTTGTATATGGTTGGTGTTTACGGCCTAGGCATAGTGAGCTGTGTGTGGCTGTGGAAAAATATGCGGGCAAAAAAATTCGCTGGTGTGAAAAATTTCCTAGTGTTTTCGTTGGTTCTGTATCTGATGTGGGAGGTGATGTATGATTTTGTGGTGGCCGCGAGCGTGCCGAGGTTCCATTTGACGCTGATACCGTTCTTTGCGATGATGATTGCCACAAGTTCTGTGGAGAGTAAAACTCTAAAATGGTTGTTTTATCTGGCGCTTTTATTTACGCTTGTGAGCGGCGTGGTGATAATGTATTCGCTGCATACTCAAACAACAATTTTCTGGAGAAATTTATTTTAAATCTTCTTTCGCAGAATTTTTCGTCTGAACCATTGTTTGAAGATTACTCGCAGATATTTTGGACCCATTTTGAAATAGTTGAGATTGCTGCGTCCGTATAGTCGCGGGTTGTATGTGAATGGAACTTCGCAAACTTTTGCTCCTGCCAAGCAGAGTTTGATGGGAATTTCCACGTAAACGTCGAAGTGGTCTGACTCGAGCTTTATTTTGTCGAGAAAAATTTTTCTGATTACGCGGAAGCCAGAGGTGTAGTCTGACATGCTGATGCCGAGCATGATTTTTATCAAGACGTTGAAAGCTTTGCTCAGGAATTTGCGGCCAATTTTCATTCCTATCGTGCCATCATGAGTTTTCATGTAACGAGAGCCTTGCACAAAGTCTATGCCTTGCCCTATTGGTTTTAGTAGGAGGGGGATTTCCTCTGGGTTGTGTGAAAAGTCTGCGTCCATGAAAAGAATTGTATCGCCGCGCGCAATCTTTAGTGCTGCACGATAATTTCTACCAACGCCTGGCTCACCGTCATTTCTGTCTATGTATTTTGTGTTTGCGGTCTTTAGCTTCGCGAGGATTTCTGAGGAGTTGTCCGTGCTGTTGTCGTTTACAACAATAATCTCGTGCTTGATTTTTTGCTTGTTGAGCACTGTGTGGATTTTTGGTAGCAAAGGTTTGAGGTTGCCTGCTTCATTGTGCGCTGGGATTATTACTGACAACATCCGAATCGTGGTCATGCTATCGCCGATTTTTTTATTCTTTCTTAAAAATAAATGAGGAGAATATAGTTTTAAACCCGCGTATATTGTTGCGGATGCCGGACATTGTGGTCATTTTTGAAATTCGGTTTATTATATATTTTGGATCTGTGTAGAATTCCTTGTAAGCGCGATGATACCACTCTGCGATTTCTTGCTTGCTGAGTTCGTTTGTCCTGAACACTGGCTCGATGTGGAACGAATACTTGGACCAGTCTGTCTCGAGCAGCAGGTTGTTTTGTTTCAGGTAATCGTAGATTGGTGTGCCTGGCAGCGGGATGAGCATGTGAAAGTCTGCCACATCTGGTTGTATCTCTTTTGCGAAATCAATTGTCATCTGTATATCCTCAGCGGTCTCGCCTGGAAGTCCGATAATAAAAAATGCAACTGTTTCAATTCCTTCGTCTCTGCAGATTTTGAAAACTTCCCTGATCACTCCGAGCTTGATGTTTTTGTTGATTGACTGCACAATGCGCGGGCTGCCGCTTTCTATTCCGAACGAGAGGCTGTAGCAGCCTGACCGTTTCATGATTTGTATCAATTCTCTGTCCACTGTGTCCGCGCGAATTCCGTTTGGTGTGGACCATTTTATTTTTAGACCGCGGTCGATGATGCCTTTGCAAATTTCCATTGTTCGCTTCCTGTCGACATTGAAGTTGTCGTCGATTATATTGATCTCGTTAACTCCATAATTTTTCACAAGCAGCTCTATTTCCTCCAACACATTCTCTGCTGACCTTGCCCTGAAAGTACTACCAAAAATATTTTTTGTGCAGAACGTACAATTGTAAGGGCAGCCGCGGCTAGTCAACACGGACATGATTTTTCTGCCGCGCATGAGTGGATGTGAATATCTGTCCATTTTTAGCAGATGATGGGCTGGGAATGGGATGCTGTCCAAATTTTTTATCAGCGGCCTTGGTGGATTGACAACAACTCGCTTGTTTTTTTTATAAGCAATGCCTTTTACGTCTGACAAATCTTTGCTCTTGTATTTTTCAACCAACTCGGTGATTGTCTCCTCGCCTTCACCATGCACAACAAAATCTATGCATTTCTGCTTGGCTGTTTCTTCTGGGACAACTGTAGGGTGCGGACCGCCGACTAACGTCACAATCTTAGGGTTGAGCTCTTTGACTTGTGTTAGGATTTGCATGACATCTGTGTAGAATGGCGTGGAAAAATAAACACCCACCATATCTGGTGAAAATGATTTCAGCTCGTGCTCGATTGTGATTTCCTCGGCTTGCATGTCGAAAATTTTTACTTCATGACCAGCCTTCTCCAGCACGGCAGCCAAGTATGCCAGGCCTAGTGGTGGGGCTATCCATTCAGATCCTTTTATTTTTTGGAAAAGCCTTGCATAGCTTGGATTGACAAGCAAAACTTTTGTCATGTTTCTCACTCTGTTCACTCACTAACATTCATCCCATCTTTATAAGAATTTCCCGCCTGCCTTTCCAGCTGTCCCACATGTCCTTTGGATTGTCTGCGCGGCCGATCAGGAAATTTTCCATGACCAGGTAATCAATGCCAGTACCCATCATGCATCTGTAAGCATCCTCTGGTGTGCAGACTATGGGTTCGCCACGGATGTTGAATGAAGTGTTTATCAGCACTGGCACGCCGCTTAACTTTTCAAACTCTTTTATCACTTGATAATATCGTTTGTTCTGCTCACGGGAAACTGTTTGGATTCTGCCTGTGCCATCCACATGCGTGACTGAAGGTATCGTCCTCTGCTTGTCTTTTTTTATTGGATACACAAAAAGCATGAAAGTGTCGCCATGATCGCTCTCAAAATATTTTTTGAAGTCTTCTATCGTCGTGACTGGGGCGAACGGCCTAAAATCTTCTCTGTGCTTGACCTTGTCGTTGAGTATGTCCTTCATTTGGGGGTTGCATGGATTCGCAAGTATGCTGCGGTTGCCTAGAGCTCGCGGCCCCCACTCCATTCTTCCCTGGAAAAATCCTATGATCTTGTTGTCGAAAATTAATTTTGCAGTTTTCCTTAGCAGCTCGCTGTCGTCTTTGAATTCTGTGAAGTTGATTTTGTTTTTAGTCAGAAAATTTTTTATGTGATCGCGAGAAAATCCTGGGCCGAGGTATGCATTCTCCATTGTGAACTCTCTTTTTCTGTCGAGCACTGTGTTGTAAATGAAAAATGCCGAGCCCATGCCTGCGCCTGCATCGCTCGCAGCTGGCTGGATGAATATTTCCTTGAAAGGTGTGTGCTTTCTTATTTTACCGTTGACTACGCAGTTTAGAGCCACACCGCCTGCCATGCACAGATTTTTGCATTTTGTCTGTTCGTACAAATGATTTAGCATCTTGAACATCGCGTCCTCTGTGATTTTTTGGAGTGTGGCAGCGATGTCGATATGCCTCTTCTCCAAGTCAGACTCTGGAATTCTTTTTGGACCGAATTGTTTTATGAATTTTTTGCTGACCATCGACAGCTTGTAGTGGTAAATAAAGTAACTCATATCTAGGCTGTAGCTTCCGTCTTCATTTATGTGAATTATTTTTTTGAAATCATCATAGTAAGTTGGCTCGCCGAGTGCTGCCAAACCCATCACCTTGTACTCGTCGTTGTTTACCTTGAATCCCAAATATTCTGTGACTGCACTATACAACAGCCCAATGGAGTGAGGAAATTTTATCTGTTCGAACAGTGTGATGTTGTTGCCTTCGCCAAATCCTAAGCTTGTTGTTGCCCACTCACCAACCCCGTCTATTGTGAGTATTGCGGATTTTTTGAACGGCGATATCAGGAAGCAGGATGCAGCGTGCGCGAGATGGTGATCCACAAATAAAACTTCGCCGTTGTATTTCATTTTTTTTCTGATTATGGATTTCAATTTTAGTTTTTCGTTGAGCCAGGACGGCATTGCTTTGTAGAATACTGGAAATGAAAATGGAAACATTTCTATGTTCGAATTCAAAATCCTCTCGAATTTTATCAGCGGCTTTTCGTAGAATGTTACAAACTCGAGGTCATCCACTGTTATATTCGCCTGCCGCAGGCAAAATTTTATTGCATTAATCGGAAAATTTATGTCGTGCTTCCTTCTTGTAAACCTCTCCTCTTCCGCAGCCGCAACAATCTTCCCATCTTTGAGTAGGCAAGCAGCAGCATCATGATAAAAACAGTCTATCCCCAAAATATACATGCGATCATCTCATCCTCATTTTTTTATTTTTATTTTTCAGAACATCCTCTTGTAATTTTCGAGCTGCTCTTTTTTTATTCTGACTTTTTCCCAAGTGGATTTGGAGTCTGTTGCCTTAATCTCCAAGAATTTTTTTCCGAACGCTTTTGCGAATATCGCTGTTAATCCCATACCTACAAAGTAAACAACCCCCAGCAATATTAAGTTCACAACTTTAGAAACAGACTGGCCAAATGATTTGAAACCTTCGTAAAATCCCTTGAAAAAATCACCCAATCCCGAACTCATTTCTTCAGCCCCCATTTCACATTCAGATACAACACATATACTGCCAGAATTGCGGCAATGTAGTAGCTGTATTGGGTGTAGTTGAGATAAATGTAGCCAGGCAGTAGGTTTGCTTTTGACAAGACATAGTACAATATCGTGGAAAAAATAAACAGACCAGTGCCAAAACCAAATTTGTATCCGATACTTTCTGTTTTCATGATGACCACTGCTTGCTCTGCTTTGTTTTGCCCAATTGTAGGTTTCTAATAAATAAAATTATCCGAACAGATTTTTATTCTCGCTAACCCATCCAAAGAGTTTTTCTATTCCCTCGTTAACGCTGATTTGTGGCTGCCATCCTGTGTATTTATTTATCTTTGAAATATCGGATATATAAACTCTCTGGTCGAAAGGTCTCCATCCAGAAAAAGTATGAGGAATTTTTTTACCTGTAAGTTTTTCCAAAATATCAATCAGCTCGAGCAGGGATATTGTGTTCTGCGGACCGCCGCCAATGTTGAACGCCTGGCCTTTTGTAGACGAGATTTTTTCTATTGCAAGCTCGAATGCTCTTGCCAGATCATCGATAAATAAAATGTCTCTCACCTGTTTGCCGTCGCCATAGATTGTTAGTGGTTTGCCTAAGACTGAGCTTATAATGAAATGCGCGACCCATCCCTGTTCTTCAGTGCCAAACTGCCTGGTACCATAAATGCAGGACATCCTAAACACGGCCGCAGGCAAATCATAAATGCTGCAATAATCCCGCACGTATATGTCCGCTGTGTATTTTGAGCAGCCGTAAGGTGTGTGCTCTGACGCGTCTGTGGACAAATCCTCTGGTATGCCTTTCTCAAAATTTTTGTCTGCGAATTCATATCTGCCTTTTCTCTCAGCCAGCGGAATGTTGTTGACACTGTTGCCGTAAACTTTATTTGTTGAAGTGTAGACAACAGTCGGATTCGACCCGCATTTTCTGGCAGCCTCTAAAACATTCACAGTGCCAGCTGCGTTTATCTCGAAATCCAGGCTCGGCTCTTTCACGCTAGTGGTCACAGCAGTCTGGGCGCAACAATGCAACACAGCTTCTGGTTGTATCTCGTTGAAATTTTTCAGCAGTTGGGCTGGCTGTCGTATGTCGCCTTGCAGAAATTTAAAATTCTTATTTTTCATTGCCTGGAGCCAATGTATATTATTTTCCACGTTTTTCCTTGACAAATTATCAAAGACAGTAACACTCGCTCCTTTGTCCAGAAAATGCTTTGCTAGATTTGTTCCGATAAATCCTGCACCGCCTGTTATGAAAATTCTTTTGTTTTCGAAACTCATTATGTCCACCCATTCACTTGTAGACTGCTTGCTCACGCGGACCTGTTCGCAGTCGCCAATCTATATATTGCCTGACTGAAACCTCAACTGGTGTTTTTGCTTCGAATCCTAAAATGTTTTTCATTTTCGAAACATCGGATAGATGTATCAGCGTCTCGTGCTTGAGCATTTCTTTGAAAGTTGGTTTGACGTCCTGCTTGCCTAGAATTCCTATAACCAGCTCAGCTATCCTAAGCACTGTGGTAGCTTTGCCTGTTGCAATGTTGAAATTATCGAATCCTTTGACCTTTGCAGCAAGCACCGTGGCCTCGATTGCATCGTATACATTCGTATAGTCGGCTGCGCACGAAACAAAATTTCCATTTTCAAATTTTCCATGCACGATTGGCGGCATGTTATTTATCACTCTCTCTGTGAAAATTGCGAGCTCTCTGTCTGGTTGGCAGCGAGGACCGATAACATGATGATACCTAACAACTGGTGTGTTCAATCCGTAATAGTCTGCATACATCCTGCAAAACTCCTCTGAGCAATATTTCGCCATACCATACGGACCTTCTGGTTTTGGCTGCATTTTTTCAGAGAATGGTGGTGGATGCTTGCCGTACACTTTGTTTGAAGATGCGAACATAACTGGTGGTGTTGTGTTTGACAACCTGGAAGCTTCGAGCATGTTGACCGTGCCCATGACATCGATTACTGCGTACTCCCTTGGCTGGCTCAACGCCAGACGGTGGCTAGGAAGCGCTGCGAGATGAAAAACAAAATCCTTGTCTTGCACCAACCATCTGACCTTGTCAAAATCCATAATGTCTCCGATTACAACCTTGACATTTTTTGAGCTGGCCAAAACTTCTTTTACGTTCTTTACACTCTCTTCACCACGCATGTTGTTGTCGAAGATTGTGACATTGGCTCCGAGCTTGGAAAGTTTCTCTGTAAGATGACTACCTAGGAATCCCGATCCGCCTGTGACCAAAACATTTTTTCCTGCAAAATCAAAACCATTTTTTTCCATAATTTCAACCAGCATTAATTGATTTTTTTATTTGCTCGACAACAAATGAACTGCACTTATCATATGCTTCCTCGCTGCCATGCGCTATATGTGATGTGACGATCACGTTGCCCAATCCTTCTTTTTTCAAAATTTCCAGCAAGACTGATTTGCTTGGGTCGTCGCCAGAAACAACATCGCATGCATATCCTGCCAATTTTTTACTTTTCAAAGCATCCACGACAGCCTGCTCATCAACAATATCGCCTCGTGCAGTATTTATCAAAAATATTCCTGGTTTCATCTGACTGATTTTATCTTCGTTAATCATGTGTTTTGTTTCATTGCTCAATGGCACATGCAAACTAACAACATCGGAATTTTTCAACAGATAATCCAGCGAAACAGACAGCGCGCCAGCTTTCTCTATTTCTTCCTTGCCAACATATGCATCGTAAGCAATCACGGTCATACCAAAACCTTTTGCGATATTAGAAACTATTCTGGGAATTTTTCCAAAACCAACCAACCCGAGTGTTTTATTCTCAAGCTCGTACCCTGAATAATCGAGGGGTTGCCACTTGCCCATCCTGACGTCATTAAAACAAAGATTTATTTTCCTCACAAGCGACAGCATGAGACCAAAGGTAAACTCTGCGACAGCGCGTGCATTCTGACCAGGAGCACTAAAAACTTTTATACCTTTTTTCTTTGCATAGGAAAAATCAATGTGATCCATGCCTGCAGATGCAGTGGCGATTATTTTTAGATTTGGTGCCATGTCGATGATTGACTTGTCTATCTTATCCTGCACCCAGCACAAAAGCACTGTGGCATCCTTGATTTTTTTACCAATATCTTCGTCTGGTTTTTTGATTTCAACGTTGCCTATTTTTTTCAGCTCGCTCACAGCAGCGGTGTTGTATATCTTTGGCTCGGTTATAATAATTTTTTCCATCTTCATATCAAACCGCCTCCTGCGACTTTATCCACTCTATTGTTCTTTTCAAACCTTCGTCCAGCGAAACATTTGGTTTGTATCCTAGAAGTTTGCTTGCCTTTTCTAAATCCGGGCATCTCCTCTTTGGGTCGTCTTTCGGGAACGGTTTGAACACAATCTTGGATTTTGTGTTTGTTACTGACTTGATTTTTTCTGCGAGTGTTAAAATTGTAATTTCTTGGTTGTTGCCGATGTTAATTATTTCGCCGTCGAGGTTTGGTGTCAACATGAGTTTGAGTAGCCCAATGATCTGGTCTGTTATGTAACAAAAACTTCTGGTCTGTTTGCCGTCGCCGTAGATAGTAATCGGTTGGCTGCCTAGAGCTTGCGAGATGAATTTTACCAATGCTCGGCCATATTGATTTGTTGATTTTATATCGAGTCGCGGACCGTATGTGTTGAAAATTCTTACAATCCGTATGGGTGTGTGAAATTTTTTCCAGAATGAATAACAATAAGCCTCGGCCGCGCGCTTGCCCTCGTCGTACATTGACCTCGGGCCGTATGAGTTCACGTTGCCATAGTACGTCTCCTTTGTCGGGACTTTGTCGTCTGGAGCATCACCGTAAACTTCGCTGGTGCTAGTAAAAAGAACTGCTCTAACTTTTTTGGATTGTGCAAGCTGCAGAATTTTTTTTGTTCCGAGTATGTTCGCGTCAAGTGTTTCAATTGGATTTTCTTGGTAGAGTAATGGTGAAGCTATGCTCGACATGTGCACTATGTAGTCGATGTCATCCTCGAAATCGCCGACGCTGAGCTCAACCACATTTTTGTCGAGTAGAATAAAATTTTTTTTTCCAATAAGATGCTTTATGTTTTCCTTTGACCCAGAACTAAAATTGTCGATACAAATAATTTTTGCGTTAAATGTGTCGAGTGTGTCGCAAAGCCAGCTGCCAAGAAAGCCTGCTCCGCCTGTTACCAGAAATGTTTTACCTTCTATGTCTTTTGCAAAATTCATCAGAGAGAATTTTATTTTTTGCAAATCCTCCTCAATTACTTGGTGTGGTTGAATTTGGGTTTGAATTGTGTTTTTCATTTTTATCAACTTCTGGCGCAATGATGAGATTGTCATAAGCCATTTTGTTGGCTATGTTGTATGATTCAAAAGTACTTATGTCGATCCAATAAGGAAGTTTGGCGATGAATCCTGCGAGTTTTCCTTCTGCTGCGAGCTGTGGAAATAGCGAATGCTCAACCTTGGTTTTTGTTCTAGGCAGGCGCTCGAGAATATCTTCAACCTCGAGAATGTAGTAACCTCCGTTTGCAAATCGTGATGGCGCTTGACTCGGGTGTGGTTTTTCTATGAAAAATTCTATCAGATCCATGTCGTTGACTTTTTTCATTCTTGCTATACCGAATCTGCTGATGTCGGATTCTGGAGCTTCAAACAACAACACTGTGCCCACTACACCAAGCGCATTCCTACATTTCTCGTGATATTTTATCATCGCATCAACATTAAAACTGGTCAAGTTGTCTCCATAAGCAACAATTACTCTTCCTTTGTTTATGCCTTCTTCCTCCAAAATAAATCTCAAATCACCAGCCGTCTCTCTCATCGGAGTTGGTATTGTTTTTATTTTTACGCCTATGTTTAGATTTCTCAAATAAGCATCGATGCTGATTCCTTGAATGTGTGACAAAACCCGCTCTTGCGAATCTTCACCCACAGTGCCAGATACTCCAACTATTATTTCTGTCAAGTCTGGATGCAAAATGCTGTTCATAACCAGATTTATCATTGGCGTTCCTTTGATTGGAAGCAGAGGCTTGGGTATACCATACGTAAGTGGTCTCAGCCGTGTGCCTTTGCCTGCAGCAAGTATTATAGCTTTCATTTGTTTTCACCTCATCAATCAATTTTCTTTCCATCCTATACCTTTGTAGATCAAACCAGCGTCTTTTACTTTTTGTGGATCAATAATTCTTCTGCCGTCTATCACTGGGCAGCGAAGTTTGGAAAAATCAATATTTTTAAATTCGTCCCACTCTGTAACCACCAAGCAAACATCCGCCTCGCTTACACAGTCCTCTGCATTCGCGGCATACTCAATTTTATCGCCAAAAATCTCTTTTGCATTGGTCATTGCTTGTGGGTCGTATGATTTCACTGTTGCTCCTTGCTCAAGCAGAGTGTTGATTATCGGTATGGATCGCGATTCTCGCATGTCGTCTGTATCTGATTTGAATGCCAGCCCGAGCACTGCAACTTTTTTATTTTTCAAATTTTTTATTGTTGAATTCACCAAATCAATCAGCCTGCTTGGTTGCTGCTCGTTGATTGAAAGTGTTGCGTGAAGCATGGTTGAATCTACTCCCTTTGATTTCGCCAGGGCTCGCAGGGCCTTTACATCCTTTGGGAAGCAGCTGCCGCCAAAACCTATTCCCGCATTCAGAAATTTCGGCCCAATCCTCTTGTCCAAGCCAATTGAATGCGCAACCTGCTTTACATCCACCTCGCACCTTTCACATATGTTTGCGATTTCGTTCATAAAAGAAATTCTGTTTGCGAGCATCGAGTTCTGGGCGTACTTTATCATCTCCGCAGTGTTCAAATCTGTTTTGAGCCGCGGAATATTTTTATCCAAGCACTCGTAAAGCTTCTCAATCACTGCGTACGATTTGTCATCTACGCATCCAATCACAATTTTGTCTCCTTGTATGAAATCTTTCACAGCTGTGCCTTCTTTTAAAAACTCTGGATTCATGCACAATCCAAAATCCACTCCAGCCTTTTTACCAGATTTCTGCTCTAGTATTGGCTGCATTATATCTTTCGTTGTACCTGGCACAACCGTGCTTTTTACAATCACGACAATATATTTTTTTGTCTGTTTGAGCTGCTCTCCGATTTGCTCGGAGGCTGTTTTGATCTGAGACAAGTCAATCGATCCGTCTTCATTTGATGGTGTGCCCACGCAAATAAAAGCTACATCAGCATCTTGTATTGTTGTATAGTCTACCGTGGCTCGCACCCTGCCTGCATCAATATTTTTTTTCAGAATCTCGTCCAAGCCAGGTTCGTAAATCGGGCAAATACCGCTGTTCAACGTGTCAATTTTTTTCTGGTCACGGCCAATTAGTGTGACGTTATGTCCATAGTCTGCAAAACAGACGATTGTCAATCCTACGTAGCCTGCTCCGATTACTGCTATTTTCATGTAAAATCATCACCAATCTTTTATAGTTTATTGTGTGGAATAGCTTAAAAATGTTAATAATAAAGTATTAATATTTAATACAGTAGTATTACACTATATGAAAAAACGCGTTTCATTGAGCGTAGATGAAGAAACAATAAAGAAGATAGACTCTTTGATAGACGGTAATTTAATATTGTCAAGATCTAGTGCCGTGGAAAAAATTTTGAAAAAATACATAATTGAAAGGAAGGCCGCAGTAATACTTGCCGGCGGTGATCCTGAAAAATTATTCATCAAAGAGATGGGAATTTATAGGCCGTTGGTGCCTGTTGGTAAAAAGACGTTGATAGAGGATATTGTATTAAAATGTAGAGAGAGTGGGTTTTCAAATATTTTGATAATTGGACATTCTGCAGTGATATCGAAAATTTATGAGGTTCTCGGTCGTGGAGAAAAATACAATGTGGATATAACTTATTTGGGAGAAACAAAAACAATTGGGTCTGCAAAGACATTGGAGTTAGCAAGGAACAATATAAAAGGTGATTTTCTATTTTTACCATGCGATCATTATTTTGATTTTGATTTGAAAAATCTATACGAATTCCACCTTGCGCATAACGGTATAGTAACACTTGGTGTTCATACAGGAACGGGGTTTGATTGGAATACCAGCGTAGTTGTGATGGACGGTTATAAGATTATAGATTATGAAGAATTTCCAAAAAAACCGAAAACACATTTGATATCTGTTTTCATAGGGTTCATGAAGTCTGATATTTTTGATTACATACCACCTGGGGATGTTGCGTGGAGCTTGCAGGAAAATATATTTTCAAAGTTGGCTAAAGAAGGAAAATTAATCGGATATCCTATATCTGGGAATTGGATTAATGTTCATACAAAAAAAGATGTTGAAAAGATTTTGAAATTAAAAAAATCATAAGCGAAGATGAATACCTCGGTTAAATCTTAAATTTTTAATGTGTTTTTTAAGCTAATCAAAACAAATTTATATAAAAAGTAAAAATATAATCAATCTTAAATAGTT
>Ga0315274_10006145_pt1 | contig 17512 bp, 14 predicted proteins | sample YL17G02_20_MG_FD_203700 | JGI IMG/M metagenome (GOLD analysis project Ga0315274, IMG submission 203700) | Sediment microbial communities from Yellowstone Lake, YNP, Wyoming, USA - YL17G02_20 | ecosystem: Environmental > Aquatic > Freshwater > Lake > Sediment | place: USA: Wyoming | collected...
GGGCAGACGATGACCTCGACCTCTGTAGAGATCAGCTTTACAGTGCTGGCGGAGGCTGTGGGCACGGCCACTACTATCTTCTCCGGCTCTCTTTTCCGCACGTTTCGCGCCGCAGCCATCATGGTGTAGCCTGAGGCCAGCCCGTCGTCAACAAGTATGGCTTCCTTTCCTTTTATCTCCGGCCAGGGACGGCCTTGCCTGAACAGCCCGTTCCTCTTGGCCAGCTCTTCTCTGACCGGCCGGGCAAGCTCCTCGATCTCTCCGGCTGACAGGCCGAGCGTTCTCACTAGACTCGGATTGAGAACCATGTCTCCCTCCAGGCTCAGGGCACCAAAGCCGGCCTCCGGGTTGCCGGGGATGGGGATCTTCCTCACTATCAGCAGATCAAAGGGCAGGCCCAGATGAGAGGAGACGGCAAGGCCCACGGGGACCCCTCCTGAGGGTATGGCCAGGACGATGGCCCCTTTGCCTCGATATTCCTCCAGAAACCCGGCCAGGTAGGCTCCTGCCTCCTCTCTATCTTGGTAAACCCAGCTCCCGTTTCGGAGATTGGGATCTTCAATAATTGTAGCGCTCATGGCCATGATTCCCTCCTCGGCCGAGGAGAAATAGCTGCCTGTGACCCGGAGGATGCTGGTTTGTTTCCTGTCCCTCTCCCCGGTCTGGATGTCCTTCCGTGCTTCTCCCCTGTACTGACAACATACTGTTACTATTATGCTTTCTTGTGTGTCGCCCCGATGCCTTTTAGCTCCCGCACAAGGCCGCGAATCCCGGGGCGTCCGCGGGGGACACTACACGCGGAGGAGTCGAAAACGGTTGATAGATCGATTTGCCTTTCACTCTCGCTACAAAGGACTTGAGGCGAAATGGCCTGGGATATGAGGCCGGTTCCAATGGGGTGGCAGTTCAGAAGAGTCGTTTGCTCCAGAAAGAGGAAAGAGAGGGAAGGATGATATGTCATGTTGCAGAAGGGTATCGAAGGATTTCAAAGTGAATAGATTGATCTCCATGGCTATAGCGATGCGCACTCTTTCCATCCTCTCTCTTCTGGTCTTGACTGTCGCCTCAGCTGCGACTGCATTGGACGAGCCGGCCCCCACTGATCAGGGTCCGGCCAGGATTGAGCTGGTCTACTGCAAGGGCCAGAGCCTTCTGCCCATGCTGCTGGCAACAAATCAGATAGATGGATATGTGGCCTGGCAGCCTTGTCTGGCCATCGCCGAGGAAGGAGGCATCGGAAAAGTGGTGGCCTACTCCCAGGACTTCCCCCCTATGGGGACCTGGAAAAACCATCCCTGCTGCGTTCTGGTGGCGAGCGGTCCCCTGCTCCGAGAAGATCCAGAGCGTGTCAGCTGCCTTGCCGCCCTCATAATGATCTCTACCAATTGGGTCAACGACAACCCCCAGGAAGCAGTCGAGATCTCTCGAGAATGGCTGATGGGGGATAGGAACTACAGCCTTGGCTCGACATCTCTTCCCTCCCAGCAGGTTTTTTTGAGATCGTTCTCCACCTTCCGCTTCTCTTCCCAGCCGAACCAGGAGTGGGTGCGCTCCTGCCATAGCCTGATCTCCAGCATGACCGACCTCCTCAATACCACAGAAGGACTGCAAGCTCGACGCCTGAATTTGTCCTCCTTCTACGACCTCCACGCCTACGGCCGAGCAGAAGAGGCCGTCAACAAGACGAGACGCTTTATCCTATCTCCCAGGGAGAGAAGAATTAGGATGGGCTACCTCATGATCGACCACCAGGCTCCCCTCTTTGTGGCCATCCGCAGATGGAAGCAATTCCAGGAAGGCTATGGCATAGCCCTCCGGCCCCAGAATGAGGAGATGAAGAGGCCGGAGCTCTTCGACCTCCTGGTCGGGGGGGTGAAGGTGGCCGAGGTGGAGCTGGTGGCGACCGCCACCGGTCAGAGCATCATGGTCCTCATGGAGCAAGACTGCCTGGATATGGGCTTGGTGGGGATAACCCCCGCCTTGGGGGCCATCAGCCTGGGATGCGATGCCAAGATAATCATGCCCATGCAGAACGAGGGTTCAGGCCTGGTGCTGGCTGCCGACTCTCCAGCCAGGGACTGGCCAGGCTTCATCGAGCTGGCCAAGGCCAGGTCCGGCCAGGGTCGGCCCTTGAAGATAGCCGATCCGGACCTGGGAACGATCGCCGATGTACTCTTCCAGAGTGCTCTGCGAGAGTCGGGAATCGTTGGAGTGAGGGCGGGCTAGGACCAGGGGGAGAACGTGTCAAAAAGAATTATTATTGTAATCCATAGGGAAGGGATGTACTGAGATGGCTTCTGACCACATTATCCGCAAGCTAGCCTTCCCCATCGGCCTACTCTTGATCTGGGAGCTTCTGGCCCTGGTCATCAAGAGCCAGTTCATCCTTCCCGATCTCACTGCTGTTCTTGGGGTGCTGCTATCTCCAGGATCAGACGTCATGGGTGGCGGATCCCTCCTCGATAATGCCCTGATCAGCCTGCAGAGGGTAGGGCTGGGATTTCTGGCCGCCACCTGCCTGGCCGTGCCCCTCGGGCTGGCCATGGGGAGGTTTGAGCCAGTCAGAGATGCACTGGAGGGGACGATCTCTGCCCTCCGTCCCATACCACCCCTGGCCTGGGTTCCACTGGGGCTGGCCTGGCTGAAGATCGGCCTTCTATCCATGATCTTCATCATCGGCCTGGGAGCCTTCTTTCCCATCCTTCTCAGCACCATGCACGGAGTCCAGGGGGTGAAAAGGAGTTGGCTTGAGGCCATCGCCATGATGGGAGCCGATGAGCGCCGGCTCCTCTCCAGGGTGGTCCTGCCTGCAGCCGCTCCTGAGATCTGGACCGGCATGAGGATCGGCTTTGGCATCGCCTGGATGTGTGTGGTGGCAGCGGAGATGCTTCCCGGGGCCAACAGCGGCCTGGGCAATCTCATCATGTACGCCTATGGCTGGGGCCAGATTCAGGTGGTGGTGGCGGGGATGATTGTGATCGGATTGATCGGCCTGGGCATCGATCGGCTCTTTCTGGCCATAGAAAGAAGATGGTTCTCCTGGAGGGAGTACGAGAGATGATGCTCGCGCTGAAGGGCATTGGCAAGGACTTCGATCAGGAGGATGGGGGGAAGGTCAGGGTTCTGGACGGGATAAGCCTGGAGGTCGAGGACGACCAGATTGTGGCCATCCTGGGACCCTCCGGATGCGGCAAGACCACTCTGCTAAGAATTATCGCCGGTCTCGATCCTGCCAGCCGGGGGGAGGTGCTGCTGGATGGCCTGCGGGTGGAGAGGCCCAGCCCACGGGTGGGGATGATCTTTCAGGAGCATGCCCTCCTTCCCTGGTGCTCCATAATCGACAATGTCTGCATCGGACTCGAGATGAGGGGCGTGGCCAGAGAGGAGGCGAAAGAGAAGGCGATGCTTTACCTCCACATGGTGGGGCTGGAGAAGGTCCCAGACCAGCGTCCCCATGAGCTCTCGGGAGGGATGCGTCAGAGGGCCTCTGTGGCGAGAGCCCTGACCATGGAACCCGCCCTCCTTCTCATGGACGAGCCCTTCTCTGCGCTTGATCCCCTGACCAGAAAGCAGATTCAGGAGGACATCCTCGGCATTCAGGAGAAGGCCGGAAAGTCGATAGTCATGGTGACCCACAGCGTGGATGAGGCTCTCTTCTTGAGCACGGAGATCGTCGTCCTAAGCGCCCGGCCCGGCCGAATCTGCAGGACAATGAATATCGATCTGAAGAGGCCCCGGGAGAGGGAAGGTCCTGGTTTTCTCGAGAACAAGAAAGAGATCCTCAGCCTCCTGGAGGGCCTGGCCAGGCCCCTCCCTGAAAGGGGATAGATGGGAAGGATTGCTCATAGGCTGTCCCGGGTGCGGGCAAAACTGCGATATGAAAATGCCCGCTGGCAGGGTCCGTCTAATGCTTTTGCCGTTATTTGGATTCATTTGTGCCCGAATCAGGGAAGTCTCCCTATTTTGGGCTGATCATTCTATAATGAGTTGTTGGGCCTGGAAATCGCTAACGTGAGACCTTGTCAATTCGGAGTACTAAAATCATGAAGGGACAATTCGAACATAATCGATTGCCTCGCGTTAGCTTGTTCTTAGAAGAAGAATAAGGCACCCCAATCAAGGCAAAATACCCTATTCTGTGTTGTCACGATTAGGAACTGCGACTTTCTCCCCATTTTAGGTCTTCTTTCGTCCAAATATCATCTATTAACCCTGCTGCCTAGCAGGAAATCGAATTGCAGCCTTGAAGAGCATCCATGCCTAAAGGGTCTCCGGTTCCCTCTCCACCTTAAAAGAGAGCCTGACCTTGGTTCTGTATTCGACGATTCTGCCGTCCTCCACCTTGGCATCCATTTCTATGACCTCGGCGATTCTCACATTCGTCAAAGCGCCAGTGGCGGTATCCATAACCTTCTTGACCGCCTCCTCCCAGCCGTCGGGAGACGATCCAACCAGTTCTATGACTTTGTAGATGGTGCTCATCCATCTTTTTGATTGGCCTTCCTCATTGATATAATTTGTCAGGCTGATCCACCTTTCTCTTTTGGATCGCGTGATTCCAGGCTGTCCTTTGCCGCCTCCAATCATCTCCCTTGAATTAAGAGCTCAATGGCAAAATTGCTGGCCACATCAGCGAGATCGAACCGATCTCGTTGAAAGGGAGCCTGTTTTCCCCATTCAATTTGGCTTCTCCTCCAATACATAAAGATGTATGCTATATTAATTAGTCCTATAAAACAAGAGTTGAGGCCCCATGCGGCCGGAGCTGGAAACCGCCAAGGAGATGCTGGTAGGGGTCTTCGGCGCCAGGCCATCGGATGAGGAGGGATGTTCAGGGAGTACAGGGCGGAGATGAAGAGGAAAGAGAGGCAGCAGAGGCCGGCGAGGTGGTAGCTGGGGGAGCAGCGGGAGGCCTCTAGGCGGAGCGGTCGTCTCCTCTGGGATCACGGCCCGAATGGCGATCCTGCCGTGCTAAAAGCAGCCTGTCAATGACTACTGAATGAACGGTTCTACCTGCAAGAGCTGTCCAGCAAGAGAATGGTGCCGGTTCGCCGACCGGGCGCGAAATTTTTTCAGGGGCTCGACAATGCTAATTCTAGATCTCTCTGAACATTAGCCGCAGCTCATAGACTCCTTCTTCGGAGCTCTTTTCTGCGTCAAATCCCATATTTTCAAAAAGGTTGAGCATCGGCCTGTTCTCAACTAATACTTCAGCGGTAAATCCCAGCAGGCCTCTCTTCCTGGCCAGGTGGGTGAGATAAGAGAGGAGTTCATGGCCCACGCCCATATTTTGATATTCGTCCTTCACCACAAGGGCGACTTCTGCGGTATGCATGCTCTTATCCACATCATACTGTCCAATTCCCGCGATGGTCTCTTTCCCACTGCCCTCTATTATGGCCAGGATCATCATGCTCGTAGCATAGTCAACTGTCCCGAAAGCCTGTAGCCTCTCATGCGGCATATCCATTCTGACAGATAGAAATCTACGATACATGCTATCGCTGGATAAGGAGTAGAAGAAGTCCTTCATCAAGGGCTCATCTCCTATCTTTACAGGTCTGAGAAGAATATTAAGCCCCCCTCGGGTGGTCCTGAAGGTCTCTAGAGCCGCCGGGTACTCTCCATTTACTCCAGGTATGAACGCTTGGTCTTTATAAATGAGCAGCCGCCTCCTGGCTTCTTCTATGAGCCAGGGCCTGAACTTAGGATGGGCAATGGCAATTAGATCCATAGCGCGTTCTCTGATATTGTTGCCGTGGAGATATGCTATGCCATACTCAGTCACCACGTAGTGAACATCCCCTCTGGTCACAGTTACTCCTGTGCCCTCCTGGAGAGAGGGCACTATCCTCGAAACGGTATCGTTGATGGCAGTTGAGGGAAGGGCCAGGATGCTCTTGCCGCCAGGTGCGAGGACGGCTCCCCGCATGAAATCTGCTTGGCCACCTATGCCGAAGTAGAATGCCCCTCCCAGCGATTCTGAGGTAGCCTGACCTGTCAAATCAACCTCCATGGCGCTGTTGATCGCTGTCATCAACCTATGTTTTGCAATAATCAACGGATTGTTTACGTAATCGATCGTCTTGAACTCTACCGTAGGATTATCGTCCAGGAACTCGTAAGTCTTCTTCTTTCCCATGCAATAGGCAGCCACCGTCTTGCCCGTATCGATGGATTTCTTGGTGTTGTCGACTATGCCCATCTCCATTAGGTCAACGATTCCATCACTAAGGAGCTCAGTATGTACGCCGAGATGCCTCTTCTCGCCCAAGTAGGAGACCACAGCATTGGGTACGATGCCATATCCAACCTGTATGGTAGACTCATCCTCAATGATTCGGGCAACATACCTGCCTATCGCCTGGATGATGTCCCCGGGAGGTTCCAGGGTGTACTCCAGCAATGGTTCATCATGAGGAATAATGAAATCCACATCTTTTATATTTATAAACCCATCACCTTGAATGCGGGGCATATGGGAGTTTATCTGGACAGCTATCAGTGATGCCTTCTCGGTTGCGGCCTTTACGACGTCTACGTTTATTCCTAAGCTCATGTAGCCGTGTCTATCGGGAGGAGATGTTTGGATTAAGGCAATGTCTATCGGTATTATCTCCCTTCGGAAGAGGCCGGGAACGGCGGAGAAAGATATGGGCGTGTAGTCTGCCACGCCTCTGTTGACTGCATTCCTTATGCTGTCGCCGATGAAGAAGGAGTCGAGCCGGAAGTTATCCCGAAATTTTTCCTCTGCGTAAGGAGCAATGCCCAGAGTCCATACATGTATCAGCTCAATGCCGAAAAAGGCTTTGGGCTTGCTCTTGACGAAGTTCACTAGGGCCTGAACCAGATATTGGGGTTCGCCGCAACCCGTGCCTATGAAGATCCTATCGCCAGCGTGGATATGGCTGAATGCCTCTTCTTCTGATACGAACTTTTCCGGCCAGGTCTTCTTTAGATCCTCCAGGAGATTGCTGCTTTCCATCAATTTCCCTGTTGTTGCTGGACGGGGCGCAAGGCTAAGCGCCTTGAGACTGGGATCTCAGCGGATAGTCCATCTTCAGATGATGCACCGTCTGTCCAGGACAACCATGCTTCATCGAATCCAATATGCATGCTCTCGATACACGCAAGGCCATAATATGCCGGATGAATTACTCTTTTCGTCAAGAGAAGAAAAAGACCGGCTGCTTTCGAGGAGTCGAGACAATAGCCGTGCAAAGCACCTCTGACAGGCTCGGATCTGTTTGTCAACTTTACAGATATCGGCCTATCTCTATTTTGATTGCAAAACATCCGGAATGTATCTAAGCTGCCGTTTTTGTACCAACTGGTGATCTTCATCCTCCTTCGTATGTGATAGGATCTATATACCTTTATTGCATCTGCAGCATCATGCTCTGGCCTACCATGAGAATCTTCTAGGTCAGCCAATCCGTCTCTGGTACTCAATCCCCTTCCAAAATCGGCTCAAGTTTGCCCAGCCCATGCTTCAGCTATTCTAGCCTGAACACGATCGATTTGCTGGCAGCTCTCTCGCAGCACCCATGTTTTTTGCGGACGAATTATGTCAAATCTATGCCGTGCCAGAGAGCCGGATGCCACCTAACGATATACTCTTTAAAATTGCCTTTGTCCCCATCTCATGCCCGCCAATCCTCTTGCTCTGTGCCCAGCCTTATGCTTGTCATGCGCTCTTCAAACCAGCCGCATCATGGAAAGATGTACAAAAAAGAATCAGGCAGAAGAAAGAGATGGTTCAACCGAGATTCGATCACAGAAGGCTTTTAATTGCTCTTCATTCATCTTATTTCTGGGCACCATCAGGACTCGATATCCATCACCTTCGAGCCTTTTTATCATATCCTGGAAAGTGATCATTGCCACTTCAAATGGCTTGCTCAAATATGGGGTCTTCAGAACGACGATCCTTGACGAAGGGATTATGGCGTCTACGACATAGCCCCACCGCGTAGGACGATTCAATCGCACAACAATCCCTCTCCGCCCCAGCTCCATGACTATGCTATCAAGCATCTCCATCTCTGAAATCATAGATTGCCTAAATTCAGTTTCCCAGAAAGTCGAATACTTCATCGATGACATCGTCCTTCCCTCTGATAACAAAACTTCTAGGGATCACCATAACTCGTCTTCGTGGAATTCTCGGCCGCATCTGATGTCATAGAGCAGGCTTGCCACCATCCGCGATAGTTTACAGACTCGACAGACGTTTTGAAAGCATTCCCGGGTCAGGATGCCAATAGCGCTTGCCAAATAACCTCACTCAGATAACCGGCTTTATGTTGCACCATCTTAGAGATTCTCCTCAGATTTCAAAGGCTATCCCAGAAACTTGAATGCCTTCTTCAACGCTTTTTCCTCATCTCCCTTGTACCCTGGGTGGGTGAAGCCTGTCATCGCCTTGCCCTCCACGTCAACTGCAATCTCACCATATCCGTCTCTCAACAGATAGCGCACTATTCCGTCGACTTGAGGCCACGATTTCAAGATCTTCATTTCATTTCCTCTCCACCCGAAGCACATCTTTCAAAGCCTTAAGGGGATGGCCAGGCAGGACGAAAATCTGGCAAAAGTCTTTCAATTCCTCACCTGATTCTGTTCTGCCATCCTCTCATTTCTTATAAGATGGCGTTATATTTATATCTTTTGGTATCTAAATTTCCTAATATCATAAGGTAAATAAATACAGAGCATAGTAATTGGAGAACAACGCCTAAGGACCACATTAATGCTATCTGAGCCGGTACCCAAGATCCAAAGGTCTAGTAATTATACTCATTTGCGGAGGAAAAACTCTCAGACTTGTCAAAATAAGCAACATTATCCGACCAAGGAAGGTAGAGTCTCCCACTAATCGCTGAATTACGTGGTAAGACCGGAGGCGCAAGCGACGGCCCGACGTGACAGCCAGCGTCAGATCTCGATAAATATATTCTAAAGAACAGCTGATTAAATTCTTCATTTATGACAACCGAGAGACATGAACTATAGCAGATAATTTGGGATTGCTCCAGATCGGGTACGTTCTGAACTGAGAAAGCTAAGCTACTGTCTAATCAAGAATGACCATAGTCGAACGGTCTGGAAGAGAGACGGGCAAACATGTAAACTGCGCCAAACGGGTATTCCTTTCGGCGGAAAAGATGGCCGATTGATCTCTCACGATGATGGGAAAATCAACCATATAGCTGTGTACTTTGTGGAAAATAATAATAATAATAATAATAATAATAATAATAATAACAATAATAATAATAATAACAATAATAATAATAATGTAGCATTTAAAACCTCTTAGCCTTCATTTCGTTTTAACGATCTAATTTCCAAACAGTTCGCTGAAATTTATTGCAGAGCTCATCAAACAGTTCGTTATATCTTGTTTTTGGAATAGCGAGAATGGAATAAAACCCCTTCCACTAGAGCATTAGGTTTGATGGCGGATGTATTCGATCGCTCGAAATCGCAGATATAATCGACGATGGGATTTCTAAGCTGAGAAACCACAACCTAGAGCCTTCAATCTAGAGAAAATATAAGGTCTATCTGGTTCTTTTGCCATATCTAAGTCCTTAGAAGAAAGGCTGTTAAAAAAAAAGCTGCTGTCAGCCTCATCTAGCTGTATCCGCATGTTCAAATGACCGATTCATTTTTTTCCGTTGGCATGGAAGGCATTCCACCTTATATAGAAATTATATTTATAATCGCAAAAGTATTAATTGAGCAATTTGATGTAGCACAGGATTAGAAAAATAATTGATCCGAAAAGGATGATCTGGTTCAGAGAACCAGCCTCCTTTTTTATCTAGCCAGCAAGGCTGGCTTGTTGCACTGACGCTTGCTTAGACCTTATGTCCTATGGCGAAGCGACGCATGACACGGTCGATCTGAATCTTGACCTGGTCCCCAATCTGGGTTCCTGGCACGAAGATTACAAAGCCCTCAATCCTGGCTATGCCGTCCCCTTCACGAGCTGTATCTTCAATCTTAGCGTCATATTCGGCGCCAACCGTCACGGGGGCGGAGGGAGCTGAACTTTGCATAGAGGAATAACCTTCCTCACGTCTGAACATTTCTTCACGTCCTTAGCGAAAAACAAACGGGTTTTGCGCGACACCTTGCATTTACTTTCGCCTATTAATACGTTTGCTTTGGAATCCACGATATCTCGTAATACCTGGAAAATCCATCGGGGATCGAAGGGTGGCAGGAATTAAGTTGATAGCATTCGATTATAAATTGATAGCATTCGATTGGCTTTCTACAAAAACCATCCAGGGGGATAAGGTCTTGGGCTGCGGTTTTCAAGTTCAAAAACTCGATTGTAGGTAGACCACAGAAGCCCTGATTGTCCAGCAAAGGCGAGCGGGATCCCGAGGTATGGCTGGCCCCTTTGCCCCCTAAACTCCTCCAGAAACCCAGCCAGATAGGCTCCTTGTCTCCTCTCTATCCTGGTAAACCCAGATCTTGTTTCGCCGAGCAGTATTTTGCATTATTGTTGCGCTCATGGCCGTATGGCTATCTCGGGGCCGAGGAGAAATAGCTGCCTGAGGCATAGACGCGGGCGGCGGAAGCAAGTCGTTCCAAATCGAAATAATTGAGATGCTGCACTCAGATAGAATCTTCAAATTGCATAAGTTTAAGTGAAGTGAGGGCGTCCCTTTAGACGAAGCCCATGCCCATCGGCGTTTACGTCTGTCACTGCGGCCTGAACATCGCCGGCGTCCTGGATATGGAGGAGCTGAAGAGCTTTGCCGAGAAGCTGCCTGAGGTGGCGATAGCAAGGGACCTGCAGTTCTCCTGCTCTGATGTCGGCCAGGAGCAGATCCAGAAGGATATAGCGGACTTCAGGCTGGACCGAGTAGTAGTAGCGGCCTGCTCTCCCCGGCTGCACGAGCCCACTTTTAGAAGAGCCATCGCCAAGGCCGGGCTGAACCCCTACATGCTGGAGATGGCCAACATCCGCGAGCAGTGCTCCTGGGTACATATGGACCAGCCTGCAGCTGCCACGCAGAAGGCCAAAGACCTCATCCGGATGGCTGTGGCCAAGGCCGCCCTGCTGCGGCCTCTGGACCCGGAGAGCATGCCTGTGAGCAAGAATGTGCTGGTCATCGGGGGAGGAGTGGCAGGAATTCAGGCTGCTCTGGACGCTGCCGACGCCGGGCTGCACGTATATCTGGTGGAGAGACGGCCTACCATCGGCGGCTACATGGCTCTGCTGACAGACGTCTTTCCCACCCTCGACTGCTCCATCTGCGTCCTGGCTCCCAAGATGTCTGATGTATATAACCATCCCGGTATCACCCTCATAACCTACGCCGAGATCCTGAACATAGAAGGTGGGGTCGGCAACTTCCAGGTGACGGGGACAAAAAGAGCACGCTACATAGACGAGAAGCTGTGCAAGGGCTGCATCGGCGAGTGTGCTGGCGTCTGTCCCGTGGAGGTTCCAAACGAGTACGACTTTGGAATAGGCAAGAGAAAGGCGATTTACGTCCCCTATCCCCAGGCCGTCCCCCTGTTGGCCTGCGTCGATCCCCAGGCCTGCATAGGATGCGCTCGCTGCGTGGAGGCCTGTCCCGCCCAGGCGGTGAAGTTCGAGCAGATAGCCGAAGAGTTCAGGTTCACAGTGGGAGCAGTCGTCGTGGCCACGGGATGGCAGCCCTTCGATGCCGCCAGGAAGGAGGAGTACGGCTATGGGAGGTACAGGGACGTCATCACCACGCTACAGCTGGAGAGGATGCTCAACGCCTCCGGCCCCACCAAGGGCGAGGTGGTCAGGCCCTCCTCAGGAAAGATCGCCCAGTCGGTGGCCTTTCTGCAGTGCGTGGGCTCAAGAGACCTCACAGTGGGCAACCCTTACTGCTCACGCATCTGCTGCATGGCCTCTTTGAAGAACGCCCAGCTGGTGAAGGAGAAGTATCCGGAGACTGTGGTCACTATCTTCTATATCGACCTCCGGGCAGGAGGCGAGGGGTATGAGGAGTTCTACCTGAGGGCCCAGAATATGGGGATAAACTTCGTCCGGGCCAGGGTCTCGAGAATTGATGAGGAGGATGGAGACCTCTGCCTCCTCTTCGAGGACACCAGCACTGGGGAGTTCAGGAGGGTCAGCTACGACCTGGCGGTGCTCTCTGTGGGCCTGGAGCCCGATTCAAAGGCTGAGGTGATAGGCAGCGTTCTGGGGCTGGGGAGGAGGCCGGACAGGTTCTTTGAGATCGCCCATCCCAAGATGAGGCCTGTGGAGGCCCACATCGACGGCGTCTTCATAGCCGGCTGCGCGTCAGGGCCCAAGGAGATTCAGACCTCCATTGCTCAAGGAGGGGCAGCCGCTGCCAAGACCATCAACCTTCTCCAGAAAGGGGAGCTGATGCTGGAGCCCACATCTGCCTTTGTCGACCAGGACCTCTGCATCAGGTGCAAGCTGTGCACGGAGATCTGCCCAAAGAGGGCCATTGCCGTAAAGAGCCCCGCCTATGTGGACGAGGCGGCCTGCAAGGGCTGCGGGTCCTGTGCTGCTGCCTGTCCGGCGGATGCCATCGATATGCGGTTGTTCTCGGACCGGCAGATCCTGGCCCAGGTGCGGGCGGCCACGGAGGAGAAGAGCGAGTTTCCCCTGATCGTGGCCTTCCTGTGCAACTGGTGCAGCTACGGCGCCGCCGATCTGGCCGGGACCTCCAGGATCCAGTACCCAACCAGCTCCAGGAACATTCGGGTGATGTGCTCAGGGCGCGTGGACCCTGACTTCATCCTGGAGGCCTTGCGAAGAGGAGCTGACGGGGTCCTGGTGGCGGGATGCCGGCTGGGGGAGTGTCATTACGTGCGGGGGAACTACCAGGCCATGCAGAGGGTGAACGTCCTGAAGGGGCTGCTGGATAAGATCGGGATCAACCAGGGCAGGGTGAAGATCGTCTGGTGTGCGGCAAGCGAGGGCGAGAAGTTCGCCCGGGAGCTGAAGCAGTTCGCAGAGGAGCTGAAGGAGATGGGGCCGATCGGCACAGAGCTCAAGCAGAGGGTGCCGCTCTCATGATGGATATTGAGAAGGAGATGGAGGTGCAGGACTCCCACATCATCTGCCGCCAGAGGACCAAAGGATCGGAGAAGGTGCTGGACTACGACTACAAGAAATGTGCCGGCTGCACCTTGTGCGTCATCCTCTGCCCCAAGAAGGCCCTGGCGGAGGGGCCTCTGAAGGAGATCGCCACCGGCCTGGATGCGCCTCCGGTGCTCATCGACCTGGACGCTTGCGTCTTCTGCGGTATGTGCGCAAACCTCTGCCCGGCCCGGGCCTTCAGGATGACAGTTGTTGAGAAGCCTGCCAGCACAGATGCCCAAAAGGCCGAGACATGACTGAAGAAGTAGAGAACGCGGAGAAAGCAGAGGGATCAGAGACGGCAGAGGGAACGGAGAAAGCGGAGGGAGTAGAGACGGCAGAGGGAGCGGGGAAGGCAGAGAAAACGGAGAAAGTCAAAAGCTTCCGGGAGCTGGAGCAGTATCCCAGGCTGGTGGCAGAGGCGGTGCCAAACGAGCGCTGTCTGCCCTGCCTGTTGTGCGAGCCCGTCTGCCCGACCAAGGCCATCAAGGTCACCTTCACCGGGACCAGGGAGGATTTCGGGCCCCTTCGCAAGGGAATAGAGGGCAAGATATCCATCGACCGCGAGAAGTGCAACCTGTGCGGGATATGCGCCAGGTTCTGCAAGGCCTTTTTGTTGGTCGAAAAGGGCGAGAAGGAGAAGAGCCCAAGGGAGCTGGTGCCCTATGAGCAGCTGCTGGTGGACGAGGAGCTGTGCGACTACTGCGGCCTGTGCGTTCCCATCTGCCCGGAGGAGGCCATCTCTGTCGAGGGCGAGCCCCTGGAGGGAGAGCCGAATCTGGTAGGAAAGATAGAGATCGACAAAGATCTGTGCATCGGCTGCGGCCGCTGCGTCCTGGTCTGTCCCTACCAGGCCATTGATGCCAAGAAGCCTTTCGAAGGGGAGATCAGGCTCATTGAGAAGAAGCTGGAGAAGTGCGATCCCCTGGGATGCCAGGCCTGCTTCAACGTCTGTCCTGCTCAGTGCTGGTACGTGGACGAGAGGGGAAAGGCGGCACCCGTCAAGGAGCAGTGCATTCTCTGTGGGGCCTGTGCCAAGGCCTGCCCTGTGGAGGCCATAGAGGTGAAGCGCTCCGGGGTGAGCCACACTGAGGTCAGGGAGACACCCTGGGCTTCTGAGTGGAAGGACGCCCTCGATTCCCTTATCACCGGCGAGAAGTCCCGGCCGGACATAAGCAAGGCCGTCGCGCCTCCTCTGCTGGAGAGGCCGCCTCTGGTCAGGGTGGAGATGCCCCGCGTTGACCCCGAGCTGCTGAGGCTGGTGGAGGAGGCTCTGCGGCCTCTAGGGCCTGCCCTGAGGAAGCCCCGGACCAGAAAGATCCTGGAGAAGGTGAAGCCAGAGAAGGCCAGCGCTGAGATTATGGAGCGCATGGCAAAGGATGAGACAGAGGAGGCCGGGGAAGAGAAAGCCGGAGAGCAGAAGGCCGGAGAGGAGGCGAAGGGATGAGCGGTGAGCTGCAGAAGGAGGTCATCAGGCTGGCAGGGCCGGAGGTGAGGACCTGCATCCAGTGCGGCACATGCTCCTCTAGCTGTCCCACTGCCCACCTGATGAGGCCCAGCATTCGCCAGCTGGTGCGATACGTCCTCGATGACAGGAAGGAGGATGCCCTGAACAACAGTACCATCTGGCTCTGCACCTCCTGCCAGCTGTGCACTGTGCGATGCCCGAGGGGCATAAGGGTGAGGGCGGTGGTGGCGGCCCTGAAGGACCTGGCGGAGAGGGAAGGGATCCGGGGTCCCGATCAGAGCTTCGAGGAGATCTTCCTGGGCCAGATCTGGAATTCGGGAAGGATACACGAGGCCCTGCTCTCAACCCAGTACCTCCTGGCCGATCCCGGGTCGGCCGTTCAGACCATGGAGATGGGCCTCGCGCTGGCACCCAAGGGCAAGCTGGTCCTGGAGAGGGAGAAGATCCGGGGACTTGAAGAGGTGAAGAGGATCATCGAGGAGCTGAGAGGGGGATGAAAAGAGGATGAGACGGGGATGAATAGCGAATGAGGCTGGCCTACTATCCGGGGTGCGTCTCCAAGTCTACCGGAAAGGAGATGGATCTTTCCACCCGGGCGGTCTGCTCCGCCCTGGGCTTGGAGCTTGAGGAGCTCGCGGACTGGAACTGCTGCGGCGCCACTCACGTCGCCAATGAGCTCGTGGCCCTCGGCCTCTCTGCAAGGAACCTGGCCCAGACTGAACTTCCTGTTATGACCGGCTGCGCCATATGCTACTGTAACCTCCGCACGGCAGTTCAGCGCTTGCAGGATTCGGAGCTGAAGGCCAGGGTAAATGAGGTTTTAGCCGGGAAGTACTCGGGCGGGGAGGTCAGGCATGCCCTGGAGGTGATCCTGGAGGTGCTGGAGAAGGACCCGGAGGCAGTAGCGATTCCCTTGACGGAGCTGAAAGTAGCCCCCTACTACGGCTGCCTCATGACCCGGCCCAAAGGAATCGACAGCGCGGAGTTCCCGACAGTCCTCGAGAAGCTGCTGAAAATATTAAAGGCCGAGCCCCTGGATTTCAGGCTCAAGACCTTCTGCTGCGGCGGGCCCATCTTCATGCCCCAGGAGGAGGCGGCGGAGGAGACCACCCTTAAAATATTGAAAGAGGCCCGGAAGGCCGGGGCAGAGGTGATCGTAACCCTGTGCCCTCTATGCCACCTCATGCTGGATGCCAAGCAGAAGATCCTTGAAGGGAAGAGAAAGGAGAGGATCGGGATACCTGTGCTGTATGTTACCCAGCTGGTGGGAATCGCCCTGGGCCTGGGGCCAGAGGAGCTGGGGCTCGAGCTGAACGCCGTCTCGCCTATGGCTGTGATGGAGAGGATTTACCAGAAGATGGCGGAGGGGAAATAGGGCAGCGTGGCTTTTGTTGTCTGGTCGTGAATTTCTGATTGGTTTTGAGTTTTATTAATGCCGTTTTTTCTCGCTTTGCCAGGTTGATGTGCTCAAGTGTGGTATGGCATGGCGAGGAGCATGCTGGTTTGGCTCGGCTCTCCTATTCAGGCTTGCCGTCCTCGGTTCTTAATGCATAAAACTACTATTATGCTTCTTCTTCCTGTGTCGTCCCGGTGCCTTTTAGCTCCCGCTCCAGGCCGCGGGCGCGGTTCCCCAAAGCGTCCGCGGGGGACACCACACGTGGGAGCGCGTCGAAAACAGTTGAAGGATAGATTTGCTTTTCACTTTGATCCATCTGCAAGGTGTTTCAGCTCAATCACATCGCTAGAAATGATCATCCTCAATCATATCCTTCGTAGATTCCGAAAGAGAGGCTTGCATTGAGAAATACTCATATTTGGGGAAATTTTGGTCGGCTTATACAGGGCAATACAAAGGACTACAAGCTTTATAATTTAAAAATCCAAAGGATTTTACAGTTGAGAATCTATTGATTGACTAAAGGTGTTTTTATGGCTACAAAGCAGATATTTGTTATAGTGGCTCTGATGATGGCTGCTGTAGGCCTATCAACAGCAGAGATTCCTAACCTTATTGGGAACTGGACTGGTTCTTTTCAGGGATACGATAAGCATGCAAATTATATGGATGTGAATAAAACAGGGAATTTAAATATGACTATTTCCGATCAGAGGGGGCGGGTCTTTACTGGCAATTTCATCTTAAACTTCAGTTTACCCCAAACTGGCTTAGTGCAGATGACGGAGGGTTTCTCAGGCGTAATTGGCTGGGATAACAAGACGCTTTATATCGCTGAATATGATAAGGGATATGATATAGGCACCGTCCTCTCAAATGATAGTATTGAAGCGGTATACATCGAAGATGGAGATGGAGAGACGGCTGGGGCGTACATCTGCAGCTATCATCGGGAAAAATAGAGATCAATTTTCGTCATCAATCTTTTTTGGCTTTTAAACCTCAATTTATCCCGGGCATTAGAGGAGAAGATCCGGGGCAGTATAGCAGAGCTGCAGAGCGACAAAGGAGTCCTTTAGTACGGCAGGGTCGGGGCTTGGGCTTAGATCCTGGGATCAGCCAGGATCAGCCAAGCCCTTGAGATCCGGCATTAAAATCGATCATGCCGCACTCTTCATTGCCTTTCGGCATTGCTGCAGAAAACAGGTCGCAAGTACCCGAGATCAGGATAGTCGGCGGGAACCCGCGCAAGTCTCGGTAGACCGGAGGGATCAACGCCGGTTTGGCCTTATCCCAGGTAATGCCTGGCCGACGCCTCTGAAAATCTTTGTAATGACCGAGAGCATTGTCGACTCCCGCGTTCGTGAGGCAACTGTTGCCGGCCTTCCCCAGGTCGGCCCGACGGAGTTCCCAAGGATCACCGCGCCGCAAAGCGGCAGCTCTAGACTGCCATCTACTCAAGCTTCCACTACTCAGCATCCACTCTGCCGCCAATGAAGGGATTATAGGCCAGCTATTATCAGGCCTCGTA
>Ga0315274_10006146_pt1 | contig 17512 bp, 15 predicted proteins | sample YL17G02_20_MG_FD_203700 | JGI IMG/M metagenome (GOLD analysis project Ga0315274, IMG submission 203700) | Sediment microbial communities from Yellowstone Lake, YNP, Wyoming, USA - YL17G02_20 | ecosystem: Environmental > Aquatic > Freshwater > Lake > Sediment | place: USA: Wyoming | collected...
TGATTTCGCTCGCTGCACGGAATCAGGGGTGGGGTCGTCCGCTGCGTGAGTCAAGCCGGCCAACCCGAACACGGCGGCCGCGAGCAGAGCAAGACGACAGAGCTCAGGCATGGGTCGGTATCCTGCGAAGGGTGGGGAAGATCTCCTCGGCCCCCTTGCCGGTGAGCTCAAGGTAAAGTGCGTCGGGGCACAAATCGACTTCCCCGGGCCACTCCGGGGCTCCAGCCTCCGTAAGCCGCACCTGTTCGAAGACACCCGGTTTGAGCCAGGAGGCGAACACGCCCCGACCGGCGAGCGAGGAGAGGTCCAGCACCCCAGCCACGCCGTCATCGTACCGGAGCAAAAGCTTGAATCCCGCCTGAGGAGAAACTTCGACGATTCTCATGTTGTCGCAAGTCTAGCACCCGCTCCCCGGTCAGTCGAGACGTTTGGTCTTCGCCCAACGCAAAGGTCAGCGACGGGGTGCAGCGCCTGGTTCGAAATCCCGGAGCGAGTTCATTCCACGGACTGTCTGCTGCGTCTGCTCGGAGAACACCCTCAACTCCTCGTCACTCAGCAGTCCCATCCTTCGCATGATCGCCAGCTGCATAACCGCCGTCGAGCGACGAAAATCATCGAATGCGCGCGCCAACTCTTCGTCTCGCCTCTCGAGCAACTCGTAAGCCCGACGATACTGATCGTGGGCACTGCCCTGCCTCGCACGCAGCATGGCCGCAAGATCGTCGAGCGCCCGCTGACAAAAGCGCTCCAGCAATACCTGATGCACCCGCTTAAAGTGGCGCCAATCGGATTCTGGAATGTTTCCCAGCATACGAACTCAATGTGTCGAACGATCCAGGTCAGCGACGGGAGCCAGCCGCCGATGACGTTCGATTTGTCTCGGAGCGAATCGGCCGGCTCCCGTTCGCTGGACCGTCTTGGGCAAGCGCTTCATGGTCAGGGAAAGTAATCAGGCTCATCTCTCCAATGAATGCCCGGGTCCCAGTCGATGCGGCAATGGGAACAAGGAAGTAGAATCTGCAACGTCCCAGGACGCCGGTAGGCCTCCAGAGCTCGAATCCGGCGCTGACAATTGGGGCACCGCATGAAGTAATGGACATACAGCCCCGCAAGTACAAGGAGAATGCAAAACAGCAAGAAAGGCCAAGCGGATTGCAGAAGAACGACTGCGGGTATCACCGCCACGGTTGACAGCAGAATCAGTGGCTGTAGGAGCCTCACAGGCCCAAGGAGCTGTCGCTTCGGATTCACCGTGCCATTATCGCGGCCGAACGAATCAGCTCACCGATGGCGGCCCCTTCGTGACGCCCGGATTACCAGCCAAGGCTGCCGGGCCGCCATTCGGTGGAGCGGTTGGTTCGGCACCCTCTTCGAGTTCTTTGAAAACGTCCTCCGTAGAATGTCCCGCGAGCCTGGCCGCAGCAATGACGTGCGCCGGCACATGAATCAGCAACGACCGAACGCCCTCGTCGATCTCCGCGTCGGTGAATCTCTCAGGAAACAGGTGAAGGGCGACGAGGAAGGCAGCGTCCGCTTGCCAGTCCGAGACATTGAACCCGATACTCTGTGCAACCGCGTCTGGATAGCCGGACTCACAACTCACAGCGGTCGCGATCTGAAGCGTGCAACGCGATGGGACGCCGGGCTCAAGCCACTTGGCAGGCTCACCACCTGCCAACTCTCGGAAAATGGTATCCACCTTCTTCTGCAAACTGTCGTGTGCGTCGCTCATGGCTCCCCAACGCCAGAGGTGAGCGACCGCCGCCGACAGCGACGGTGGAGCGCACGAGGCACTCCCGAATTCCCGCTCGGAGTTGAGCGGAGAAGCGGGGCGGCGGTTCGTCTCCACCGACTTGTTGGGCTTCTTCCTTTCAGAAATACCCCTTCTTCAGAACCACATCCGGTTCCGGGTCTGCCGCGTCGATTAGGCGCTGGATCTTGTCGATCATTCGCTGAAAAACATCCGCGTAGTACTTGGATGCCTCAAGGAACTCAACATACTCCCCACGATGGGCCGCTCGTTCCGCTGCCGTTCTGTATTCCTGTCGGACATTCGACGACATTCGCTTCGCCTTCCGCACAATCAGCACGTCATCGATGTGCGTGGGCGTGATTGAGACGGGCGTCATGTCCAGATACTCGCAAATGAGGAAGTACAGAGACGACGGAACGGCCATCTTCAGGTCGCGGCTTGTCGCTACGGCTTCCTGGAACATGGTCTTGTCGAGGTTCGTCTTGCACTCTGCACACACGTAGCCCAGGTGTGACTCCACGCGCTCTGCGTCGCGGAAGTCCTTCTGAAAGGACGTCATCATGTAAAGACGTTTGCCGAGGACGAAGTCCTGGTCCTTCGTGCGAAGACTGGGGCGGCCTCCGGCGCCGGAATTGGCGATCGACGATGCAAAACTGAGGCCGGCGAATGTCTTCTGCGGCCCCAACTCGAACGAGCCGTCGGCTAGACTGAGGCCACGATAAAGGAGTTGGGGCAGGAATTCCTCCAGAATCGTGTTGTCCAGCTTGAGTTGCCCTTTCTGGCGGTAGAGGAACTCCCCAGGGCTGTCGAAGATCAAGTCAAGCTCAACCGTCAGGGCGTAGCGATTCGTGGCATCCACGAGGCGCTGCACAGCGCCTCGCTGCCCGCCTTTCACTGCCTCAAGTTCTGCTATCCACGTCCGGTAGCGGTCCAAGGCAGCCTGCACCCTTGGCTTTTCGACGGCGGCCAAGCGTCGGTTCTTCAGCAACGCTTCCAGTTTGTCGAGGTGCGGCGTCGGCAGTTTCGGTGTCTCGTTGCTCATGGATGTCTCCTCGTCCTCCTTTACCATCATGACGCTCTCTCTGGTCTGGTAGTCTGAGTAGCTCGCGCTGTTGAAAACGGGTGTGCCGTCTATCTCGCTGACTTTGTCCAAGGCATCCGTGAGCAGGGAACGATTGCCGTCCAGCACGACCTTCGATGCGGCGGCCAAGGACTCTCTTGCCACAGCGCGCCCCACGATTCCAGGGATTTCTGAATTACCCGTGTAGGATGCTCGTTGCAGGTTCAGGATATCCTCGCGGATGGCCTCTCCAAACCGGTTGGTGAAAACGCGCTTCTGACGAAGCAGCATCGCGAATGCACCTGATCGCATAGCAAGTTGCTCAACGATGTCGGCGTTGTAGAAAGGCGTGCCAAGAACCCTTGATTCGTATCCAACAACAAGCACAGCCCGTCCACCCGGTTTTAGAACCCTGGCCAGTTCCTGGAGCGCCGCTGCCATGTCGATGCAGTACTGGATCACGGTGTAGAAGCGGTTTCCACGGTTTGCCCGATTGGACCCGATTTCGGAGCGTGCCACGCGGAGAAGGTCCCACCCGAGGACCTCAACGGAGCGCCGATAGTTCTGATGATAGTTGAAGACGTTAATGTACGGTGGGGACGTGACGCAGAACTCCGCAGATTGATTGTCCAGGGGCATCGCTCTCGCGTCATGCAAATCCATCTTTATCGGTCGGACGGAGTACGGCAACTTGCGTACCATCTGAGCCAAGGCGACGAACTTGCTTTGGACAAACTCATTGGTGATCTGGTTGTTGAAGATGTCGAGCAGCACGACCAGAGCGTTGCACAGTATTTTTGCCTGGTCGTTGATCGAATCGCCGATACGGACTACACGCTCCTCGACAGCTTCCTGGGCCAACACGTCGTCCGAGAAAAGCACGATCGGGAATTCGTGCTCGATCCTGGTGCGCAGTTCCGCAATGACGGCCTCCCGCGCTGGAGGTGCCAGGTTGGCGAACTCGTAAACCTTGCCAAAACTCCATGCCGAGGGGTTGATTTCAAACCCAAATGCGGGAAGGGACGCGCTGGCCGCTTCAGACAGCACTGTTCCACTGCCGGCAAAGGGATCGACAACGGTGGAATCCGGCAGGCAGTACGCATCCAGCAGGCATTCGATGAGTTGAGGCGAGAACTGACCCCGCCATGCGAAGAGATTAGAACGGTTCTTCTCCTCAATGTCGAGCATCGCCTGTGGGACTGGCCTTGTGAAGTTCTTCAAACGGTCGGCATCCTTCCTGCCCAACGCAAAGCTGACCGATGACGAGGAGCGCGCCAAGTGCGTTCGATTTGGAACCGGGACGTGACCGCGCTCCTCGTCATTCGGTCGAGCGTCTGGTTAGGGGTCATTTCCACGGATCACCGTATATCCAGAGTAACAGCATCACCAGGGCACAGGTAACCAGAACCACGATCAGGAATGCACCGATATGCTGCCACTGCCTCAGCATGCCCCACGCAGCCTCGACCTGTCTGAAGGACTTCCCTGTGATCAACTCAATCAATCCGATACCAAGCATGATGAAGGGGAAACACAAAGCGCCTACGAGTGGCAACTGCTCCAGAGTACCATGCGACTTGAAGAAACCGTCAAGATCAGTAATCCATGGGAGCACAATGACGGCCACCACACCAACACATCCGAGCGCGGCCTTCAGGATGCCGACTCGGCGGACCCCTGGAGCTGAACTCTCGAGAAGGGCTGACATCTGGTGACCCCTAACGGCAGAACTCAGCGACGCCGGGCCGAGGGTGTCGGAAATGAAACAAGAGCGCAATCCCGGCGTTCGCTGCAGTGATGTTGTTAGGCGGCTTCAACATATCTTCTAAAGGAGGGTCATCATCAAAACCACGACGCCAGCGGCAAAGGCCATAGCAATGGCTACGTAACACGCCGTCATCCACTGTTGGCTCTTCCGTCCGCTAAAATACTTATCGAAAGCCCACAACGCTCCAAACGCCAGTAACGTCGCCGCGAGTGTCAAACAGGCGCCAGAAAACCCGATCTCCTTCTTCAGATCCAGCGTGCTGATGACCAGCAACGGCAGCCAAATGAGGAGACTTACTAGACCCCAGATGGACAGTTTCTTCTTCATGCGCGTAGTGCGGCCTAACAGGTATTGGGCATCCGATCGGACGTGTTCTTCTGCGTCATCAGGGAGGATAATTCTTGCGTTTTGCTTTGTCCACAGGGAGTTATGATGGGGAAGGAGGTCAACGTGGACTGGACAAAGGCGTCTGTGTCGCAAACGGATCGTGCCGTCCTCAATTCCAGGGCGCATTTGCTGGACCAGGTGCGCGAGGTGATGTGGCTGAGTATTACTCGCTGCGCGGCGAGCAGACATATCTGGATTGGATCAAGCGGGTTATCTTCTTCCACGAGTCTAACGCCCGCCTTCGCCTTCGCCGGCGAGGTGCTTCGCTATTTCGCCGGTGACGGCTTTGGCGTCGCCGAAGACCATGAGGGTTTTGTCGGCGAAGTAGAGTTCGTTTTCGATGCCGGCAAAGCCCGGGTTCATGCTACGCTTGATGGCGAGGACGGTCTTCGCCTTGTCGGCGTCGATGATGGGCATGCCGTATATCGGGCTGGTTTTGTTGGTGCGGGCGGCGGGGTTGACGACGTCGTTGGCGCCGATGACCAGGCAGACATCGCATTGGGGCATTTCGGGATTGATCTCGTCCATTTCCACGAGGTCTTCGTAAGGGATCTCCGCTTCGGCCAGCAGCACGTTCATGTGGCCGGGCATGCGTCCGGCGACCGGGTGGATGGCGAACTTGACCGTGATGCCGTGTTCGATGAGCTCATCGTAGATCTCGCGGACGCGGTGTTGCGCCTGGGCCACGGCCATGCCGTAGCCTGGGACGATCACGACGAAGCCGGCATTTTCCATGATCTGGGCCGCGTCCTTAGGGGTGGCACTCTTGACCGTTCGCTTCTCGACCTGGCCGGCGGTTTGCTGGACCTGGCCAAAGGCGCCGAACAGCACGTTGGCGAAACTGCGGTTCATGGCCTTGCACATGATGATGGACAGGATCAGGCCGGACGACCCGTCGAGGGCGCCGGCGGTGATGAGCAGTTTGTTGTCCATGACGAAGCCCATGGCCACGGCGGAGAGGCCCGCGTAGGCATTGAGGAGCGAGATGACCGTGGGCATGTCGGCGCCGCCGATGGGAATGATGAGCAACACGCCAAAGAGCAGGGACAGGACGATGACGGCCGGAAAGAGGTGTTGGAATTTCGGCGGGTTGATGACCAGGAGCACGCCGCACAGGACCGCGAGGCTCAGCAGCGACAAGTTGATGAGATTCTGGCCGCGGTAGGTGACCGGGCGCGAGGGGATGAATTTGACCTCCTGCAATTTGCCGGCGGCCATCAAGCTGCCCGTGAACGTCAGAAACCCGAGCAGCACTTCCGTGCACAGCGCTCCGATGCGGAAGGGCGTGAAGCCTTGTCCCCCCTCGCCGATGCTGGAGTAAAACTCGGCGGCCCCCACCAAGCCGGCCGCCAAACCGCCAAAGGCGTGCGACAGCGCGGTCCGCTGCGGCACCGCGGTGAGGGGCACCCATGACAGCGGCACGCCGATCACCGTGCCGATGATGACGGCGAGGGCGATCCATTTGTAATGGGAAACGATGATCTCCGGACTGAGCAACGTGCCCCCGACGGCGACGAGCATGGCCGCGACGCCGGAGAACACGCCGCGGCGGGCCGTCTTCGGGTCGTTCATCCACTTGAGGGAGAAGATGAACAGCGCGGTGGCAACCAGGTAGGAAAGGTGAATCAGCGTCGTGTTCATGGCTTTTTCGCCTCCCGTTTTTTGAACATCTTGAGCATGCGGTCCGTGATCAGGAAGCCGCTGACGATATTGGTGACGGAGGCCACGATCGCGACCAACCCCAGCAGATTGATCCAGCCATGCTCGTGGTGGCGGCCGGCGATGATGAGCGAGCCGACCACCGCAATCGCCGAGATGGCGTTGGTCAGCGACATCAACGGGGTGTGCAGGAGGCGCGAGACGCGGCGGATCACGTCCAAACCCACGAAGGTGGCCAGCATGAACACAAACAGCGTGGCGATGTATTCCTGAGAGGAGATGTCGGAGTGTTGCGCGGCGCCGGGCGCCGACGGAGCGGGGGGCTCAACGAGCGCTGCCGCCAGAACGGGTTGGCCGACAGCATCCGCCGGAGCGCCGGGAATCAGCAGTGGGCGGGCACCGGCGAGGTCCGCCGGGTTTGGTGTGCTAATGTTCATGGGGATTGCTCGGTTTGAGGCGCACGGGACCATCAAGTCTTGCTCAGCCGGCTTTTCAGGTCGGGATCGCAGATCTCGCCGTTGTGTGTGATGAGGCAGCCTTTGATGATCTCGTCGTCCAGCTTGAGGACGAACCGCTTGCTGTCCTTGTCCCAGAACTCCTCGACCAGGCTGGCGAGATTGCCCGAGAAAACCTGACTGGCGTGGACCGGCACGCGGCCCGGCAGATTGGCGAGCGCGATGATGGTCACGCCGTTGCGGTCGGCGATCTGGTCGAAGGGCGCGCCCTCGACGTTGCCGCCGCTTTCGATGGCGCAGTCCACCACCACGCTGCCGGGCTTCATGGCGGCGACCATGGCGTTGGTGACGATGAGGGGCGCCTTGCGGCCAAAGACCTGCGCCGTGGTGATGACGACATCGGAGTCGGCGCAGACTTTCTCCAGGCCGGCCCGTTGCCTGGCCAACTGTTCCGCCGTCAGCGCCTTGGCATACCCGTCCTTGGTTTGGCCGGTCTCGCCGAGATCGATCCTGACGAAGGACGCCCCCAGGGATTTCACCTGTTCCTCCACCACGGGCCGGGTGTCGAAAGCGGAGACTTTGGCCCCCAGTCGCCGGGCGGTGGCGATGGCTTGCAGGCCGGCCACGCCGGCGCCGATGACGAACACTTTGGCCGGCGTGATGGTGCCCGCGGCGGTCATCATCATGGGGAAAATCTTCCGCAGATGACACGCTGCCAGCACCACGGCGACATAGCCGGCGAGATTGGCTTGGGAAGAGAGAACGTCGATTTTCTGTGCGCGGGTGATGCGCGGGACCATTTCCAGGCTGATCGCGCTGACGCCGCACGCCGCGAGCTTGTGGACCAGTTCGCGCTCGTTGAACGGGTCGAGGTAACTGACGTGGACGCAGCCGGGTTTGAGGAAGCCGACCTCTTCCAGCGGCGGCTTGCGCAGGCGGAGCACCATGTCGGCGGCAGCCAATAGCGCCCGCCGGTCGGGCGTAACGGTGGCCCCGGCGGCGGTGTATTTGGCATCGGGGTAACCGACGCTTAAACCCATGCCGGCCTCGATTTCAACCTGGGCGCCGCGCTTGGCCAACTTGGCCACGTGGTCCGGCACCATGGGCACCCGGGTTTCGCCAGGATGCACTTCTCTGGGTATGCAGATTCTCATCGGCGGTCGAATTGCGGCGGAAAGTACCAAAGGCTCCCTGACAATGCACCTGTTTTCTTAGGGGCGGCGGCCGGCACCATCAATTGCTTTCCCTGCGGGTGGATTCTCAGTAGAGTGACCCTGTGGCGCGCCGATTTTCGGAGCCCGGCTGGGCATCGCCGGACCGACCGCGGTCGCCGCATATGACCATTACGCTCTACTGTGTGGCGATTGTGCTGGCCTCGCTGGCGGGCGGTTATCTGCCGCTCGCCTCGCGGATTTCGCACTTGCGGCTGCAGGTTTATCTGAGCCTCTCGGCGGGAGCGATGTTGGGCGCGGCCTTCTTCCACATGCTGCCGGAGGCGGCGAACCTGGCCGGTCGCCGATTCGGCTCGTGGATGGCGTTGGGCGTGATCGGCCTGTACGTAGTCGAGCGGTTTCTGAGTCCCCACAGCCACGCGCCGCCCGACACGGGCGAGGCGCGCCATGCCAGCGCGGCGTGCTATCCCGAACCCGAACGCGATCCGCTGGCGGGGCACGTGGCAACCGGCGAGCACCAATCCGCGGCGCCAAAAGTGGCCGGTTGGTCCGCAGTGGCGGGCTTGTCGATCCACACCCTGCTGGGTGGAGTCGCGTTGGGCAGCGCGGTGCTCGGCCCCAAGGCGGGGCTGGATGTGGGGCTGGCCGTGTTTCTGGCCACGTTGCTACACAAGCCGGCCGACTCGTTGACGATCTCGACGCTGCTGGTCAAGGCCGGCTTTCCCAAACGGTCGGCATTCCTCGTGCAGTTCGTGTTCGCGTCGTTGATACCGGTGGGGGTCCTCCTCTTTTACCTGGGCAAGTCGGCGCTGGGGGCGCACCTGGACGCGGCGTTCACGGGCTGCGCTTTGGCTTTCAGCGCGGGAACCTTCGTGTGCATTGCGCTGTCCGACTTGCTGCCGGAAGTCCAGTTCCACTCGCACGACCGGCTCCGGCTCTTCGTGGCGGTGTTGCTGGGCGCCGCCTTGATGTGGGCCACGGCGCTGGCCGAGCCTGGGCACGCGGCCTTGGAGAAACCCTGCCCCGCCAACGCCGTCGCTTGACTTGCGGGCGAGCGCGGCGGATAACATTCGTCCGTTGACGATCATGTATCCGCGCCGGCAACCAATTTCAACGGGACCCCAACCTATGATTTCTCGACTGTGTAAGACTCTGGCCTACGCCGTGACGCTCCTATCGCTCGGTAGCGGTCTGCCCTCAACCCAGGCCCGGGTGGCAGATCGGATCGGTGTCGTGGACGCGCCTTCGCCTTCCAGCCCGAACAGCCATTACCCCGGCAACCGCGCGCCCCTGATGCCCAGCGCCTTCAACAAACTGCCCATCGGCAGTGTCCGGCCGGAGGGCTGGGTGCGAGAGCAGTTGCGTTTGATGGCCGACGGGTTCACGGGCCATCTGCCGGAGATCAGCCAGTGGTGCAAGTTCCAGGACAGCGCGTGGGCCAATCCCAAAGGCCAAGGCAAGTTTGGCTGGGAAGAGATGCCCTATTGGCTCAAAGGTTTCACGGACCTGGGCTATGTGCTGGGCGACCAGCGCATCATCGGCGAGGCGCGGAAGTGGATTGAGGCCATATTGGCCGGTCAGCGCGAGGATGGGTATTTCGGGACGGAGGAGAACCTCAAGACCCCGGACATCTGGCCCAACATGGTGGTTCTCTACGCGCTGCGTTCCCACTACGAAGCCACCGGCGATCCGCGGATCGTGCCGTTCGTGACGCGGTATTTCCGTTGGCTGACGACCGTGCCCAAGGAGAAACTGCTGCCGGGGAGTTGGCAGCAGGTGCGCGGTGGTGACAACCTGGATTCGATCTATTGGGTTTATAATCGCACCGGCGACGACTGGCTGCTGGACCTTGCCCGGCTGAACCATGAGCGGACGGCGGATTGGGCACACGGCATTGCGAGCTGGCACGGGGTCAATATTGCCCAGGGTTTTCGCGAACCGGCGCAGTACTACCAACAGAGCCATGACCTGCGCGACCTCCGCGCCACGCTCCGGGACTACGACACCGTCTATAGCCAGTACGCTCAGGTGCCGGGCGGGATCTATGGCGCCGATGAGAACGCGCGGAAAGACCACTACGGGCCGCGCCAGGGAACCGAGACCTGCGCCATGGTGGAGATGATGTGGAGTTGTGAAATGCTCACCGCCATCACCGGTGACACCCGATGGGCCGACCGCTGCGAGGACGTCGCTTTCAACTCGTTTCCCGCGTCGACGACGCCGGACCTCAAGGGGCTGCACTACCTGACCTGTCCCAACCAGATCCAACTGGACCGGACCAACAAGGCGCCGATGATCGAGAATGAAGGCGACATGTTCTCCTACAATCCGTTCGAGTCCCGCTGCTGTCAGCACAACGTGGCCTTTGGCTGGCCGTACTTCGCCGAGCACCTTTGGATGGCGACGCCGGGAAACGGCCTGGCTGCGGTCCTGTACGGGCCGTGCAGTGTGGTGGCCAAGGTGGGCAAGGACTTCGAGGTGAACATCACGGAGACGACGGATTATCCATTCGGCGACACGATCACCTTCGCGATCTATACGGCCAGGGCCGCTCGTTTTCCGTTGTTCCTGCGGGTCCCTGGCTGGTGCCAGAGGCCGCAGGTGGCCATCAACGGCGAGCAGTTCGACGTGGCCACGGCCACCAAAGGCTGGATTCACCTGGACCGCACCTGGAAAGAGGGGGACCGCGTGGAGTTGGTATTGCCGATGGACATTGCCGTGCGGGTGTGGGCCAGGAACCAGAACTCCATCTCGGTGGATCGCGGCCCCTTGACCTACTCGCTCCGGATCGGCGAGAACTGGCAGCGCTATGGCGGGACCGACCAATGGCCGGCCTTCGAGGTCTTCCCGACCACGTCGTGGAACTTTGGGCTGGTTGTTGACCCGCGCAAACCGGCCTCGTCGATCACCGTGGCCAAGCGCGTCGAGAAATTGGCCCCGCAACCGTTCACCGTGGAGAACGCGCCGGTCTCCCTGAAAGTGGAGGCCCGCCGCATTCGCCAGTGGAAGCAAGAGAGCAACGGATTGATCGGCGAACTCCAACCGAGCCCCGTCAGTTCCGAAGAGTTGACGGAGACGGTGACGCTCATCCCGATGGGTTGTGCCCGGCTGCGCGTTTCCGCCTTTCCGCGGATCAGCGACGGCAAGGACGCGCGCCCGTGGAAGTAGCCGGCCTTGGGGCGGGTTTCCGCGGCGGGGCTCGACCCGGTTGCAGCGTGTGACTGGCAGTGGGCCGGGAAAGACCCGTGCTCCATACGGACCTGCTCACGGGGCGTGAGCCTGGCTGAAGCACTGGGCGGCGGCCTGACCAGGGATCGGTTCAGGGAGCGGTTCTGTTGACAAGCGGCGCTTCGCCAGCTACACCAAGCGCGACTAACACCTATGCACAGCGTTCAACTTGGCGGGATCGATTACGCCATCCTGATCCTTTACTTTGGTTTTGTGATCGGTATCGGGTGGGCCTTGAAGCGCTTCATGAAGAGCAGCGAGGACTTCTTCCTCTCCGGCCGATCGATCCCGGCCTGGGTGGCCGGTCTGGCCTTCCTCTCGGCCAACCTCGGGGCCCAGGAAGTCATCGGCATGGGCGCGTGCGGCGCCAAATACGGCATCATGACCTGCCACTTCTACTGGGTCGGCGCCATTCCGGCGATGGTCTTCGTGGGGATTTTCATGATGCCGTTCTACTACGGTTCCCGCGCCCGTTCGGTGCCGGAGTACTTGAAGCTGCGGTTCGATGAGAAGACCCGCGGGTTCAACGCGATTTCGTTTGCCGTAATGACCGTCTTTTCCTCCGGGATCTCGATGTATGCCCTGGCCAAGCTGTTGAACCTGCTCTTCGGTTGGGATTTCGACGTCAGCATCGTGATCTCGGCGGCCATTGTGCTGGCTTACATCCTGCTCGGCGGCCTGACCTCGGCCATCTACAACGAGGTGTTGCAGTTCTTCCTGATCGTCCTGGGCTTCATCCCGTTGGTGTTTCTCGGACTAAAGGATGCCGGGGGCTGGTCGGGCATGCAGGCGAAGTTGACAGCGGTCGCCACCGGCAAGGGTTTCGCGCCCGGCGCCTGGGGCGAGTCGTGGCAGAACATGAGCTCGGCGGCGGCCAATCCCATGGGCGTGGAGTGGTTCGGCATGGTGATGGGACTGGGCTTTGTGCTTTCGTTCGGGTACTGGTGCACGGACTTCCTCGTGGTGCAGCGCGCCATGGCCGCCAACTCCATGTCGGCCGCCCGGCGCACGCCGCTGATTGCGTCGATCCCCAAGATGTTCTTTCCGTTCCTGGTCATTGTGCCGGGGATGATCGCGATCACCGTCACCTGGCCCACCGACTTAATGCCCAAGGCCGATCCGATCAGTGTCAGCCGGTTCCTGCCCGCCAACTCGAAACCCGAGGCCGCGAATCCATCACCGCCGGGCAACCCGGCAATCCCAACGGACGCCAAAGCGAAGCCGGGGCCAAGCGTCGATGAGCTCCTGGTCCTGGCTCGTCAGAACGGGCACGGTCTGATCCCGCCCAAGATCGACGGCAAGACCAAAATGGCGAAACTGACCAAAGACGGAAAGCTGGAGATGGACTACGATCTGGCCGTGCCGATGATGCTGGTCCGTTACCTCCCGACAGGTCTGCTCGGACTCGGGCTGTGCGCCCTGATGGCTTCGTTCATGTCGGGCATGGCGGGCAATGTCACCGCTTTCAACACCGTGTGGACTTACGACATTTATCAGAGCTACCTCCGCCCGGGAAAATCGGACGATCACTACCTGTGGATGGGCCGGGCGGCTACAGTCTTCGGCATCGGCATCAGCGTGGTGTGCGCTTACGCCGCGACGCGGTTCAACAACATCATGGACATGCTCCAGCTCGTGTTCGCCTTCGTGAACGCGCCGCTGTTCGCCACGTTCATGTTGGGCATGTTCTGGCGGCGGGCAACGGGCCACGGTTCATTCTTCGGGCTGCTGCTGGGCACCGGCGCGGCGGCGCTGCACCACGGACTCACCCTGTCCAAGGGCGCGGAGATCGGGCTCAAGGGCGGCTGGCTCGGATCGTTAGTGCACACGTATCCGAGCGAGATGGCACAGAACTTCTGGACCGCGATCTGGGCCTGGACCACCTGCTTTGTCATGACGATCCTGATCTCGCTGGCCACCAGGCGGAGTAAGACGGACGACGACCTGCGCGGATTGGTGTATTCGCTGACACCACGAATCAAGGAGCAGGGCGTGCCGTGGTATAAACAACCGGCGACCCTGGGCGTGATCGTGCTCGCGCTGGCCGTGGCGCTGAACATCATCTTCTGGTGAGTGGAGGACGTATGAAACTGGACGTGCGATTTCCGATCGGACTAATGTTTGCGATATTCGGGTTGATCCTGGCGGTGTACGGCCTGGCCACCGGTGGTAGCGAACTCTATGACCGCTCGCTGGGCATCAACATCAACCTGGTGTGGGGCCTGGTGCTGCTGGTCTTCGGCGCGTTCATGCTGTTCCTGGCCTGGCGGGGCGCCCAAGGCGCGTGCGCGGACAAGAAAGCGGGCGATGGCCCGCCCAAAGCGTAGCCCGGTGCTCGCTAGTGGGGCGGGCTTCCAGCCTGCCATCCGGGCATCTTGCCCGCAAAAACGCATAGGGGCTGAAGCCCCGGCGGCAGGCTGGAAGCCCGCCCCACTACAGGTTCACAGGTTTTGCGAAGCCTTTGGCTTGAGTGCGGGCTTGGTTGGGTTAAAGTCAGCGGGTCAACGACAGCGCGCTTATGAAAATCAAGATCCTCACAGCGGTCACTCCAGCCGTCATGCTCTCGGCTGCGATCGCGGTTGGAGCCGCCAGCAGCACGGATAAAACGATGAAAGCAACCGTCACCAAGTCCAGTTTTGGCAATCTCCCGGATGGGACTGCGGTGGACCTCTACACCCTGTCCAACCAGAAAGGCGTCGTCTGCAAGGTCATGACCTGCGGCGCCATCATCACCGAGCTTCACGTGCCGGACCGGGACGGCAAGATGGGCGATATTGTGCTGGGCTTTGACAATCTCGACCAGTACGTGAAAGGCCATCCCTACTTCGGCGCGGCGATCGGACGCGTCGGCAACCGCATTGCCAAGGGCAAGTTCACGCTGGATGGCCATACCTACACGCTGGCGACCAACAACGGCCCCAATGCCCTGCACGGTGGCCTGAAAGGCTTTGACAAAGTCGTTTGGAAGGCCCAACCCATTGAGGTCAAAGGCGGCGCGGCGGTGAAGTTCACTTACACCAGCCCCGACGGCGAGGAAGGCTATCCCGGCACACTCAAGGCCACGATGACTTACACGCTCACCGACAAGAACGAGCTGCGCCTGGACTACGAGGCAACCACCGACAAGGCCACGCCGATCAATCTCACCAATCACAGCTATTGGAATCTGGCGGGGGGCGGCGACATTCTCGGGCATGAACTCCTGCTCAAAGCCAAGTGCTTCACACCGGTTGACGAGACGCTGATCCCGACGGGAGAAGTCAAGCCGGTCAAAGGCACCCCGATGGACTTCACCAAGCCCAAGCCGATCGGCCAGGACATCAAGCAGCTTACCAACGACCCGCAGGGCTACGACCACAACTATGCGCTCGATAGCGGCGGCAAGAGGATGGCGTTGGCGGCGCGCGTGTATGAGCCGAAGACCGGCCGTGTGCTGGAGATCCGCACTGACCAGCCGGGCATCCAGTTCTATAGCGGCAATTTCCTGGACGGAACCCTCAAGGGCAAATACGGGATAGTCTATCAGAACCACTACGCGCTCTGTCTCGAGACGCAGCACTTCCCGGATTCAGTGAACCACCCGAACTTCCCGTCAACCATCCTGCGTCCGGGCGAGACCTATCGCACGACCACCATCCACAAGTTCCTGACGAAGTAGGACCGGCTGAGCCGCATCGCGTGTTCTGTGTCAGCTTTTCGGCTGAGCGTTGGATAGAGTCACAGCCATGCGCGCGTTGGTGGAAGACTTCCTGCATTGGGGTCACATCTCAACATTCAACAATTGATCGTCACAGCCATGCGCGCGATGGTGGAAGACTTCCTGCAGTACCTGCGCCACGAACGCGGCCAGGCCGAACACACGCAAAGGACCTATGCCGCCTTGTTGGGCAAGTTCGTCGCCTGGGCCGAGAAGCAAGGACTGCAAAACTGGAAGGCGGTCGAGCTTTCGCATTTGACGGCGTTCCTGCAACAGGAACGAGAGCGCGTGCCCGCCGACCAACCCGAGGACGCCGCGCGCCGCTTGAGCTCGGAGAGTGTGTATCTGGAGATCGCGGCGCTGCGGGCGTTCTATCGTTTCGCCGAACGGGAGCAATTGGTGCCGGTCAACGTCGCGGAGACCCTGTCGTTGCCGCGGCGTTGGCAGCGACTGCCCAAGTCGCTCACCGACGACGAGATCAACCGGTTGCTGGCACCTGTGGAACCGGAAACGCCGGCGGCGTTGTGTGACCAGGCCATCCTGGAGTTGGCCTATGCTTCGGGCCTGCGCCTGGCCGAACTGCGCAACGTGCGGCTGGAACAGCTCCACCTGGAGGCTGGGTTCACCAACGTCATCGGCAAGGGCAACAAGGAACGCGTCGTGCCCTTGGGGCGTCACGCCGTCGCCGCCCTGCAGCGCTACCTGGAAGCCGGTCGGCCCCAGTTGGTCACGCGGCGCTCGCCGGCCAACGTGTTTCTGACGCGCCGCGGCACGCCATTCGCGCCGGTGACGATGTGGCAGCACATCAAGCAGCGGGTGCGGCGGGCGGGGCTTGAGCGCAACGTGACCCCGCACATGCTGCGGCACAGCTTCGCCACGCACCTGCTCGAGCACGGCGCCGACTTGCGGATCATCCAGGAGTTGTTGGGGCACGCGAGCATCAGCACGACCGAGGTCTATACGCATGTGGCCGGCCACCGGCTCCGCGAAGTGCATCGCCGGTTCCACCCGCGCAGTTGAGTCCAGAACTCCCGACATAGCATCCTTTTTCCGTTGCGTAGTTGGAGGGGGCTTTCGACTGGCAGCCGGCTTGGCAGTCGCACCGCTGGACCGGCGGCGCTCGCGCTTTAGTCCAGCGAGTTTTCGAAAACGATCTGCAAATTGGTGCCCGGGTAAACGGGGTTCAGTTGGTTGAGACCTTCACAGAGTTTGGCGACCGCCCGCGTCCGATTGGGTGAAGCCTGCGGCGCCAGCTTCACCAGGATTTTGCCCGGCTGCAAGCGAATCGAACCGGGCGAACGCAAGGCGGCCACGATGAGCTTGCGCCCCTCTTCGGCATGGTTGTGGTAGTGGGGACCAATCCGCTCCAAGAGTTGGGTCTCCAACTCGTAGGCAGTGAGCTTGAGCGCAAGGCTCAAGAGTTTCATCTCGCTCTTGAGCCGTCGCAAACCCGACTGCCCCGCCGGCACCCGCTCCGGCAGTTGGGCCAGTTGGGCGCGCAGTTGGTCAATCTGTGCCTGCGCCGCTTGCACCTTGGCCGCTTGCGGACGCCGCTTCCAGCGCGCCAGTTCCTTGGCCAGATCTCCGGCTCCCAACGGCTCAGCGGTCAGCTTGACGCCCAACTTGGCCAAGAGCCCATCGCGCTTGGCCACCCAACTCGCCAGGACCTTGCGCCGCTTCACATGCTCCGGATTGGGATGCGTAATGCTCTCACTCAAAGGCTCATCGCCATACTCCACCGTGGCGTCCAAATCATACTCCGCCAAGAGATACTTGAACACGTTCTCCTGCGCCGCCCAGCGCCCAAACAATAGACGACATACCTCCAGGGCGCTGGCCTGCGTGTTGGCCGCCAAAACCGAAGTCTGCCTGCCGTCCTCCCGTACCACTCGAATCTCGCGCATCCGCACCGTGCGGCCCGTCTGGCCCTGCGGCGGCGCGCCCTTCTGCCCCGTGGCCGCTGCCACCTCTTCATGCACCGGAATTTCCACCTCCGCTTCTGCCGGCGCATACGCATACTTGCGCTTCCCAATCACGGTCGCTTGCTGCTGGAACTTCTCCCGGGGCCAAGCGGCATACTTCCCCCGCCGATAGGTGATGATCGTGTGCCCGGCGGCCAATTGCTGTTCAAACAACCGCCCACAGTAGCCGCCCCGGTCAAAGACCTCGATCAGGGGCCGCGCTCCCATCATCTCCTGCACCTTGTCCACCACCTGCGGCAGGGCCGCCACCAGCCCCTCGTTGAACTCACTGCTCACGCAGAACAAGGGCTTGGCCCCCGGCAGGTTGACCCACGTGCGCGTGGTCCCCTTGACCACCCGGCTCCGACTGGC
>Ga0315274_10006147_pt1 | contig 17511 bp, 15 predicted proteins | sample YL17G02_20_MG_FD_203700 | JGI IMG/M metagenome (GOLD analysis project Ga0315274, IMG submission 203700) | Sediment microbial communities from Yellowstone Lake, YNP, Wyoming, USA - YL17G02_20 | ecosystem: Environmental > Aquatic > Freshwater > Lake > Sediment | place: USA: Wyoming | collected...
TTCAGTCTGTTTTTTCTTTCCGGTGTATTCTTCGACTTCCAGCTTGAGCACTTCGGTAATGTCGAAGATTCTTGTATCGTATTCGTTCGGCCCCGGGGATCCGTAATGCGCCATGATCCGGTTCAGGCCTTCGCGTTTCTCCCCGTCATCGACGATCCGGCTCAGCCGTCCTAATCCCGTCACGCTCCTGTAATCCATCCCCCAATCACAGGCCCGTTTGCCCGTCAAGAGCCCGTGATCGGTGTCCATTTCAAAAAAGACCCGGTTGTTCCGTTCCATGAGGGCCAGCTTTCTTCCCGCTTTTGCGCAATGGAAATACAGCACGAGGCGGTCGTCCCATCGGTAGCCGAAATTCATGGTCACGATGTAGGGTACCGAATCGACCGCAAAACCGATCCGGCACGCGTCGGACCGGTCCAGAATTTCCCGGATCTCGTCGGGGTTGGTGATTTCCCGGTCTTTCCGTCTCATTCCGCTCTCCGCATTCCCTTGAAGGACGCAGGGACGCTTCCCGGCCGGCCTTCAGGACGTGAACAGCTTATCGTCCACGACCGCTTTCACGAAAGCGTCCACCACCTGGGCCGCCTCGCCTTCGAACTTCCGCCCGCCGGTGCGCGGCGGAGGCGTGAAGATTTTATGGACATAGGTCGGTGATCCCTTGAGCCCGATGCGGGCCGGATCGACTTCCACGTCCTTCACCTTCCACACGGGAATCTGAGCCTTCTTCGACGTCATCACGCCCCGCAGCGAAGGCATGCGGGGTTCGTTGATTCCCTTGACCACCGACACGAGACAGGGCAAAGGCGCTTCGACGACTTCGAATCCGTCCTCCGTCATCCGCTCGGCGACGATCTTCTGCGGCGTGAGCTCGCGGATCGACTTGACGAAGATAATCTGCGATATGTCGAGCTGGGCCGCGATGCCGGGGCCGACCTGCGCGGTGTCGCCGTCCACGGCCTGCTTGCCGCAGAGGATCAGGTCGAACGCCCCGATCTTGCGGATGGCTCGGCTCAGCGTGTAGGACGTCGCGAGCGTGTCGGCGCCCGCGAACTCCCGGTCTGACAGAAGGATGCCTTCGTCCGCTCCGACCGCCACGGCGCCGCGAAGAACCTGCTCGGCCTGGGGCGGCCCCATGGTGATCGCAGTCACCTTGCCGCCGTGCTTTTCCTTGATCCGCACCGCCTCCTCGATCGCGTAGGCGTCGAACGCGTTGAGGCAACTCGCCACGCCCTGGCGAACGAGTGTGTTGGTCTCGGGATCGATTTTGACGTCGTTGGTGTCGGGGACCTGTTTGATGCAAACGATGATGTTCATACGGGTTCCTTATGATGGTTCATCTGATTCATTGAAAGTTATAACTTCGGCATGTATTGCACCCGCAGCCTGGGGATGAAGGGGTCCCTGGACACGGTCTTTTCGGAAGCCTTCCCGCCGACGCTGATTTTAGCCCCGGCCGACTCGTAGCGCATGCTCGGCCACCAGGATACTTCGAGGACGACGGTGTAAACTCCGGGCCTCACCCGTTTGCCTGATGGACCGGTTAGGTCCCAGACGTAGGAATGCTTGCCCCAGTCGACGCTCGCGCCGGTGTTGCCGTCCGTTTGGAATTTCGCCCGTTTGGCGAACTCGGGAAGCACCACCTGCTTCTCCTTCGCGAACCCGGAGAATCCGGAGACGTACAGGGTTTTCACGAACTTGCCGTCCGCGTCCTCGACCCAGAGCGCGGTCTGGGGTTCAAGTTCGTCCTGGAATCCCAGATGGAACTGGACCTGGACCCTTTCGCCGGCGGCGGGTTTCGGGGCGCTTTCGCGGAGTCCGTATTCCCGGTACACCAGGGAAGCCTGCCCGGCGTCCGGATTGTTCTTCACGAAATCGGCCCAGATGCCCCTGCCCTTCTTGCGGAATCCGAATCCCAGTTCGTAGGTCGCCTCGGCACGGAGCGAATCGGACAGGTTCGCGTCCCTGGACATGGACTCGAGGATGGACAATCCCTCGTCCATTTTGCCGACAAAAAACGGCATCTGGACGCACATGATGGCATAGAGCAGCCGGATTTCCGGATTGTCCGGATGCAGCCGGTGCGCCCTTTCAAGGGTTCGTGAAGCCTCGAACGCCAGGTTGGTCCTCCACGTCTGGTCCTTGTAGACGCGCTCGTCGTACCCGATCGCGGCCTCCTCGCTGAGCGCCCTGGCCAGAAGCAAAAACGCTTCGGCGTCGGACGAATCCTGCCGGACCGCCTTCCGGAACGCGTCCGCCGCCTCCGTCCATTTCTTTTCGCTAAGGCGCACTCTCCCGGTCTTGACCAGGGATGCGGCATCCTGTCCGGACGGCACGCTCTCGGAACCGGTTGCGGGGAGTTGCTCCATCGCGGCAGAAGGCAGAGCCGCGGCTCTTTCCTTTTTGATTCCCTCAAGTCCCTGTCTCGCCGCGTCCGCGTCCTGGCCGGAGGAGGAATACATCAGGGCTCTTTTCCAGGCCGACTCCGCGTCTTCCATCCGGTTTTGCATCCGGTACCCCTGTCCGAGGTAACGGTAAAGGGCGGTCTTCTGCTCCGGGGAGATGGCGGATGGATTCGCTTCCATCAGGGATTTGGCTTTTTCCATTCGCCCGACGCCGCCTTCTAGCCTTCCCATGAAAACCGGAACGTTGACCGCGAAAACGCCGTAGGCGAAACTGGCGTTGAAATGGTTCGGATCCAACGCAAGCGCCGTATCGAGCTGGGCGAACCCGGCGTTCGTATGAGCCATCGCCGCGCTGAAATCTCCCGTGTTGGCGGCGCTCCCAGCGGCTTCGCCGAGCACCGAGGCCAGCTGGGTGCGGATGTCCGGATTTCGGGGAAACTGCCGGATGGCCCGCTGAAGGACCTCGATGGCTTCCCCGGATTTGCCCTGCGACCTCAGGCTCTGGGCCTCCTGCATCGCCTCGTCGGAAGTGCCCTGCCGGCCGTACAGAATCGCGGAAAACAGGATGGCCAGGACGACCGTTCGCTTTCGCTTCATGACTTTCCCCTTTCGTTTTTTAGATCCGCCATACGCGATTCCGTCATTTTATAGAACAACCGGAATCCGGCAACCGTCAAGACCAGGCCCGTCACCATCCAGAGCGGCGCCACCTGGCCGCGGAACTCGTATCCCCTGAGCTTGGATTCGTCGACGTTCATGAAGACCATCGCCACGGCATTGTTGGTCATGTGGATCACCACACCCGGCCAGATGCTGCCACTTCGCCAGGCAATCACTCCAAGGGCGATGCCCAGCGCGAAGATTTGCACCATCCACCAGGGATTGAAATGAAGGATGGCAAACACCGCCGCTGTGACGACGACCGCCTTGATCTCGCGATTGTTCCGCTCGAGGGCGGTTTGAATAAATCCGCGGAAGAGCATTTCCTCGATCACGCCGGCGAAGACCACCACCGAGAAGATCAGGAGGATCATTTCGCGGGTCGAATGGAACACCATGAATTCTTTCAACGCGCTGAGGATTTCCCGGGGCATGGGAAACGCCGACTGGGCCATGCGGTCCAGTTCGTCGCTCACGATTCCGAGACCGAGGCCGAGAAAAACACCAAGGACCAGCAATCCCGGCTGAATGCGGCCGAATCGGAAGACTTTTCGGAACGGAAATTTCCCGATCCAAACGAACAGGAGCGCGGGAACGATCAGCAGCGCTTCCAGAAGGAGAACGGCAGACTTCTCCGTGGAACCGCCGAAGGCCAGCGTCAGCCCCAGGTACGCGAGAAACGTCCCGAGGATGACCAGGAACACCTGGGGTCCCGACGGCATCCGGTCCGGAGCGCCGTTCATGCGGTGGATTCCGGATTCCGAAAGTGGGCGGCGAGGGCGTCCCATTGCACCGATGTCTGGCTTCCGTCCTTCATGGATTTCAGCTGCACCACGCCCTCGGCCATTTCGGATTCCCCGATCAGGGCGACAAAACGCGCGCCCCGGGTGTTCGCCTCGCGCATTTGGGCCTTGAAGCTACGATCCCCGAATCCCATCACCGCCTCCGCGCCGGAGGACCGTAGCGTCGAGAGAAGTTCCACGGCCTTGCGTTCGGCGGCTTTCCCGAGATGCGCGATATAGACCAAAGGCCCCGGAACCGGCATGCCGCCGAGCGCCTGGTGCTTCAGGGTCAGAACGATACGCTCGATCCCGGACGCGAACCCCACTCCCGGCGTGGAGGAACCCCCGATGGCCGCCGCCAATCCGTCGTACCGGCCGCCCCCGCAGACCGCGTTCTGGGCGCCGATGCCTTCGGCCCAGACTTCAAATACTGTTTTCGTATAATAATCCAGACCTCGCACGAGCCGGTGGTTCAGCGTGACTGGAAGCCGCAGGTCATCGAGGTATTGCCGGAGCGTTGAGAAATGCTCCGCGCATTCGGAACACAGGGATTCCGAGATGGCCGGGGCCCGGTCGATCGCGGGCTGACATACCGGATTCTTGCAGTCGAGCAGGCGGAGGGGATTCTTCGCGAGACGCTTTTTACAGTCCTCGCACGCGGCATCGATGCGACTCTTATAATAGACGGCAAGTTTCTCAAGGTAGGCCGGACGGCATTTCGGGCATCCGATGCTGTTGATCTGGAAGGCGAGGTTCCGGAATCCGAGTTCCCGGTACAGATGATAGGCCACCGACATGATCTCGAAGTCAAGCGCGGGATCCTGCTCCCCGATCGCCTCGACGTTGAATTGCGTGTGCTGGCGGTAACGCCCCGCCTGGGGCCGTTCATACCGGAACACGGGACCGATGGACCAGACCTTCACCGGGCGGGGCCACTGGGCCATGCCGTTCTCCAGATATGCCCGCATCACGCCCGCGGTGAATTCGGGCCGCAGCGTGAGAAGCGTGCCTCCCTTGTCCTCGAACGTGTACATCTCCTTTTCGACGATGTCCGTGCCCGCGCCCACGCCGCGCTGATAGAGGGCGGTCTCTTCGAACACCGGCAGGTCGAGCCGTCCGTACCCGTAGAGACGAACGATTTTCCGGGCCGTTTCCTCGACGAAGTTCCAGGTTGGCTGTTCGTCGGGAAGAACGTCTTTTGTGCCCTTGGGGGATTGAAACGCCATAATCGAACCTCTGATGCCCATCGTTGGGCTGCATTTCCTGTATCATAAAGTAATTGAATCTTAATTTAAATAATTTTTCACGACAGATGCAACCTTTTTTTCTTTTTTCCGGTTGATATCCGGCTTTGTTTTTATTAAATTTTCGAAACTAATTTTCATAAGTGCGACGCACTTTGATTTTGAACGGGAGCCCCCATGCCAACATCGGACATCTTCGTGGATTTCAACCTTCTCGAACGCTTCATGATCGACGTGTTTCGGCGCCTGGGAATGTCGGACCCGGACGCTGCGGTATGCGCGGAGGTTTTAATCACGGCAGACAAACACGGCATCGACTCGCACGGGGTGAGCCGCCTCAAACCGGTCTACGTGGACCGGATCCGGGCCGGTCAGGTCGACCCGAAGGCGGTTCCGGAAATCGTCCGGGAGGGGCCGACCACGGTCGTCATTGACGGACGCAACGGGATGGGACAGGTGATCGCGAAGATGGCAATGGAAAATGCCATTGCCAGGGCCGGGCGGCTCGGGATGGGCATGACCGCGGTCCGGAATTCCAACCACTACGGAATCGCGGGCTACTACGTTTCCATGGCCGCGAAGCAGGGCATGATCGGGATCACGGGAACGAATGCGAGGCCCTCCGTCGCCCCGACCTTCGGCGTGGAACCCATGTTCGGCACCAATCCCCTCGCGTTCGGCCTGCCGACGGATGAGCCTTTTCCTTTTGTGCTGGACTGCGCCACATCCGCCTCGCAGCGGGGCAAAATCGAGGTGGCCGCCCGGCTGGGCCGGCCCGTGCCCGACGGCTGGGCGGTCGGACGGGACGGGAAATGCCTGCGCGATGCCGGCTTGATTCTGGAAGGCTTGAAAACCGGAACCGCGTCCCTCGTCCCTCTCGGCGGGCTGGACGAAAGCACCGGAGGTCACAAGGGATACGGCTACGCCACGTTCGTGGAAATACTTTCCTCCGCCCTTTCCGGCGGAGCCTTCCTGAACGGGCTGGCCGGGCTGGCCGCGGACGGGATGCCCGCAACGCTCGGTTTTGGCCACTTTTTCATCGCCCTCGATGTGGCCGCTTTCATGGACCAAGGCGCGTTCCGCAAAACCGCCGGGGACATTCTCCGTACGCTACGTGCTTCCGAAAAGGCGCCCGGACGGGACAGGATTTTCACGGCCGGTGAAAAGGAATACCTGGCATGGGTGGAAAGAAAGGACAGGGGCGCGAAACTGGATCCCGCCCTTCAAAAGGAAATCCTCCAATTGAAAAATGATTTTGGATTGACCGAATACCGCTTCCCCTTCGAGTGAGAATCCCCGCTGCGATCCGCCTTGCGAAAAATGAAATGAGCGATTCCCTCTTTTTTTGACGCGAAAAAGGCCGGCCCCTGCGGGCCGGCCTTTTGAAAAAACCGGGATGTCGAAATTTTCAATCCACCCGGATGAACTCGATGCGCCTGTTTTTCGCCCTGCCGGCGGCGTCGTTGTTGGGCGCGACCGGATTGTCCGGCCCGAAGCCTTTGGCCTGGATTCTTTTGGCTTCTATCCCCCGGCCTGCCAGATAGGCCTTGACCGCATCCGCCCTGCGCTGGGACAGTTTGACGTTCGCGAGGCGGCCTCCCTGACTGTCGGTATACCCCCGCACTTCAAGCATCATCTGCGGATAGTCACCCAGCGTCTGAACCACCTTGTCGAGCTCCGATTTGGCGCCCGCCGTGAGTTTGTCGCTTGCGGTTTTAAAGGTCACGCCTTCAAGCACGATCGGGGCATTCTTCTGAATGACCACTTCCGGCTTTTTGTCCGGACACCCGTCCTCGTCCTCGAAACCGTTCACGGTCTCGGGCTGGTTGGGACATTTGTCCTTGACATCGAGGATTCCGTCCCCGTCGTTGTCCATGTCAGGACACCCGTCTTCATCCTGGTACTTGTCCAAATCTTCCGCCTGATCCGGGCATTTGTCCTTAGCATCCGGAATCCCGTCCCCGTCATTGTCCAAGTCCGGGCAGCCGTCGCCATCCTGGTACTTATCAAAGTCTTCCGCCTGATTCGGGCATTTGTCCGTTGCGTCCGGAATTCCGTCCCCGTCGTTGTCCAGATCGGGACATCCGTCCTCATCCTGAAAACCGTCGATGTCCTCGGCCTGTTTCGGGCACTTGTCCTTCCGGTTGAGAATTCCGTCGCCGTCCGAATCGCGATTTCCGCCGAAGTAGAAGTTGACCCCTACCCTGGCATCGATCATGCCGGATTGCTCGTCCCCGTATCCCGACATGTCCAGTTCATGATTCAGAATGCGCTGGTAGTGCAGGCTCAGGTCCAGGCCGAAAAAATCGGCCAGAAACCATTCGACGCCGACTCCCAGGTCGGCAAGGGCGTTCTTTTTGTCGCCGAAGACGGAGACGTCGTCGGATTTCAGATTCCAGAGCAGGACGCCCAGGCCCCCGGTGAGATAGGGATTCAATCGCGAATCCGGACGGAAATTGCCCTTGATGTTCAACGTGACGGGGAGCAGCGATGTTTTAAAAGGAGTGTCGGGATATTTACTGGTATACTGGCTCAGGCCGCTCTTATTCGCGTCACGGGGATACGTCACTCCGGTTCCCCCGTTCAGGGTGAGGGTGAGAGCGGGATCCACGGTGTAACCAAGCTTGATTCCCAGCATCGGAGAGACGATGTCAACGTCTCTATTGCCTCCGACCAGCTTTTTTGCGCTTCCGAAAAAGCCGATGTCGACTTTCCCCGCATCGAGTTGGGCCATGACCGGACTGATAACGATCAACGCCATGACCACCGCAAGCATAAGCGTCTTCCCCTTCATAAGCTCTCCTCCATTTTTAGGTGAATGTTGATGTTTTGTCAACCATCAAATGGGTTAAAACGTTTTTCTAAAATCCAAACGGATGCTGTATATCGATTCATACAGGGGTCTTCATGGATAGATTGCATTTTTATTATACGAAACATTTCACGGAATGTCAAGCGGTTTTGTGGCCGAGACCGGCTGCCGAAGGCCCTCCGGATCCATTTTTCTCTTGACTTTCTCGTTTTTTCTCATTTCATTAAAACGCATTATAATTGCCATTAGCAACAATTGCCGTTGGCAAGAAAGGATCCATGAACCGGCGTTTTTTCGAAGTCGTCCTACTGATCAAGAGGACCTGCGTCGCCACCGAGGAGGCCATCCGCGGGGAGTTCCGCCTCACCCAGGCCGAATTCACCGGTCTTTTGGCCGTCGGGCCGACCGAACGCGTTTCGGGCGCCGAGTTTTCCGCACGGATGGGCCTCTCCCCCTCCCGGGGCAGCCGGGTGCTGTCGCGGTTGGTGAAAAAGGGGCTTTTAAAATCCAATCCTCTGCCGGACAACCGCCGCAGCGTCACCATCTCCATGACCGCCAAAGGCGCACGGATGCGCGAAAGCCTTGAACAGAGGATGGACCTTTGCGGCAGGAGCATGATCGAGCGCCTGCCGGCCCGCGATCAAAAGAAGGTCGAGGCGTCCTTCCATCTGCTTGAAAAAGTATTTGAAACGAAACCATAGCCCGGAGTCCGCCATGAACACGCATCACGGATCCTTTCTGGAACAATTCGGTGACCGCGTCACGTTCGACAAAACGGAGCGCATGCTGTACGGCCACGACATAGCGGCCATGCCGTCCCTTGTGAAACCGCTGGTCGGAAACACGACGCCCGACGCCGTGGTCCAGCCTGAAACGGAGATCGAACTCGCCAACCTGGTCCGCTGGGCGGTCGCAAACGGCATTCCGCTGACGCCCCGGGGCAAGTCTTCCTCCGGATATGGAGGCGCCATCCCGGTTAAAAAGGGCGTGGTGGTGGATTTTTACCGAATGAAAAACGTCCTGTCTCTGGATGAAAAGAACGGGACCGTCACCGTGGAGCCCGGCATCACCTGGGAGAAACTGGACCAATTTCTCCTGAAAAAGGACTGGACCCTCCGGCTCTACCCGACCAGCTACCCCTCCTCCACGGTCGGCGGTTGGCTCGCCCACGGCGGCGCCGGCATCGGCAGCTATCAATACGGCTATTTCGGCGAAAACGTGGTGTCCGCCCGCGTGGTGCCGGCGGATGGAAGCGTGAGGGAATTCTCGGGCCGGGACCTTGACGTGGTTTCGGAGGCCGAGGGAATCACCGGCCTGATCAGCCGCGTCACCCTGAAAATCATGCGCAACGAAGCAATGGAGACGGTTTCGGTGGCCTGCCCAGACGCCCATGACCTCCAGAAACTGATGGAAGAGGTGATAGCGTCCAACCTGCCCGTGTGGAGCGCCATGTTCATCAATCCCCGGATGGCCGAGATGAAGAACCGCGCTCCGCTCATGGAGCATTACGGACATCCCGCGGAGGAGCGCGTCATCCTCCCGGCCGCCTACATCATGACCCTGTCGTTCCCGAAGAGGGAAGCCGGGGAGATCCGCGCAAAACTGGAGGAAATGATCAAGCCCTGTCAGGCCGAAATCCTGCCTGAGCGCATCGCGCATCACGAATGGGAGAACCGGTTCAAGCTGATGGTCGTGAAGCGTCTGGGCCCGTCCCTCGTTCCGGCCGAGGTCATCGTCCCGCTCGCGCGGCTCGGAGATGTGATGTCTTTAATCGAGGACAAGGTCAACCAGCCCGTGGTCAAGGAAGGCGTGATCGTCAAAAACGGCAGGGACGGGAACCCGGAGGTCGTCATCCTCGGGTTCATCCCCAGCGACCAGCGCAAATTCACGTTCAATTTCGTTTTCGGGCTCGTGCTCACCATCGTGAAGATCGCCGAAAAATTCGGCGGCCGTCTGTACGCCACGGGCCTGTATTTCCCCAAGAAGGCGGATTCGGTGCTCGGCGCGGAACGCGTCCGGAGAATCAGGGAATTCAAAAGGAAAACGGACCCGAAGGGACTGCTCAATCCGCGCAAGGTCATCGATCCCGGCCTGCTCGGCTCGTTGATGACCGCGGCGTCCGCGTTCGAGCCGCTCATCCGGCCTTTCGGCAACCACGTCATCTCGAAGATCGGTGAGCGTCCCGTGAAGCCGGTGAAGGACATCCCCGCGGACGTGGCCTGGTATGCGTACGCCTGCTCGCAGTGCGGATACTGCGTGGACGAATGCGACCAGTTTTACGGGCGCGGCTGGGAGAGCCAGAGCCCGCGCGGCAAATGGTACTGGCTTCGCGAGCACATGGAGGGAAGGGCGGAATGGAACCAGAAAATGGTGGACACCATTCTCGTGTGCACGACATGCGAACTCTGCAACCGGCGTTGCTCCGCGGCCCTTCCGATCGAGCCCTCGTGGATGACGCTCAGGGGAAAACTGATCCATGAGGAAAAACGAATGACCTTCCCTCCGTTCGAAATGATGGCGGCCGCAACCCGCGCCGAGGGGAACATCTGGGCGGGTTACCGCAAGAACAGGACGGACTGGTTCCCGAAGGATCTCTGGCGGAAGCACGGGCCGGACCGCAAATCCAAGACGGTTTACTTCGCGGGGTGCACCGCGAGTTACGTGGAAAACGACATCGGCATGGCGACGGTTCGCCTGCTCGACAGGGCCGGTGTGGACTTCACCTACCTGGGTGAAAAGGAGAACTGCTGTTCCACGCCCATGCTCGTGGCGGGCAAATGGGAACTGTTCGTCGAGACCCTGAAGAAGAACGTCCGGGCCGTCAAGGACGCGGGCGCGGACACCGTGGTCTCGTCATGCCCCGCCTGCGACATGATGTGGCGCCAGGTGTATCCGGTGTGGGCGAAGAAGCTGGGGATCGATTACGGAATCACGGCGAGGCATTACACCGAGCTGGTTGCCGAAAAAATCAAGGCCGGGGAATTCAGCTTCCCCGCCCCCGCGGGCGCATCCAAGACCGCGACCGTGACCTGGCACGACTCATGCCACATCGGGCGCGTTTCGGGCGTGTACGATCCCCCGAGGGAGGTGATCAGGGCCATGCCGAACGTGAACTTCGTGGAAATGGAACACAACCGTGAGAACGGCCATTGCTGCGGATCGGTCCTGACGCTGATCAAGGAGCCCGCGGTCGCGGCGGAAATCGGGAAGGACCGTCTGGACGAGGCCGTCGAGGCCGGGGCGCAGAAGGTGCTCGCCCTCTGCCCCTGCTGCGAGTTTCAGCTCCGCGTGTCCGTTGAAAAGAAGAAGGTTCCGGTGGAGGTCGTGGACCTCGCCCGGTATGCGTCATCGGCGCTGGGATACGATTTTCCGGATCCGCATCCCGAGGTCAGGGCCCAGTGGGCCGTGTTCGACGCCATGATCGCGCTCATGACACCGAAGGGATTCGCGGATCTCATGGCCACCATGTTCCCCGAGCTCATCGGCGCGATGCCTTTCGGAATGGGCGGGATGATGAGGGTCATGGGGAAAATACCGGGCGCCCTGACCCTTATGAAACCGGTGTTTCCGTTTCTATTTCCGAAACTGCTCCCCATGATGATGCCGAAGGTCATGCCGGTGATGCTGGACCGCGTCAAGGCGCGAGTTCCAATGCCGGCGACCATGGCCGAGCAGATGCCGGCTCTCATGCCGCAGGTCATGGACAACCTCATGCCCCACATGATCAAAGACGTGGTGCCCCTGGTCACACAGCCCATGATCGATTATCTGAGGGGGAAACGACCCGTTATCGCAAGATGCAGACGAACGGAAAACTTTCCGGAGGCTTGAAGCCTCCCGGTTATTGTTAAAAAATATGACCCATCAAGACCCCGGGGTTTGATCGATATCGGGCGTTTCTCAACGGATTCCGGGAGGTTTTACGGGAAGTTCATCGGATCTCCTCCCGATCCCCGAATTCCGAATTCCGGTCTCCGGTCCAAGACTTTTCCCTTGATTTCATGAATCCGCACGTGTATATTACATATCGTATGCAAGACTCTGCACCATCGCACCGATCGCATCCTTTCATGTTGATCGTTGGGTAAAACCTCTCAACCGTTCATTTCAATTCCAATATCAGTAAAACCAATGAAGCCTTGAGGAAATCCTCGTATGGAACCCAATACCACCGAAATGGTCCGCGGCGTCCTGCAAAGCCATGAGAGGTCGGGCGGGTTTTTAAGGGACCCCGAACAGTCGTTTCAGCCGGGCCGCGGCGATGTCTGGGTGCCGCCGAACCTGATCCGCGAAAATGAATTGGTCGAAGGCGCCTCGGTGGCCGGAGACGCCCAGCTTGGGGACAGGGGATGGGTTTTAACGACGGTGAAATCGGCGTGCGGACTTGAACCCGGGCGGTTCCGGGACCGCACGCGATTCGACAAGCTGCAGGCGGTCAATCCGCGCGAGCGAATCCGGCTGGGCGACGGGGGCAACTTGTCCATGCGAATCGTGGACCTGATCGCGCCCATCGGCAAGGGCACGCGCGGTCTGATCGTCGCGCCCCCGAAATCCGGTAAAACCCGGCTATTGGAGGAAATCGCCGCGGGCATTCGCGTGTTCGAGAACGACGCGCGCATCATCGTTCTGCTGATCGACGAACGTCCCGAGGAAGTCACTTACTTCCGGCGGAGCGTGGACGCGGAAGTGCTGGCAAGCTCCAGCGACCAGAACGTCGAATCGCACGCCCGGCTGGTCGAGCTGGCCCTGGCGCACGTCCGCGTCGAGCTGGAATGCGGCCGTGACATCGTCGTGCTGATCGACAGCCTGACCCGGATGGCACGCGCCTTCAACCAGCGCGGGGCGGGCACAGGGCGCACCCTGTCCGGAGGATTGGACGCCAGGGCGCTTGAAATCCCGAGGCGGTTCTTCGGCCTGGCACGCAATGTCGAGAATGGCGGCTCGGTGACCGTGATCGCCACCGCGATGGTCAACACGGGTTCGCGGCTGGACGACTACGTGTTCGAGGAATTCAAAGGAACCGGCAACAGCGAGATCATGCTCGACAGGTCCCTGTCCGAGGCCCGGATTTTCCCCGCCATCAACATCAGGGCGAGCGGGACCCGCAAGGAGGAGCTGCTGTTTACGCCCGGGGAGCTGCAGTGGCTGACCGTGCTTCGCCGCAAGCTGGCGAACGAGGAGCCCGCCGCGGCAATGACAATTTTACTCGGGTTGATGCGGTCGGCGCCGGACAACGATTCGCTGATCGGGAGAATGGAGGTATGACATGGGTAGGACGGGATGGATGAATCGCGGGGCCGCTTCGCGTTTTCTCTGCGCGGCCGTTCTCGTCTGGCTCATTCCGCTGGCGTTGTCGGACTGCTGCTCCACCCGGGGAGCCGGAGCCTGCATGAAAGGAGGCCGCATGGTTGCGGATAAATTGGACCAGGCCGAAAAATATTTCGGCCTGCATCCCGCGTTTCAGAAAGCGTTCGCGTTCCTTCGTCAGGAATCGCTGAAAGACCTCGCCCCGGGCCGGCACGACATCGACGGCGATCGCCTGTACTGCATGATCAGCAAGGGCCCAGGCAAGAAGCGGGCCGAAGCCAGGCTGGAGGCGCACAGGAAGTACATTGACATTCAATGCATCATCGGGGGGACGGACGAGATGGGCTGGAAGCCCGCCGCGTCATGCGGAATCCCGGACGGGGATTACGATGAAAAGAAGGACGTGATTTTTTTCAGGGATAAGCCCAGGAAATGGATCCAAGTGCCGGCGGGATCATTCGCGATTTTTTTCCCGCGCGACGCGCACGCGCCCATGACGGGCGATGGCGAGATCCAAAAGGCCGTGGTCAAGGTCGCCGTGGAATAATGCCGAACATCGTCTACATATTCGGATACGGATCGCTGATCTTCGCGGAAGGAATCAACGGCCGCGGCCTGAAGAGAACATACAAGGAACGCGACCTGATTGTGACCCGTTTGAATGGATATCGGAGGGAATGGAACGCCCTCGACGCGGACGGCTGGACGTATCTCGGGCTTATCGAGGATCCGGGAGCCGCGGTGAACGGAGTCCTTTTTCAGCTTGAAACGGATCTGGCGGACATTCGGAATTTCGACACGTCCGAGGCGGTTCACACCCTTTACGAACTGGTGGACGTGGCGGACCTCGTCGAAACCTACCCCGGTTCGATCGTGCTCACCGACGTGATCAAGCACCCGTCCTACGGGGGCAAAATCGACCCGGAATACAGGGCGATCATCGAAAAGGGTCTTCAAATCAGGGGCCCTGAGTTCAGGGCGGAGTTTCTCAAAACGACTTCCTTGGAAAACATAAAAAAATGATAAAGGGAGTCTCCGGCTTTGATGTGGAGTTCCCCCTTCCTGCGACCGCCAAAATCATCCCGATTTGATCTCCGTAACATCCACCCGGACACGGCATCGAATAATCAGCCCCGAGCCTTTGAGAATTCCTTCAAGCTGAGTATTGCGCCAGTCAGGCCCATGATCCAACCCGCGGGATAGGGCAGGATGATCAACAGCCACCCCATCGACCGTCCCGTGCTGCCTCCGATGCCGCCCCTCGCGCTCATCGCGAACATCACGCCGACACCGACCGCGATCAGCACAAAAGCTCCAACCAGCAGTTTCCATCGCCGAATCTTTCCGAAAAATGCCCCGAGCGCCGCCACCAGGCTTCCCGCGAGAATGACAACCGAACCTTCGAGCGGATCCATGGCCCCGATCACCATGAGAATGAGACCGGCGATGACCAGAATGCGCGACCAGCGGATGGAAATTTTCATCATGCTTTCCTTTCTCCAATTGGATGCCCTTGTGACAATCATCATTCACCTTGATCCTGGAGTCAGCGACCATTTTCCTTGATCGTACCGGGGTTCCTACCCTGGCAACCCCGACCCCGGGGTCTTGTTTGATACTCAATCCCAATCAATAAATGAATAACTCTTATATCGCCTCTGAAATCGAGGAAAAATTGAAACCTTCGATCTTGAGCGCTGGGACGAAAGCCGCTAGTCCGGTCTCACCGCCCACCGTCCGTATTGCAGTGGACATCGTGACGATATTTTTCAGCCCGTTGACCGGACTTTCATTGAATCGGAAATTCCTGATCGGGTGGCTGATTTTACCGTTTTCAATCCAAAAAACTCCGTCTCGGGTCAGACCGGTGAGTAGCAGGATCATCGGATTCAAGTCGCGGATATACCAGAAGCGGCTGACCAGAATTCCTTTACGGGTCGAACGGATCAGTCATCGACAGTCTGCTTTCCGCCTTCCATTATCAGGTTAGGGGGGGAGGATAGCGGTTCTTTTTTCATTTTTTCTGCCCAGAATCTGGTATAAATCAAGTTTTTGATGATGCCCTTCTCCACCCAGATTGTTTTTTTCTGTGGCAAGCCTTCTTCGTCAATGGCAAAAGTCGGTAGCTCGGGAAAAGCGGGGTCACTGTAAATGGTCACCTTCGGGTTGAAAAGCTTTTCACCGAGACGGTTCTGACCATCGCCATGGGAAAGAAAGCTGCGCCCCTCATCCGCTTCACGGGCAAAAAAATTGAAGACCATGAACCACAACATGTCAGCGACAGCGGCGGGTTCCAATATGACGGTGTACCTGCCGGGCTGGACGGTTTTCGGGTTTCGCGATGTCAATGCCTTTTCCAAGGCACGATCGGCCAGGTCATCTGTCGAGAGTTTGTCGACATTTTCTTCGCTAGCCGCTGCCCAGCCGGAGCCCTCTTCGCTGCGCAGCGTATTGCTGTAATAACTGCGGCTGGAAGAAAAGTAATTATAAAGCCCCTTAGAATTGATCCTTCCCGAGAAACTCGAACTCGTTTCAAAAAATCCGGCTGCGCTCAGTTTTTCTTTTTTCGCTTTTTCAATCGTCTCAACAATTGCCTCGGCACGATTGGTCGGGGAATATTCTGCCGTATTCGGGTAGTAAAGCGATGGGGTTTTTACATAGATTTGCGGACCGAGCAGTGGCATCAACTCGGCGTTTTCCGGAGCTATCTCGGCCAGAGTGTCGGCACGTGCAACCGCCTCACGGATTTTATCCGGACTCGGTTCGTTGATCTCCGCCACTCCACGCTTTTTGCTTTTGGTGACTTTAACATTGATGTTCAGACTACTGTAAACGCCATTGGTAGTGATGGCGTTGTTGGCGAAGCGAGTGGAACCCGTTTCCGTTCCTGTAACATCGATGCTCATGGTCTTCTCCGGATTCTCGGAGATGATCTTTTCCAGCAATTCCCTTACTTCCTTTTCAGATAAAATCATATTTTCCCTCCGGCATTTATAATGTTGACCTGAAGGAAACGGGCGGGGGCGCTGCCGTGGCCCATCCGCGCCGCTTGTCCCGGTTCGCCTTTGCCGCAATTATAAACACCCCAATTCTCCCAATATTCCCTGGAGCATATAGCGTCAAGCGAATTCCAAAATTCTGTGGTCATCGCCTGGTAGGCGACGTTCTTAACCATATCGCCGATTTTGCCGTTTTTGATTTCCCAGATCGCGTCACCACCGAATTGAAAATTATAGCGTTGTTGATCGATGCTAAAGCTACCCATGCCGTCGAAAAGCAGACCGTCTCGAGTGTCCGCGATCAGTTGTTCCAGAGAAAGCGCTTTTTCGCCGGGTTTGAGCCAAAGGTTGGGCATGCGCTGCAAGGGAAAAGACGACCATGAGTCGGCATAAGCGCAGGCTTTGGATTCTTTTTCAGCGACGAAACGGGCCAGTTCGCGCGTCGTCTGGTAGCCGACAAAGATGCCCTCCTTAATAATATCGAATCGCCGTGCCTTCACACCATCATCATCGTAGCCAACCGTGCCCAAAGCATTGGGCAGGAGTTTATCGCCGACGATGTTCATTAGAGGCGAACCGTAGCGGAGCGTACCCAGTTTGTCTCTGGTGGCAAAGCTGGTTCCGGCATAGTCAGCCTCCCAACCCAGGGCACGATCCAGCTCTGTGGGGTGTCCGATACTCTCATGCATGGTCAAGCAGAGGTGGGAAGGCAACAGGATCAGATCCCTTTTACCGGATATCCCATCTCTTGCTTTCAGCTTTTGAACCGCCTCTTCGGCAGTCTTTCGCGCCTTCTCAACCCAATCGACTGATTCGATCATCTCATAGCCCTTCTGTTCGGGCGGCACTTGAATGGATCGGGTCTGCGAGTCATCGGCACTCACGGCTACTGCGGTGCAACTGGGATATGTATAAATCAGATCCTGTTCGATAGCGGACCCTTCGCTGGAAGCAAAATATTTCCACATTTCGTTGAAATTAAAATAGGAAGTAGCCACCTTAATACCAGGGACCTTGAGCATCTCTGCGTTGATCCGCAGGACCAAATCGATCGTTTTGTCCATCGGAATTTTGAAGGGGTTCTTCTGGATAGGCGACTGCCATTGATCGCGATAGGTCGGTTCGGCGGCGAGTTGAACCGGATCTCTAAGCAATCGCGAACTGGCTTTGGCTGTTTCTACGGCGAGAATGGTGATACGCTGAATTTCCTCATTTTCCAAACGATAGCTGGAGGCAAATCCCCAGGCGCCGTTGACGATGACGCGGACGCCAAAACCAGTATCCTCCGTATCGGCCACCCACTCG
>Ga0315274_10006149_pt1 | contig 17508 bp, 25 predicted proteins | sample YL17G02_20_MG_FD_203700 | JGI IMG/M metagenome (GOLD analysis project Ga0315274, IMG submission 203700) | Sediment microbial communities from Yellowstone Lake, YNP, Wyoming, USA - YL17G02_20 | ecosystem: Environmental > Aquatic > Freshwater > Lake > Sediment | place: USA: Wyoming | collected...
CAAGCCCCTCATTGCCCTTCCCTTAACATTGCAAATCCAGTTTAATTTTTTGTCTTTTGCAATTTCAGGCCTGTTTCTGTCAACAAGAATAATTTCAAACCAATAATATTCTCCATCTTGAGCAACCCAGTAAGAATTTAATACAGTCATATTGGGGAACCTTCTTTCTGCTCTTTGTTCTGCAACCCACCTGTAATTCATAAGCAATTGTTTTTTAATTGTCTGTCTTTTCTGTTTTCTTCCTTTTTTATGTCTTGGCCTTCTTCTTCCGCCCCTCATTAACCTAACTCTCACTATAGTAAAACCTTTTTTCGCTTTGTAGCCAAGCTCATGGGCCCTATCAAGACGTGTTGGCTTCTCGATTGTTGTAATTGCATCTTCTCTACGCCATTTAAAAATTCTGCCTTTCCAAGCTTCAAGCTCACGAGGCTTTTTCCATGCTTCTCTTATATGCTGATAAACACTTTTCATATTAAAAGTCTTATGAAATTGTGACTTTTAAAGCTTTCTAATGGTTTTTCATAAAACTATATAAATGTTTTAAAATTTATATGATAATGGAAGAGCTAAAGAATATACAGCCAAGAGAATACCAACAGAAAATATTTGAAACTGCCAGTAAGCATAATACTTTAGTTGTATTGCCAACAGGGATGGGCAAGACATTGATTGCATTAATGCTTTCTATAGACAGGATAAAAAAATTTCCAAAATCAAAGATATTGTTTCTTGCTCCTACAAGGCCACTTGCCTCACAGCATCATTCTTATTTTGTAAAGCATCTTCCTGAACTTTTTGCAGAAATGACTCTTTTCACAGGCAAAGTAGATGCCAGTAAAAGAAAAGAACTTTGGGAACAGGCAAATATAATCTTCTCAACCCCCCAATGCATAGCAAATGATGTTAAGGCAAATCGGTTTGATTTAAGTGAAGTCTCTTTACTCATTGTTGATGAATGTCATAGATGTCTGAAAAATTATGATTATACTTATGTTGCTCAAAAGTACAAGGAGAAAGCCCAAAATTTAAGAATTTTGGGTTTAACAGCTTCGCCCGGCTCAAAGTCAGAGATAATAAATGAAATATGCAAAAATATGAACATAGATGCTGTTGAAATCCGCCATCGCTATAGCGAGGATGTCAAACAATACATACAAAAGCTTGATACAGAACTCATTCGAGTAGAATTGCCAGAAGAGCTGAAAAAAATACGCGAACTTCTTGATGAAATTTACAATAAAAGAGTAGATGAGCTGAAAAATAGGGGGCTATTGTATAGTCATGCAACAAAAATTGCATTGCTTGAATTACAAGGCAAACTGCAGAGGATGATTGCAACAGGCAGCAATCATTTTAATATTTTAAGAGGGGTAAGTGTCTGCGCACAAGCGATAAAAATAAGTCATGCAATAGAACTTTTAGAAACGCAAAATGTTGAAACTACTATGAAATATATTCTTGATCTCATGGAACAGGCCAAACAAAACAAAAGCAAAGCAGCAGAGCAGCTTGTAAAACATTCTAATTTCCAGAAAGCATATATTGGGCTTGTCGAGTTAATAAAAAAAGGCATAGAACATCCAAAGGTGGCAATGCTAAAAGAAGTTGTAATAGAAGAAATGCAGAAAAACAAAAATGCAAAGATAATGATTTTTAATCATTATCGCGACAGCATAGCAAAAATCTGCCGCGAGTTAAATGAATTAAAAAAACAGGGCAAGGCAGACATAAGAGCAAAGGTTTTTGTCGGCCAGACAATTAAAGGAGAAACAGGAATGTCACAAAAAGAGCAGCAGGAAATTTTAAATGAATTTAAAGCAGGAGAAATAAATATTCTATGCGCAACAAGCATTGGAGAAGAAGGACTAGACATCCCAGAGGTTAATGTTGTTATATTCTACGAACCTATTCCTTCTGCAATAAGACAAATTCAGAGAAGAGGAAGAACAGCAAGATTAATGCCAGGTAAGTTAATAATCTTAATGACAGTCAAGACAAGAGATGAAAGATACTACTGGGCTGCATTTCATAAGGAAAGAAAAATGCATGGTATCTTGGATGGCATGCAAAAGCAATTCAATAAAAAAATAGAGGAAAAAAAGCAAAAAGATTTAACCGAGTTTTGAATTTTTAATAATATCAAGCTGAACTCCTGCTTCTTTTAGCAATTTTGTTCCGAGTTCATCAGGATAACTTCCGCTGCAAACAACTCTTTTTATTTTTGCATTGATTATCATTTTTGCGCAGTGTGTGCATGGGCTAAATGAGGTGTATAATGTTGCTCCTTCTGTACCTATTCCATTCAATGCAGCTTGAACAATAGTGTTTTCTTCAGCATGTGCTGCTCTGCATATCTCTAACCTCTGTCCACTTGGAATTTTTAACTGCTCTCTTAAACAACCTGTTTTTTTGCAATGCTCAACTCCTGAAGGTGCCCCATTATAGCCTGTTGATATAATATGATTATTTTTTACAAGAACAGCGCCGCACTGTCTTCTTAAACAAGTAGCTCTTTTTAATGCAATATTTGCAATTTCCATAAAATAATCATCCCACCCTATTCTTTCCATAAAAGTAAATGAAAAGCAGGCTTAAAAAAGATTTATATACAAAAAAATATGCTCTCTAGCATGCAAATCATAGCCGATATACACGAAAAAAATTCTCTTGTTATCGCAGAACTTGTTGAAAAAGGCATAGATGTTAACTTCAAACAACTGGAGGTGGCGGATTTTGTTATTAGTGAGGAAACTGCAATAGAAAGAAAGACAGTAACTGATTTTGTTTCTTCAATGCTGGATAAGAGATTATTAAAACAATTGTCTGATTTGAAAAGAAATTATCCAAAGCCCTTATTAATTCTTGAAGGACATGAAGAGCAGGATATTTACAAAAATGCAAGATTTCCAAATCTGCACGAGAATTCAGTTCGCGGAATGATGCTTTCAACTGTTCTTGAATTTCAAGTGCCAATAATTTTCACAAAGGATTACAAAGATACTGCTCATTTTTTAGAGCTTCTTGTAAAAAGGCAGGAAAGGCCAGATAGGGAAATAAGCCTGAAAGCAAAAAGAAAAGCATATAATATTTATGAGCAACAACAATTTATTCTTGAGAGTTTTCCAGGAATAGGGCCAACTCTTGCTAAAGAACTCCTGAAGCATTTTAAGACTGTCAAGGCATTTATGAATGCAGACAAAGAAGAATTGAAAAAAGTCAAGAAAATGAATGACAATAAGATTGATGCTATATTAAGAATTATAGAGAATAATTACAAAAATTAATTTATTTCATATCCTTTTATTTTAAAGTTTGATTTCAAATAAATTTCATATTCTTTAAATATCGTTTTTGATAAATCCTTGAAATCATTGTCCGTAAGATTTTTTGCCTCTTCAGTTATAACCCATTTTCCGCTTCCATTGCTCGGGATTAATCTATTTTCTGAAGAAATGTACCAGAATACAGGATTCATGACTTTTGAAGCAAGAAAATCAGAAAATCCCTCTTTTCGCTCATCTTCCCCCCAATATTTTAGCTCTACCTTTTTCTGTACAACATTGAAAAAATCATCATTGTTTGACTTTGCAAATTCAACACTTTCCTTTAATGAGAAATAAAGCATTTCTTCCAGCAAAGAATCATTAATAGCCTTTTTACTATCCATTAAAAATATGTTTGTTTTTTACGCATTATAAAGACTGCTGTTTTATAGAATATGTTTAAATTTAGTACGCCTTGGTACTAAAAAGATCATTATAAACCGGCCCGTTTGAAGTCAGGCTAGACATTTTTAATTTTATGTTGTCTACAGTAAACTCAATCGGTTTTATTTCAATCTTTTTAAGTTTTTCAATAAATTTCTTTTTATCCTTGACAAACTTGACTCTTGAAAGAGTTACATGACTTTCAAATCTGCTATCTCCCTCAATTTTTATTTTTGAAAGTTCATTCTCAATTAAGTCATAAATCTCCTTGAATTTTTCCTTTGGCTCTAGGCCCACCCATACAACGCGAATGAAATTTTCATCAGGAAAAATCCCTATAGAGCTTAATTTTGCCTTAAACTGCTTTATTCTTAAGGAATTTAAAATTAATTTAATTTTATTTACCTTTTCTCCATCAATCTCTCCGAGAAACCTTAATGTAAGATGCATTATCTCTGGCTTAACATTGATTATCTTGGTATCTTCAATAGGAATTTTCTTCTGAATCTCTGTTAATTCTTTTTTCACTTCATCAGGCAGGTCTATTGCTATAAAACACCTCATTTTAAGCCACCCTCAATAGATCTATAATTGCCTGAATGATTAAGAAGATTACTGACATTATAAAAAAGAAAAAATGATTCCATTTTACTTTTGAAGCAGCTACAGAGTCTATAATCGTACTTAATTGCTTAAAATCTTCTTTAGACAGTTTTTCTTTTTTTAATTTTTCGCAGAGATTGTATTGAATTATTAATTTCTGCCTCTTGTCTTCAATATAAATCCTGTAGCCATAAAAATAAATAAATAATACCATTGAAGCATACCATGCTATGCTTGCCCATAAGGAATTAATTCTGCTTAAAATTAAGACAGATCTTAAAAGAATACCCCCAATAATTCCTGTCCAAAGCAGAAGAAGAGATATTCTTCTTGTTTTTCCCCCAAAAATTCCAATATATTCTTGTTTTTCTGTCATTTTAATTTCTTTGATTATTTTCATTTTATTTTTTGATGATTTATTTGTAATTGCCATCTAAACAGGAAAAATGCAGTAACTATCATACCCAAAGAGATAGTTACAGGAAGCCATACCGGAGCAAGCCAAGGGAGGGGTATTAGAAATAAAATGTCCATTGTGGCAAGAGAAGGAGGCCACCCTATCAACAGATTCAAAAAGACATAATAAAAAATATCCCATAACGCAAAAGAAACTAAAAATACGGCAAGTCTTTCACGCCATTTTCTCCCAACAAGGAAGGCAAAACCTAAAAGCATTACCATAGTTGCAGCTTCACGAAAAAGCTCTATTATTAATATTTTCAAAGAGGGGACAACCGTAAGAGGATTTTTAATCAAGGAAAAATATGGCAATTTCAAGGCAAGCTCTGCATTTTCCGGAATGATATAATGCAATGCATACATCTCCCTTAGATAAACAACAACAGTTGCCTCAAGAAATGCCATCGCTATAACAAAGCATATCACAAGAAAAAACCTAAACCAAAATCTCTGAAATAAGTCTTCTGTTTTTTCAAATTCTTCCAATACCCTCTCTTCTTTATTCTTAATATTTTTTAATACTTTTTTCTCAACATTATTTGCAATTTTCATATTCACTTTCATTTTAATGTTTAAGCAGGAACAACTTCTAAAAAAGAATAATTTTTTATTTTTGCTAAATTCCTGACATCTTCAAGTCTAATTGCCGAAACATATTCAGGAAGTTTATAGTAGTTCTCAGCATTTCCTGCAATTTCCTCAATAATAAGGCTTTCAGCAGTATTCTCGCTTGTTTCTTTACTTAATTCATAAGAGCCTATAATTTGCTCTTTTGCCTTTTCAAGATCACTGTTTTTTAAATTTTGCATTTTCTTTATTTCTTTTAAAATCAATTCCTTTACTTTCTTTACCTTGTCTTTCATTGTTCCTACATAAATTGTCTCACAGCCATAATTTCCTTCTTGCTGCAAATAACCTCCTACTCTATAGGCAAGGCCTCTTTTTTCCCTTATCTCTGCGTATAATCTGGACGAAGAGCCATTGGCGAGTATTGTATTAAACGCATAAGAAGCATATCTTAACTTGTCTTTCAGAGTGGGCATATGCGCTCCAAAAACAATATGTGCCTGGTTTATATTTTTCCTCTTTTCAATTAAATTCTCATTTTTTAATTTTACATTGGATTTGATTATCTTTTTTGAAACAGGATTTTTTTTAAGTCTTTGATTTAACATTTCAAGAATATCATCAAGATCTGCTTTTCCGACAATAGCAATAATCATGTTTTTAGGATAATAATTTAAATCATGCCATTTCAGCATATCGTTTCTTTGTATTTTGCTTACAGTTTCTTTTGTTCCTCCGATAAATGATCCAAATGGTTTTTCATATAATAACTCTGTAATCCTGCGAATAGAATAAGCAAAAGGGTCATCATGGATCATTTTAAGTTCCTCGAGAATCACATTTCTTTCTTTTTCTATCTCTTTTGCATTAAAAACAGGATTTAATATTATATCAGAAACAATATCTATCCCTCTTTCAGTATATTTTGATGGAATTTTTGCAAAAAATCCTGTTGTTTCTCTTACTGTAAAAGCATTTAATTCTCCACCTATCCGATCTATGGGCTCTTTTATTTCCTTTATTGTCTTTGTTTTTGTGCCTTTAAAGGCCATATGCTCTATAAAATGAGCTATCCCCTTTACATTGCTTGCCTCATGGCCTGCTCCAAAAGGTACAGCAGCCATCACAGTTACTATGGGCAGGTCCCTTTTTTCGAATAAAACCACTGTTCCGCTTGATAATTCTAAACGTTTGAACTCTTTTACATTATTCATAGTTTGGGAAGTGTCAATTATCTTATAAACCTTTTTAGAAAGGTTTTTAAAACAGCTTTGACAAAAAATTAATACATGGCAGAAGAAACCATTGGTGAAACAAAGATAGGTGGTGAAATAAGCTTAATAGGCTTTGGAGCACTGCCACCAATGGAGCTGATAGTTGTAAAAAAGATAGTTGGCACTTATGTAAAACAACTTACAGAAAAAACAGATTATAAGGCATTAAAATTGCAGTTAAAGGTTCATGATAAGGGCAAAAGCAGCCTTTATGAAATAAATGCTCAGGCAAATATAGGTGATAATACGGTTGGCGCAAATGTGGAAGACTGGAATTTATACCAAGCATTAAGCCAGATCATGGAGAAAATTGTTACAGAATCTGTGCATAAATACAGAAAATCAAAAGACATTGCAGAAGAAAGAATAAGGGAAGAAAGAAGAAAGGCGAAAAAAGCAGAAAAGTAATGATTATAAAGGCTAAAAGGTAAGGGAAAAAGTTTTAAAATGATAGAACATAAAAGAATAAGAGAAAAAGGCAAGATTTGCCTTAGCAAGCTCTTTCAGGAGTTGAAAGAAGGTGATAAAGTGGCTGTAATAAGGAATTTGTCATTTCCAGCTTCTTTTCCAAGGAGATTGCAGGGCCTTACTGGAATAATAACAGAAAAACGCGGAAGATCTTTTGTTGTTAGAATAATGACCGGCAATAAAGAAAAACAGTTCATAATCCAAAAAATACATTTAAAAAAATTAAAATAAAAACAAAATGATAAAAAATTCAAAAGTTTTAAGCCTAGCAGAAGTCAAGGAAAAACTTGAAAAGCAAGAGGAAACAGAGAGGATAAAGCAGATCTCTGATTACTTGAATAAATTTTCAAAACTGGATTACAAAGATGCCATAAAACTGCAGGAAGAACTGAGAAAATTAGATGTAGTAAAGCTCAGAGAAAGGCATATAGTGAAAATAATAGACCTGCTACCAGAGGATGCAGAAGACTTGCATAAGATATTTGTTGGAGAGGATGTAAGTCTTGACCAAAATGAAATTGAAAAGATACTCAATGTTATCAAAAAATACAAATAAGGGGAAAAATGGAAAAAGAAGAAAAAGCGATTATTTTAGATTTTTTGCCACACGGCTATCCTTTAGAAGGGAGAATGATTCCAATAGCTCAGGCTATAGGTGCAGAATATTTGACATTATTGCAATTAGTCCCTCGCAAGGGCACAACCCTGCAGTTGCGTGAGGAAGTTTATATAGGTGAAGGGAAAAGAGATAAAATTTCTTATATTTATGGCAGATTGCCAAAGGAAAAATTAACTGAAACAGCCAAATACCAGCTTGAAGAATTTATTAAACAATTTGTCGAGCAAAAAGAAAGCAAGTTTGTCGAATTCTTCAATAAGGCAGATCCTATAAATACAAGGCTGCATCAGCTCGAGTTATTACCGGGTTTTGGAAAAAAGCACACTATGGCTATAATAAAGGGGAGAGAAGAAAATCCATTTAAGTCTTTTACTGATATAAAGGAAAGGATTAAAAATATACCTTCACCACAAAAAGCTGTGGAAAAAAGGATATTAGAAGAATTAGAGAGCAAGGTAAAATATAGATTGTTTGTATCATAAAATGGCAGAAGAAAAACAAAAAAAAGAAGAAAAGAAAAATTTGGGCTTTAAAAAGCCAGAGGAAAAAGAGCATAAAAGGCCTGACCAAAGCAAAGAAATAGCAGCAGCAAAAAGCCTTGTTAGAATAATGGGAACAGATATTCCTGGAGAAAAAAGTATTCATTATGGGCTTACAAGAATAAAAGGGATATCATATGCATTTTCTTCAGCATTATGTCATGTATTAAACTTAGATAAGAGCAGGAAAATTTTATCATTGTCGCAGGAAGAAATTAAAAAAATAACAGATTTTGCAACTAATCCAAAGTTGCCTACATTCCTTCTTAATAGAAGGCGTGATATTGAAACAGGGCAGGACAAGCATCTAACAGTAACGCCTCTTGATTTACAAAAAGAATTTGATATTAGAAGATTGAAAAAAATCCGTTCATACAGGGGATGGAGACATGCCAAAGGATTGCCTGTAAGAGGACAAAGAACAAAAGCCCATTTCAGGGAAGGAAGAGCTGTAGGGGTTGTAAGATCAAAGATGAAGCCGGGAAGCCAGGCAGCAGCTGAAAAATCAAAGGAGAAAAAATAAATAAAAAATGTTAAAACAAAAGAAAAAATATTCAAGGCCAAGAAAACCTTTTGACAAAGTAAGATTTGAAGAAGAAGATTTAATAATAAACAAATATGGCTTAAAAAACAAAAAAGAGATATGGAGAGCAGAGGCATATATATCTCAGATAAGGACACAGGCAAAAAACCTAATTGTTGCTTCTCAAGAAAAACAGAAAAGCTTCATAAACAAGCTTGCAAAAATAGGCCTTGTAAAAGAAGATGCAGGTATTGATGATGTTTTGGGATTAACAAAAGAAGATATTCTTAACAGAAGACTGCAGACAGTTGTTTTAAGAAAAGGTTTTGCAACAAAACCAAAACAAGCAAGACAATTAATAACACACAAGCATGTTCTAGTATCAAATCAGATTGTTGATGTTCCTTCATATATTGTTTCAATAGATGCAGAAAAACAGATCTCTATCAAATTAAAGAAACAGAAAAAACAGGCAAAGCCTATTTTGCCAGAGGCTGCAGAAATTGTTAAACAAGAACAAAAAACAGAAGTAAAAGAAACAGCAGGAGAGGTAAAATAATGGTAGGAGAAGAAAGAACAGGAATTGTTTACATATATTCAACCTACAATAATACTGTAGTTCATGTAACAGACATGGCTGGAAATACAATTATAAGAGTCACAGGAGGCAATGTGACAAAATATTCAAGATTAAAAGCAACGCCTACAGTCGCGATGTTTGCAGCAAAACGTGCTGCAGAAGCAGCAAAAGAGCAAGGTATAAATAGTGTGTATGTAAGAATAAAATCTAAGACAGGAGAGACCACCTCTGGACCAGGAGCACACGCTGCTGTTAAAAGCCTTGGCAAAGAAGGATTGCATATTTTAAACATATTAGATGTTACTGCTATTCCAAGAGGGGGGCCTAAGAAAAAAGGCGGCAGAAGAGGAAGAAGAGTATAAAATGGTAAAAGTTGAATTCATCTCAAAAGAACCAAAATTAATTTTTGTTGTTCGCGGAATAAGTGTAGCAATAGCAAATGCCTTGAGAAAAACAGCAAATGAAGTCCCTGTTCTTGCAATAGACACTGTTGAATTCATTAAAAATGATTCTGTCCTATATGATGAATTCCTAGCTCATAGACTTGGATTATTGCCTTTAGAGTATGACAAGACTCTAACATTGCCAGAAGAATGTTCATGTGAAGGAAAAGGGTGCTCTAAATGCACATTGAATTTGACATTAAAAGCAGCAGGCCCCTGTACTGTCTATGCAAAAGATTTGAAAGGAAAAGGCGCTAAAGTTATTTATCCAGATATGCCATTGACAGTTTTGCAAAAAGGCCATGAGCTTGAACTTATTGCAACAGCAAAACTTGGAAAAGCAAAAGTACATGCAAAATTCTCTCCAGGCTTGATTTATTATGGGATGTATCCCATTTTTGATATAAAGCCGTGTTCTTTGTGCGGAGCATGTGTTGATGCATGCCCTGTAAAAATTCTTAATATAGATGAAAAAGCAAAGAAAATTGTTGTTAAAAATCCTGAAAAATGTGACATATGCAATGCATGTGTTGAAGCATGCGAGGCAAAAAAACAAAATGCAATTAAAGTAAAGCCAAATAATGAGGAATTTATTTTCACAATAGAAAGCTGGGGCCAGTTAAGCAATCGCGAGGTTTTCACAGAGGTCATAAAGGCGCTTGACGAAAATTTAAAACAGCTCTCCAAAGAAGTAGATAAAATAAAATAATCATAAATCTGCGGGGGTGCCGGAGCGGTCAAACGGACTAGGCTAAGGTCTTAATTGATAGAAACCTAGTGACTCAGTGTCTACGCAGGTTCGAATCCTGTCTCCCGCATCAAGAAAAGACAATAAAAATGATATCAAAAACAAGAATAGATAATAAGCTTGAAAGAAAGGAAAATCCTAATCTTAGAAAGATAATCATTTTGCTTAAAAAACAAAAAGAGCAGTTTTGGGTTTCAGTTGCAAATATGCTTGCCTCTCCAAAGAGAAAATCATACTCTGCAAACATACATAAAATAAACAAATTCACAAACGCCAATGACAAAGTTATTGTTCCTGGAAAAGTTTTAAGTGAAGGCAGTCTTGATCATGCTATTACAATAGCATCTTTCTCACTCTCGCAAAAAGCAAAAGAGAAATTGAAAAATTCAAAAATTGTTTCAATTGAGCAATTATTAAAAGAAAATCCTTCTGGAAAAGGTATAAAAATAATAATATAAAATGGCAGAAAAAGAAAAAATACAGGCTGAAGAAATTGTAATTGATGCAGAGAATGCAGTTCTTGGAAGAACAGCAGCATTTGCAGCAAAGCAGGCGTTATATGGAAAAAAAGTAGCCATAGTCAATTGCGATAATATGATAATCATTGGAAATCCTGATTCAATACTTGAGCATTACAAACACAAAATAACCAGGGGAAGCACAGAATATGGCCCTTATTATCCTAAAATAGTAGAGAAACTTGTAAAAAGAGTTATAAGGGGCATGCTTCCTTATAAGAAAAAGCGTGGCAGTGAGGCATTTAAAATGATAAGATGCTATAAAAAAGTTCCTGCAGAGTATGCAAACAAGAAAAAACTAGACTTTAAAAAAGAACTTAGATTTTCAACAAATTATATCACAATAGAAAATCTCTGCAAACTCCTATAAAATGAAAAAACAAGAGATAAAACAGCCAAAAGAAAGAATAATAACCATATCTGGAAAAAGAAAAATGGCAATAGCCAAGGCCACAATTAAAAACGGCACAGGAAGAATAAGGCTAAATAAAAAGCCTATAGACACGTTCTCATTTTTAAGAAGACTAACTCTTTCAGAGCCATTCAGGCTTGCAGAAGATATTTTGAAAGAACAGTTAAAGACAATGGATATTGATGTCAAAGTTTCTGGCGGTGGAATAGAAAGCCAGATTGAAGCTTCAAGGCTTGCAATTGCAAGAGCACTCGTAGCTTTTACAAAAAATCTTGATTTGAAAAAAAGTTATCTTAATTATGACCGTTCATTGCTTGTTGCTGATGTAAGAAGAAAGGAAATGAGAAAACCCGGAGATAGTAGAGCAAGAGCAAAGAGGCAAAAATCATACAGATAAAATGGAAAAAGAATTGTTGTTAATGTGCAATTATAAAGTCAAGATATTAGTCAATGACTTTGCTTCAACAAAGAAATCAATGACAGATAACAAAGGAGATTCATACTAAAAAATGATAATACCAATAAGATGTTTCACATGCGGCAAGCCAATAGCGCATCTATGGGAAGAATTCAAGAAGCGCGTTAATAAAGGTGAAGATCCAAAAAAAGTAATGGATGAGCTTGGGCTTGACAGATATTGCTGCAGGGCAGTGTTCTTGGGGCATGAAGACTATTTAGAACTTGTAAGCAAGTTCAAGAAAGCTTAAGAGTTTCTTGAACTTTTGTTAATAATGTCTTTATAATTAATTCTTCGACAATAAGAACTCTTAGAAATAAACCTTAACAACTTTGTCAACTACTTTATCTTAATCCTGTTGTAATTGCCGCATTTTAGGCATTTAATGACTTTCAAATCTCTTCTTATCCTTATTTTGGAATTCTTGCTATTAAATAAAGAAAGGCATTTTTGGCAATATGTTTTTTTTAATCTCTTGGGTATTTTCATAGTTGTCTTCATGGCTGTTTTCTTTGCAAGTTCAATATACCTTTTGCTCATAGCAGGCTCTTTTTTTGCCTGATTAAAAAGCCTTTTAATCCTGTTCAAAGCCTCTTCCTGTATCTTTTTCATTTTTCATGTTTTTCCTTTTTTAATTCTTCATGTTCTTTATTATGCGTATATATATCAACTAAAATTTTTCCTATAATAAATAAAGTCGTTGTGAAAATTGGTGCCCTTGTAGCAGACACAATCCCCCCAATGATAATCACAATATACATCAAATAAACTCTTCTATAAGGAAAAGTCAAAGAATGCCCAGCTGAAAAATATTCCTTTTTTCCTATAAAATTAACAAAAAAAGAAATTCCATGGCTGATAAATAAAGATAATGAAGAGAGGAGTATTTCACTAAAATTAATAGAAGAGATAATTTTGTCAATTCCCCCATGAATTTGATCATAGATTATATAAGTAATCCAGAATTGTGCATATACTAATGAGACTAAAATAGATATAACAAGAAGCCACACCAAGGCTAAAAACGTAAACCTGCCAATCGTAATTTTTTTATATTTTCTGGCAAAAAAAAGACCTATACTAAATTTAATAATAAAGAAAAAAAAGATAATACAGCTCTCAAGCCAGTAGAAAAAAATTATAGAAAGGACATTCCAATTAAACATCCAAACCCCCAATATCGGAACAAGATTGGCTGCTATCAATGAAACTATTGACCAATCAATTCTTTTTTCCATAATTGTTTTTAGTGAGAATTGTTAATAAATCTTGCCCTTATTCTCTGGAATATTCGCGAAATAAAACATTATCAATTAACAAGAAAATAAAAAAGAAGGCAGCTTATAAGGTTCCCCTATTGCTAGAGTACAGCTTATAACATAAACGCCTTAACTTCTGTGTTCGAGATGGGAACAGGTGTTTCACGCTTACTATGGCCGTCTTCAATATAATAAACTTTTAAGGGTTTTTAAAGCTTACGAATGAAATAATGTCTGAGTAAGCACCAAAATTTTTAATTTTTAAGCTTTCTATCGATAATACAGGGTTTATTTAGAAATGTTTTAAAAGGGTGTCTTGTTTATTCTAGAAGAATGTCATTTGTTAATACCCTACCTTATATCAGTAATCCTATAGAGGAATTCTCTGATTTTAAGTTTGTTAGTTGGGAGAAGGAAATATATCCCAAATTTAAAGGTAGCATAAAAAGAGAAGAGCAGGAGTTTTTCCTTAATTTAATAATCAAAAATAAATTAAAGAGTGTTATTGATTTTGGTGTAGGCGGGGGAACAGAATTAAGCGGCATTATACAAGGGCTAAAAGAAAGAAAATACCCTTTAGATAGTGCTGAAGCAAATGAAGTTGACGAGGAATTTATCAAACAGGCAAACAAATTATTCAAGCAAAATAATCAAGAGGTTATTATTCATAAAGCTAATTGGTTAGATTTGCCAAAGGCAGAACCGCCATATACACATGTATTTGATTTTGGTTTTTTGACAGGCAATTCTTTAACATATATTGGCGGGGGAACAAGAGAGTATACTAAAAAAGCTCAGCAGATTGCTGTTAACAAATTTGCACAATTATTAAAAAAAGGAGGCTATCTTTTTATTGACACAAGAAATTATGATTATATTAAATCATTAATGAACTTGCCCAAAGAAAAGATATTTGAGAATTTTACATTCGATTATTCTGTTTATTATCATGGTTTTCAGGAAAAAGTTCTGGTCTTTCCAGCATATATAAGCGATACTGTTATTGTTCTGCATTATTATGATAAGCAAGGTAAAAAGTGGGGTAAATTAGATTTATATCCAATATATCAAAAAGATATGATTGATATTCTCAGCGAGGATTTTGTCATAGAAAAGATATATCATGACTTCAAAGAAGAAAAAAAAGAAAAAAGTCTTTTTGTTCAATATCTTGCCAGAAGAAAATAGTGCATAATTTTTCTATCGTAAAAATCAGGAAGAATTATAAATCAGGCTCTCTTTTATAGATTATAAGGCAGGGAAATAAAATGAAACTACCAGAGTTTTTTGGATTTAAGAAAAGAAGAGAAGAAACAATAATTATTCCAAGAAAAGATGCATTTCAAAACCCAAGAAAATCCTTCAGGATAGAGTATAGGGCAAAGGATATGCCCGCAGTAGAAATAGATAATAAGAGATATCCTGCTGTTGACATTTCTGCGACCGGAATCAAGCTTTGGAGCTCAAATCATTTTCACGAAAGACAAAACCTTGAAGGGAAGATTTATCTTCATGTTGGAGAATTAAGTTTTAGCGGCAATGTTATAAGGGTAAACAAAAAAACAAATTCTACTGCTATAGATTTCTATAGAGAGCTACCTTGGGGAGAGCTAATAAAAGAAAGAAATTATCTTAAGAATGAAAAAGGATATAAGATATGATTTTTCTCAATATAGACTCTTTTCCAATAGCTCTTTAATATCTTCATCACTAAATCTTTTTTGCTTTTTCTGCCTTACAAGCTCAGAGATTTCATTTATTATCTTGCATGCCTGTTCCTTATCTATGTCAAATCCTAATTCTTTTGCTTTTGCCATCATGCCATGATAGCCTGAATGCGGCCCTATGACTATCTCTGATTTTCTTCCAAACATCTCTGCATTAAGAAATTCATATGAATCACTATTATTTATAACTCCGTGCTGATGAATTCCTGCCTTATGCGCAAATGCAGATTTTCCAACTATTGGAGCAAAATAGTTTTCTGTTCCTGTTGCCTTGCTAACTATTTCAGATAATCTGTAAACTTCTTTTGGATTTGCATTTGTTGTAAAAAATTCTGGTTTTGCTATGCTCCACGCTATTATCTGCTCTAATGAACAGTTTCCTGCTCTTTCTCCTATGCCATTTACAGTGCATTCTACCTGCTCTGCTTTATTTTCAATTGCTGATAATGAATTTGCAACAGCCATTCCAAGGTCATTATGGCAATGCACACTAATCATAACATCGGGATTTATGTTCTTCACAAAATCCACAACATCCTTGACAAGATTTCCAAAATCAGAAGGATATGCACATCCTACAGTATCTGCTACATTAATGATATTGACATTTTCTTTTAATACAGCAGAATAAATTTTTTTAAGTATCTCAAAATCAGTTCTTACACTATCTTCTGCAGTAAACTCTATAACAGGAAAATACTTTTTTGCATATCTCACAGAAGACATTGCCATTTCTACCAGTTCATCCTCGGTTTTTCTTGTTTTTGCTGCAAGTTCTTTAGAAGTTGGAACAAAAATATGAATCATTCTTTTATCATAATTTTTGTAAGCTTCATAAGTGCTGTCTACGTCTTCTTTTCTTCCTCTTGCTAGTCCGCAAAGCCATGGCTCTTTGACTATTTCAGATATTTTCTGCATAGTTTCAAAATTTTCTTTAGAAGAGATTGCAAATCCTGCCTCTATCACATCAATTCCTAATTTTTCAAGCTGCTTTGCTATCTCTATTTTTTCATCAGTAAACATTGTGCAGAAAGCGCTTTGTTCTCCATCTCTAAGGGTAGTATCAAACAACTGAATTCTCCTTTTGATGGCAGTATTGGTAGTATAATAAGACATTTTAGTTTCCTCAGAAAAAAGTTTAGAAGAAACCTGTTTATAACAATATAATGAGCTCTAACAAAATCATTCTATTCATACTTTTGTTAGTTCTCACAGGTTCCATAGTATTAATCCAATATTGAGAATATATAAATTTTTCTCTTCTGAAAAGGTTTAAAAATCTCCATAGCATTTTAGAAATGCGGGAGTGCCGGAGCGGTCAAACGGGATAGCCTCAAGAGCTATTGGCTCAGTGCCTACGCAGGTTCGATCCCTGTCTCCCGCATGAAAAAAATGGAAGAAAAGAAAAATAAGCAACAAAACAAAAAAGAGAAGGCTTATGTCGTAGATACTTCTGTCATAATTTACAAAAAAATTTCAAAACTAGCGAAAAGGGGCATTATCAAGGGATTAATATTGATTCCAAATGCAGTTATTGCAGAACTTGAAAATCTTGCAAATAAGGGCCAAGATGTTGGTTTTGATGGCTTAGAAGAGATTGCAAAACTGCACAAGATTTATGGAATAAAAATAAAATTCATCGGTCCTCGTCCTTCAGAGCATCAGATAAGATTTGCAAAATCCGGCGAGATTGATGCCTTAATAAGAGGTTTGGCATATCAGAATAATGCAACATTGATAACAGCAGACAATGTCCAGGCAAAGTCAGCTCTTGCTTATAACATAAGAATTTTCTTTATTAAATCAAAAAAGCCAAAACCAAAGAAAAAATTCCTCTTCTGGGATAAGGAAAAAATTCCTGTTATAAGGAAAATTTAAATTATATTAACAAATTCTCGTTAATAATCAATAAGCATCTTTTGACGTCTCTTTTGAATATTAAAAATCCTTGATATTAACCAATTATTAACCTTTTTAAATTGCTGTTTCTTTAATGTCTCATGGGCCCGTAGCTCAGCCTGGATAGAGTGGCGCCGTCCTAACGAAAGGGAAAAAGGCGAAGGTCGGGGGTTCAAATCCTCCCGGGCCCGTTTATAGTAATATGTAAAATATTCTGCTAAAGCAGTCAATCTATTTGATGAAAATCTCGATTTTCACCTAAGAAAATTACATTAACAATATTTATTTCTTACAGAATGCAACAGCATATGACTTGTCATCAGAAACATACATCTTGACATAGTCAAAATACATTTTCAAATATGCAATAAAATCATCTTTTTGGTATTTATATGAAACAGCAACTATAATCTGGTCTCCTTTATTGAAAATAACTGTTTTTCCAAGGAATGAAGCTTTACAATCTTCCTTAATAGTGTAATACATTTCTACTCTTGAATTTTTGAATCTTGCCCCATATTCGAGATTTTTCTCTTCCAAGCCTATCTGTTCAAGTATTTTCACAAGGAATTCATCTAAAAATTCATTGTTATATGCTTTTAAGATATCAGCCACTTTTTTAGTGTTTAATCCATTTCCAATTAATATAAAATCCTCATCTTTCATGCTGCTTCTTATCTGATACAAGAGTTCATTAATCTCAAAA
>Ga0315274_10006151_pt1 | contig 17507 bp, 12 predicted proteins | sample YL17G02_20_MG_FD_203700 | JGI IMG/M metagenome (GOLD analysis project Ga0315274, IMG submission 203700) | Sediment microbial communities from Yellowstone Lake, YNP, Wyoming, USA - YL17G02_20 | ecosystem: Environmental > Aquatic > Freshwater > Lake > Sediment | place: USA: Wyoming | collected...
GAAAAGGATCGCGGAGATATCCGGTGGCGAGTACTACCGGGCGACGGACACGGAGTCGCTTCGGGAGGCGTACGCCGAGATTAACAAGCTCGAGACAACGGAAGTCGAGTTGGACGACTACTACGAACACAAAGAGGGGTTTGTGCCCTATGCCGCGGCCGGCGCGTTGTGCCTGTTAGCGTCGGGGTTTTCACGAAGGCGTTGGTTCGAGGCGATCCCATGATTTTGGATTTTGGATTTTGGATTTTGGATTTTGGATTGGGCCTCAGATCCCGAGTCTTGAGGGTCAATCGACAGCTATGCCCTAACCGCCGCACGGGGGACACGTCTTTTCCGTTTGAGGAATTCCCTCCACGCCGCGCCCCAATCCAAAATCCAAAATTCAAAATTCAAAATCCGCCGCGTAGGAGCGCCGCCGATGGGCTTTGAATTCATATTTCCGTTTCGCCAGTTGCACTGGTGGCTGGGGCTGGCCCTGCTGTTCATGGCGTTTATCGTGATCGGGCTTCGCATGCTCGAAAAGCGCCGCCAGGCGCGCCTGGATCACTTCGTGAAGGCCGGGCTTGCACCGCGCCTGTTGCTCGGATACGACCCGTCGATGCGGCGTCCGCTGTTCTGGCTGACCGCGATGGGGTTTGCGTTCCTCGCGCTGACGTTTGCGCAACCGCACTGGGGGCAGGCGTGGCAGGAGATCCGCCAGCAAAGCCACGATATCATTGTTTGTCTCGATACCTCGCAGAGCATGAGCGCCGCCAATCCGGCGCCGTCGCGCATCGAGCGCGCCAAACAGAAGGTCCTGTCAATCCTCGATCTCACGCCTGGCGACCGTTTCGCATTGGTGGCGTTTGCCGGTGCGCCGGCGCTCGAATGCCCGTTGACGCACGACCTCGGCTACTTCAAGTCCGTGCTTGACGCAATTGACACCGACACGATCAGCATGGAAGGAACGGATATCGCCGCGGCGGTTCGCGAGGCCGAGAAGGTCTTCCGTGAGGAGTCGGAGAAGTCCGGCATCATCGACAACAATTCGCGGGCGATCATCCTGATTTCGGACGGCGAGCAGGTCTCCGGCGATGCCGCCGCCGAAGCGGAGAATGCGGCGGATTTTGCGCGCGTGTACGTGATCGGCGTGGGCGATCCGGATGGCACGGAAGTGCGATTGCCGGATTGGATGACGCAGTACGTGAGGAACACCGCGCCGCATATGTCGAAGCTCGATGAGGACACGCTGGCGAGGGTGGCTGTTTCCGGAAAGGGCGGATACGTCCGCTCGACACCCGATAACAGCGACATTGACCAAATCTACGGCTATGTCCAGAAACTGACCGCATACGCGGCGGCGAGCGACATCCGGTTCCGGTTGGTCAACCGATACCAATGGCCGCTTGCCTTTGCGATCGTGTGTTTCGCGGGAGAGGGCGTATGGATCGCCTTGATGCCGTGGCTGCGAACCTGGCGAATGCGCAAGGCGCGAGGCGCGGCAGCCTCGATCCCGGTCAGCATGGAGACGACCCATGGGTAGAGTGAGGGCACTGAGGTTTGGACGGTTCTCAAGCTCCCTGAAGGGGAGCGATGTGAGTAGCCACGGGTGGAACCCGTGGAGACAGGCCACGTATGAGTTTGCCGACCCTGAAGGGGTCGAACCGACACGCAACGCCATGCGCGGATGTGTTAGACCCCTTCAGGGTCGGTCTCTTGCGCGGACTGTCACCACGGGTTCCACCCGTGGCTATTCACATTGTTCCCCTTCGGGGAAAGGGCAAATCTCTGCACTGGGCCCGACTGGTGGGTGCATCCGCCGACTTCCGCCAGTGAGCGTCAGAACCGTCGTTGCATTGGCATGTTTGCTTCTTGTGGCATCGGGCGCCTTCGGTTCGGAGTCGTTCGATAAGCGTCTGGCCAAAGCCAACAAGACCCTCGAGAACGGCGACCCTGATGGCGCGCTGGCCATGTATCGCGACTTGCAAACCGAGGACCCCGAATCGGAGGCGCTCTACTACAGCATGGGATGCGCCGAATACAAGCAGGGCAGCAAGCTCGTTGAGGACAAGGCGCCAAGGGACGCGGTAGAAAGCTTCAAGACGGCTAAGGAATCCTTCGAGAAGACACTCAATGCGCGAGACCCTGAGATCCGCAGGAACGCGCGATACGATCACGCGAATGCCACGGCGCAAATTGCGATAAACTCGATCGGCGCGCAACAATATGAAGAAAGCAAGAAGGCGTTCGAGGAATCCGTAAGGGAATATGAGGACCTTCTGAAGCAGTATCCCGATATGACGGCGGCGCGGCAGAACCTCGATCATATGCGGTATCTTCTGAAGAGCATGTTGCAGAACCCACCCCCTCCACAGCAGCAACAACAGGGCCAGGGAGAGAACAAACAGGACCCGAACCAACAACAACAGGATCAGCAGCAGGGGAAGGACCAACAGGAGCAAGGCGAGGAACAGAAGAAAGAGGAGGAAGGCCAGGACAACCAAGAACAGAATCCGGATCAGAAACAGGGCGAAACCAAGGCTGCGATGTGCGACAAGGATCAGCAGGAACAGCCGGAAGGCCAGCAGAATGTTGAAGCCATCCTGCAAAGCCTAGAGGACGTGGATAAACGCGCGCAGAAGGAAACAAAGAACACGCGAACAGGAATAGAGATACGCAAGGATTGGTGGTAATGCGGTCTGCCCTCTTCATAGCAGCGCTGATGCTGGCCGCTCCTGTGGCCGTCGCGGAGCCGCAGGTGAGCCTCTACGTCGAGCGACAGACGGTCACGGTGCGGAGCCCTTTTCTGTTCTTTATCGAGGTGAGCGGCTTGGACGTGGGCGATCCCCAGATCCCAAATGTGGAGGGCCTGAACATCAACAAACAGGCGGCGAGCACCTCCTCGAGCATGCAGGTCAGTATCGTAGGGAGCCGGAGCACGACGGTCAAGACTCAACGGCTCGGTTATTATGCTCAGGCGACGCGCGCCGGCAAGATCACGATTCCGCCGATAGCCGTTCCCATCGACGGTCAGACGGTCTACACGAAGCCTATCACGATCAATGTGGTTGACCGCACCGGCATCCAGCAACCGGTTACGGCGCCGCAAGGGACCGCGCCGGCAGCCAGACCTTCGACGTCCCCCTCGCCGGGCAGCCAACCCACGTGGGATGACGCCGCGTTCATCGAAAGCAAAGTGTCCCGGCGAAACGTCTATCAGGGAGAGGCGGTCGTGCTGACGTTGAGCTTGTGGGCGCTTGACGTCCCGGGACTTCAGGTTGGGAGCTATCGTGGACAGAAGTTTGAGTACCCGACCAGCGAAGGCTTCTACGCGACGACGCTCGAACCGCAACAGACTCCTAAAGAGCGCAACGGCTGGTCCTACAGCGTGACTGAATACTGCCAGGTCCTGTATCCCACCGTCAGCGGGGACCTGATCATCGGCCCCTGGCATTGGAAAGGAGTCGGTGAATACGCTTCAGGCTGGCGTATGCAGCGGCATGAATTTGCTCTTGATACGCCATCCATCACGGTCACGGTGAAACCGCTGCCCGAGCGCCCCGCCGACTTCAGCGGCGCGGTCGGATCGTTCACGATCAAGGCCAAGTTGCCGCGCATACAGTTGATCCAGGGCGTGCCGGCGCAGTTCATTGTAGCCGTTTCCGGAACAGGCAACCCGGATGCGCTGAACGCCATCGCGTTGCCCAAGATCGCGAATGCCCAGATCTCCGATCCGGAGAAAGACATGAAGCCGAAGGTGGCCGGCGGCGTTGTATCGTTCGACAAGATGTTTGCGTACGCCATCACGCCGCTCGCGGCGGGCACGCTCGAGATCCCCGCGATCAACTTCTGCTATTTCGACCCGGACGCGGGCGCCTACAAAAGGGAGAGCACAAGGCCGATCTCCGTGCCGGTAGTCCTGTCCGCGGAGGAGAATGTGCAGCGGATCGTAGTGGCGCCCGAGGGTCTTGCCGAGAGGGGAGGCGTTGACGTCATCGGTGAAGACATCCACCCGATTGTGACGAGTGCGCGCGGGCTCCGGCCTACGCATGCGTCCCGCGCGACGGCTGCGGCGGTCGTGGGCATGCCCCCGTTCGCTTACTGCGGCCTGATGTTGATTATGCGCCGGCGCCGGCGGTTCGAGCAGGATACCGGCTACGCGCGCGACCACCTTGCGAGATCCAAGGGGCGGAAGCGCCTGCGCGGCGTTGCGCAATCCGGCGAACCTTCCGAGGAGCTTTACCGGGCCGTGGCCGGCTACATCGCGGACAAGTTCAATATTCCTGAAGGCGGCATGACTTCCGGCGACGTGGCGCGCCTGTTCGCGGAGCATGAGGTTGACAACGACCTCGCCGAGGGCTTCGGCCGCATCCTCAAGGCATGTGAGCGCGCGCGCTATGCCGGTGCGAATCTCTCAGCGAACGAAGTAACGGCCCTCATCGAGGCGGCCGTGGTGGCGATGGATCGCCTTGACCACCAAGTGAAGCGGAGGCGCGTGGGATGAACCTGTTGCTTGCGATAGCGTTTCTGCTCGGCGCCGACAACGCCTACGACGATACGTTCAATAACGCGAACGCCGCCTACAACGCGGGCAACTACGCCGCGGCGATCCAGATGTACGAGCAGATCATCAGCGAGTCCGTTGTCAGTCCCGCGGTGTTTTTCAACCTCGGCAACGCTTACTTCCGCACCCGTCGGCTGGGCCTCGCAATCGCCAACTACGAACGCGCCTTGCAGCTTGAACCCGGTTTCGATGGCGCGCGTGAGAACCTTGCGAATGCGGTTCGCTATACGAAAAACCATCTCGCTCGGCCCCAGCCCGCGGATTGGCAGGAGAGCCTGCTTTTTTGGCACTACAACCTGAGCACCCGCACCACCAATGCGATTGCGACGGCGCTATGGCTCATATTCTGGTTTGCGCTTGGTCTCCGGCAATGGCGACCGTTGAGGTACACGCGCGGCGTTGCGGTCGTGGCGGGCGTCCTTGCGGTTGCCTTCGGGTTTTCGGCCTGGGCGAAGGCGCATCCCGAGATGATTGCGGCCGCCAACGCGAACGTCGTCCACGTGCACTACGGCACGGACGAGAACGAGACCGTTCGCTTTGATCTGAGTGAAGGCGACAGGGCTACCGTGGACAATCGGATGAACGGATGGTCTCGCGTTTCCACGGCTGACGGCGAGCGAGGCTGGGCGCGGGACAAGGACCTTGTGTTTGTCGGGCCGCCCTATGAGCGTCCCGCTGAGGCCAGCCTTTCTTCCGCAGGCGAATCGACGGCGTCCCCGGGCCCTGGAGCGAGCGCCGCAAAATGAGCGACCGCTTTGAGGAACTCGTAGGGCTGGCGCGATCAAGCGATCCTGCCTTCAGGATTGTGAACCGCGACGAGTGTGTCGCGGCGGCCCGCGCCTACGCGGTGGAACGCCGCCGGTTGACCCGCGAGCGGCACGACGCGGGCGAATCCGGACTGAACGTTCTGAGGATGCTTGGCGAATCGGCTGATACGCTGCTGCGGGGCGTATTGGGTTTCGCCCTGTTTTCGATACCGAACCGCGTGGCGTTGCTGTCGCGCGTGGCGCTCTGCGCACTGGGCGGGTACGGGCGGTCCGAACTGAGCCCGTTTTCCGACCTCGACGTGTGCTTGCTCTACGATGGCCCGCTTGACGCCAACATTGAGGCGCTGAACCGCTATCTTGTTCCGTTTCTTTGGGACGTTGGGTTTGTCATCAACTTCACGACCCGCAGCGTTTCTGAAGCCGTTGAGCTTGCGAAGTCCGACTTGAGGGTTTTCACGGCCATCCTCGAGTCGCGGCTGATCTCCGGCGACAGCACCACGTTCGCGCGGCTGAAGTTGCATCTGCGGGAACCCTTTCATGAAAAAGACACGTCGCTGGCTTTCATTCAGTCCAAGGCGCGCGCACGCTACGACCTGCTCTCGGATGAGTACAAGGATTTGTACAAGACGGAGCCGAACATCAAGGAGAACCGGGGCGGTCTGCGCGATTTTCATACGGCCTTGTGGCTTTTCATGATGGCTTACGGCTCATGGACACTTGACGACGTGGTCGCCATGGGCATCATCACGCCGGAGGAGCATCTGGATTTCGTGCAATCGCTCGATTTCATCTGGCGCATTCGCAACGAACTGCACTTTCATGCGGGCCGCGAAGACGATCTCTTGACCTTCCCCAACCAGAAACACGTGGCGAAGGCGTTCGGCTATGGCGCGCCGCCCGACTACGACGTACATCTCTTCATGCAGGACTACTACGCCGCGGCGCGCAATCTCTTCCGCTTTCTTCACATTGCCGTCCGGGTATGCGACCAGCAGATCCTCGATGGCGGAGTCGACGCCTCGCTGCTGCCGTCGCGCGCGCACATTGTGATCCGCGACGGGTATCTCGAAGCCGGCCAGGACGATCCCCACTGGTTTGCGGAACAGCCGTCGCGCCTTATGGAGGTCTTCTGGGAATCGGCGCGGCGCCAGGCCCCCCTCAGTCGGGCGACCGAACGCCGAATCGCTGCGAACCTGCGGCTCGTCACCGGCACCTTCCGCACCAATGACGTTGTCAGGCGTTTATTTGTGGCCATCTGCAACCGCCCCACCCAGGCGGGATTCGCGCTCCGGCAAGCCGCGAACGCCGGCCTCCTCGGCGCATACCTGCCCGAGTTCGCGGAGGTCCAGGGCGTCATCCGCTATGAGGATTTTCACCACTTTCCGGTGGATGAGCACACCCTGCGCGCCGTCGAGGCGGTCGCCGGCCTGACGCGCGCCGATGACGCCGTAACGCAGTGTCTGCATCGGTCGCTCGAACACCTTCCCGATCCCTACATCCTTGTCATGGCCATTCTATTCCACGACCTCGGCAAGGCCAAGGGCGAGACCCACGTCGACGAAGGCGTGGCGCGCACGAAAGACATCTGCCGCCGCATCGGGATGCCGGAGGAGGATACTGAACGCATCGCGTTCCTGGTCCAGCACCATCTCCTCATGACCAAAATCAGTCAATACCGCGACATCGATGACAACGACATCGTGCAGAGCTTCGCGAAAACGATGAAGACTGAGGAGCGGCTTCGCACCTTGTTCCTCATCTCTTACGCTGATATGGCCGCCGTAGGCCCCGACGTTTGGAATGATTGGAAGGGCGCCTTACTCCTCAAGCTGTATCTCCGGACGGAGATGGTTCTGCTTGGCCGCGCCGAAACCATCGGCGAGCAATTCTGGAAATCCCCCAAGGCACAGGAAGTGCGCGAAGCCGTCCGCGAGGATCTTCGGGAGCAGGTCGAGGACCACATTCGAAGCTTGGGCGACCGCTATCTGCTGGCGTTCTCGCCGTGGCACATCGCGCGGCACATCGAGTGCGTCGCCCATGCGCAGGAAACGCACCTCGCCATGAACTGCTGGACCCACGATGAAACCGGCATGAGCGAAGTCGTTGTAAGCACTTCGGATCGTCACGGGCTTTTCTCAATGATCGCCGGGAGCTTCGCCTCCCAGTTGATCGACGTCAACAATGCCGCCTTGTTTACGCGGCCTGACGGGTGGGTGGTCGATTGCTTTACGGTGTCCGACGCGTCGCGCAACCGGCCCATCACGGAGAAGCAGTTCAAGGCGGTCGAGCGCGTGTTGCGCGCCGCCCTGCTTGGCGCAGAGGGCATCCAAGACGCGGTCGACCGGTCGCGGCGACGCCTCTTCGCGCTCCTGCAGCCGCACATTCCCGTGCGGACGCAGATCGCTTTTGACAATGACTCGTCGCGCACGCACACTATAATCGACGTCGAAACGGGAGACCGCACAGGGCTGCTCTACGATATTACGAGAGCGATGGCGTCGGCCGGTCTCGACATTTCCACGGCGCGCATTGTCACGGACGCCCGGCGGGTCCGGGATTCGTTTTACGTAACCCTGGAACACAAGAAGATATGGGATAAGGAAAAACAGGCGCAGATTCGCGAGGTAATGCACAACGCGATTCATCCGCGGACGCTGGCCGAGACAACAGGAGGTAACACATGAGACACGTCAAGCAACTTGCAGCCCTGACGATGGCGCTGCTCGTCCTGGGCGCCGGCGGCGCGTATGCACTGAGTCCGGCACTGAAGGAAATGGAGGATGCGTTCATCCGGCTCCACGAAGAACTCCGCCCCTGTGTCGTCAACGTCGACTCGAGGGGCGCGGGAGGAACGTCCGAAATGGATATGGAGCAGTTCCACGACCTTTTCCGGTTCTTTGGGATGCCAAATCCCGAGCCAGGGCCCAACGCGCCGCGGATGAGAATCCCGCCTCGGATGGCCACCGGGTCAGGGTTTATCTATGACAAGGAAGGCCACATCGTCACCAATAACCACGTCGTGGACGGACAGAACGTCGAGATCACGGTCAAGCTCTGGAACGATAAGGAATATGCGGCCAAGGTGATCGGACAGGATCCCGATACAGACCTCGCCGTGATCAAGATCGAACCGGACATAGACCTGCCGGTGGCGCGGCTCGGCGATTCGGACAGTCTCAAGGTCGGGCAGTTCGCCATCGCCGTTGGCAGCCCGCGGGGCTTTGAAGGCTCGTTCTCGTTCGGTCACATCAGCGCGCTCGGTCGAGAGGAGCTCAGCCTGCCCGGACTCCGCTTCCAGAACTTCATCCAGACGGATGCCGCCATAAATCTCGGCAACAGCGGCGGGCCACTGTGCGACCTTGACGGCGAGGTGATCGGAATCAACATCGCGATCGTGTACGGCGCGAACTCGCTCGGATTTGCGATCCCGATCAACACAGCAAAGCAGATCGTTCCTCAGTTGATCTCGACGGGCAAGATAACGCGCGGTTTCCTGGGCGTCGTCATCACCAACGTAAAGCCGTTCATGGAGGGCGTCGGACTGAGCGATGACAAGGGCGCGTTTGTTAAGAGCGTCCAGCCCGGGAGCCCCGCCGAGCGTGCGGACATCAAACCGTACGACGTCATTCGCAAGGTCAATGGCCAGGCCGTCGAGAATTCCGCGGACCTCATCCGCAAGATCTCCGGTATTCCCCCGGGCTCACAGGCCACGCTTGAGATCTGGCGCGACAAGGCGCCCGTCGAGGTTCAAGTGACGCTCGAGGAATACGCCGGCGACCTGAAGACCGCCTTGAAGGGCAAAGAGGTCCTTGGACTCCAGGTACAGAATCTTACGCCGGAAGTCACCGAACGCCTTAAGATCAAGGCGGACGTCACAGGCGTTGTGGTGACGCAGGTCGAGCCCGGCAGCGCCGCTGAGGAGGCCGGCTTCGGTCCTGGCGACGTCATAACCGAGGTCGCGCAGAAGAAAGTGAACAGCACCGATGACTTCTATCGCCTCGTCAAAGAAAACGCGGTGCCCGGCAAGTCCCTTCTCATCGGTTACATACGCGCCGGCTCCGATGAGGCCGACATCAGCGTCATAAAGGTCCCGAAGGACGCCGAGATCAAGTAGCGCGGCAGTCCGACCCGTCGGGCCCATCCGACGTTGTGCATGTTGCGCGGCGGGGCGCACCGAATGGTGCGCCCCGTCGTCCCAAAACCCGCCAAGCGCCTATCTGGGCGGTTCCTTGAGGTATTCGAACTTGTAGTTGAGTGACAGCGACTCGCCGGTCTTCAATTCGGAGGCCGGGCTGAACACTTCGAGGTTGACCTGGGGCCGATCAGGATCCCACCACAGAGAGGGGTGATCGACCTTGGCGGGATCGTACGTCACCTCGGCGCCAAAGCCTGCTTCGTGGTTGAAGAAGGCGAATCCGCCGCCCTTGGCCTTGTTGAGCATTTCCGCGTCAGGCCCCGTGTTGTTCTTCCATTCGTGGTTGACCAGCGTCCAGCCGCCATCCTTCACGTACATGGAGATGACCTTGCTGTCGTCGGAATTCGATCCTGGATCGAATTCCGGGCGCGCCTTCACCTGGTAGGTTTTCGGCTGCGGTCCCTTGTGTGTGAGCGTCCACTCGAACGAGATCTTCTCCGGGGCCTGCGGGTCGAGCGTCACCCGGCGCTGTATGATCGAGCCATCCTCCAAGGTCTTGGTGAAGTTCGCGGAGGTCCCCTCGACTTGCACGTCGAACTTCGCAGGCTTCTCGTGTTCATATCCCTTTACGGCGACTTCCTGGTGGGTCCCTCTCAGGATGTCACCGTGCGTCATCGCCGCGAGCAGATTGCGTCCCGTGGGCTTGTGCAGCATCTCGACAAGCTTGCCGTTTTCCTCGGGCAAGAGGGTCAGGCGCCAGCACGGATTCTCCAACTGGACCGCCGCAAGGTTGTTCTGCCGCTTGATCTGCTCGAAGTATTGCTCGGCCGGCGTGCCTTCTGTTGCCATCGTCATCTTGTGCTTGCGGCAAATCTCCATGTAATGATCGATCAGTCCCTCGTACTTGGCCTCGGGCCATTCGCGCCGGCACAGGCCGTTCTCGTATTTCCAACGCCCGCCGCCCGAGAGGATCATCGCTTTGTACGCGCATATCGAGGCTTTCTCGACCCGCTGGCGTACGGTGTCGTCATCCGCCTTCGCCAAGGCTTCCTCGAAATACGCGAAGGACCTCTGGGCGACCTCCGGCGTCAGTCCGACCTGCTCCGCACCGGGAAAACACCCTGGGTGGAGATGCTTCGCCGCGACGTTGTCGTGGATCATTGCCAGGTAATCGAGGATGGGTTGCGCGGCGCTCTTGTAGTGGAGGCGGCAGAACTCCTCGACGAGCGGCCAACTGTCCCGTCCCGGTTTCCAGAGGCAATTCGCGATCACGTAGTTGCGGAGATCCGACATTTCGCCCGATGTGCCATTTCCGTTGGCCTGCATGAAGACGCCTTTGACGTTGTTATTGACAAAGAACCGGACGTTCGCCCCGATGCTCCGCAGGTTGGGGAACGGGAGATCGTAGCAAGCGAAATCGGTGTTGTAGTTCCACACCCAGATGTCTTTGCAGATCGCCTTCCAGGCGGCCATATCCTCGCAGAACTTGCGATTCTTGTCGCAGTTTTGATCGTTGATCGCGTGGTACGTGCAGCATTCGATGCTGCAAAGCTGGATCTGCACGTTCTTGCGAGGTACGACGCTCTTGGGTGCTTTGCGCGTGTACCAATAGGCAAGGGTGCCGATCTTTACGTTGGGGTGTTTCTTCTCGACGCGCTCCGCGACGGCGTTCACGAACATGAGATGGGCGCCCATGGGTGTTCCTTCCCGCTGATTGATCTCCTCGCACCGCGGGCAGCGGCAATACGCCTCATTGTCGTTCTGGCTTACGCTGAAGTTCTGTTGATTCGGGTTTGCATCGAGCTCTTTAATGACGCGTTCCGCAACGATATCAATAACTTCCGGATTCGTGACACACGGCTCGGGCCCGCCGCCGCCCACGTCGAGTTTCCGTTCGCCGTTCACGAGCGCGAAGTATTCCGGATGCGTCTTCCCGAATTCGGCGGGGTTGATCCACCTCATCAGACTGTGGTTGATGAGGCTCTGATGCGTAACGCCGCCGAACTTTTCATCGTTCGTGACGGTGTTGACGCGGAGACGCGCGGCGAAGTCAGGCCGCTCCACGTTCTCCCTGTAGTAACTCCAACGGAACGAGAACGGCGGCACATGCGTGTAGTTCGCGCGCGGAAGCGGCTTGAGTTCCGGCGCGGGCGGGAAGTACGTGTCGTCGCAGGTAAGGAACCGCACCCCGAGGTACTTCTCGAAGAACTCATGCACGCCGTAGAGCGTACCGCGCGGACGGCCTCCCGCGATCGCGATATTGTGCGATTTGATGCGGATGTGCAGCCCCTCTTCGCCGAGACCTTCCACGTCGAACCCGACGGGACTCTCCTTCATCGCGGCGCCCGCGCCAATGAACACGTTGTTCTTCTTGGCCGGCGGTGTTGAAACTATTGGCAGTTCGATGCCCGTAGTCCCTTTGAACAGCGATTGAAATTCCGAGGCCGCGTACTTGTCGCTTGGAAGCGCGTCGTCGCTGACGACAATGGCCCAGTCTTTCATATCCTTGAAGTTCAGTCCGGCCGAAGCCTCTGTGACGCTGCCCGCCATCAGGATGCACGATGCCGCGATGAGTATACGCATGGTTCAGCCCGCCTTTCTTACCTTGTGACCACGCCGGGCAGAATACCACGTGCTTCGGGCGAACGGGAAGTGAATTCCATCGCCGTCCGATGGAGGGCGCTCACCTTTTCTGCATCTCCTGGCCGGATGGCGTGCCTTCTCGCTGGTTTTCCCCGGCTGGTTTTTCAGACTCCGTCTTCCACTCCCGGAGATAGATGTCCGTCGCCTGTATATCCGCGACATTGCCCTTCTCGATGCGCTTGTCCAGTTCCTCGCGGGAGATCGGGTTGCCTTTCTTGTCATAGAACCACGCGTTCTCCCATTGAAGCTTGCGCAGTTTCTCGATGTTGGATTTCTTGATCGCCTCGGCCCGTTCTTTTGCGGCTTTCTCCTCGGCGGCCTTCAGTCTCGCCTCCTTTGTTTCCCCACTGGCGCCCTGGGCTGCCTTCTCGCGCTTGCCGGGCGGTTGCGCCTCGACTTGCTTGTTCGGCGCCGTCGTTGCACCGCCTTCTTTGTTCTGTTCCTGGGCCGGAGTCGCGCCGGCATTCTCCTGGGCTGGTGTTGTTCCCTCCGTGGGCCCCTTCCGGGTCTCTTCAGGCGCCGGGGCAGGGGTCGGGCGGCGGCCGGTTTCTTTGGAGCGGTTCAGAACAGCCAGATCCTTTCCTGTGATCTTAGTTGTCTTGCCGTTCTTGTCGATAACCTCGATTTTGTCCTTACGGCCAACGATAGTCTCGACGTTCTGTGGCTGGCTGATCGGCGTTACGGAGTATGCTTGGGCAGAAGCCGCAGAGGGGGATGGTTCTTGCGTCTGCTGAGCCCACGCGGCGGCGCACACGAGGCAGACCAATCCGCTGGTCAGGAATGCGAAATGTTTCTCTTCTAGACGGTTCATGACGGCGCTCCGGAGCTGGAAACCTCAGGTTGCACAACTTATTATAGCACCTGTCGGGACCGGCGGAAACGAGAATCGGACGGATCGGACGGATCGGACGGATACGTGCCTTCTCCTGAGCGTACATGGCGTCAGGCGCTCAGACTCTCGAATCGCTTCGCCAAGACGGCCAGATGCCCATTTTCAGGCGCCGCGAGCAGAGGGTCTTTGTCGAGGATCTCCTGTGCGTCTCTTCGGGCGTGATCAAGCAGGCGCACATCGCGGATCAGGTCCGCCACACGGAGGTCGCTCAGGCCCGCCTGGCGCACCCCATAGAACTCGCCAGGCCCTCGGAGCTTGAGGTCCTCTTCGGCGATGTCAAAGCCGCTGTTCGTGGCGCACATCACCTCGAGCCGGCGTTTGCCGTCCTCCGTGGCCGGTGAGCCGAGCAGGAAACAATGCGATTGGTCGCGGTCCCGCCCGACGCGGCCGCGCAATTGGTGTAGTTGGGTCAGGCCGAACTGCGAGGCATCCTCGATGATCATCGTGGTTGCATTCTTGACGTCGATACCGACCTCGATGACCGTCGTGCTGAATAGGACGTCGATGTCGCCGTTTTTGAAGCGGCGCATGATCTCATCTTTCTCGCCGGGATCGAGACGCCCGTGCATCAGCGCCGTGCGGATTCCCTCGAACGCTCCCGCGGACAGCCCCTCGAAGTGCGTCGTGACGGCTTTCAACTGGCGCTTGTCGGACTCTTCGACGAGGGGACAGATGAAATACGTCTGGAATCCGTTGGCAGCCTGGGCGACGACGTATTTGTACAGGTCTTCGATCTTGGCGGGAGGTATGCGGCGGGTCTTGACGGGGACGCGTCCAGGCGGCAGCTCGTCGATGACGCTGATATCCATTCCGCCATAGACTGTGATCGCTAACGTGCGCGGAATAGGCGTGGCCGTCATGTGCAGGATGTCGGGACTGAGCCCCTTCTCGACGAGGGTGCTTCGCTGGCACACGCCGAACCGGTGCTGCTCATCGATGATGGCAAGGCCCAAGTTGTGAAACTGCGTCTTTTCTTGGATGAGCGCGTGTGTGCCGACGACCACGTGCGCCTCGCCGCTGGCAATGCGCCGCCGGATTTCCGCCTGGCCGCGCGTCGAGCCGGTCAGCAGGTCGACCCAAAGCCCGAGCGGCTCCAGTAACGCCCGCAAGCTGAGGAAATGCTGTTCCGCGAGAACCTCCGTTGGGACCATCAAGGCCGTCTGATATCCGCCATCGGCCGCAGCAGCCACCGCATGCAGCGCCACAATGGTTTTCCCGCAGCCCACGTCGCCCTGCAACAGGCGCATCATCGGGCGCGGCGAGGCCATGTCCGCAAGGATATCGGACACCGCGCGTTCCTGCGGCCGCGTCAGCGCGAATGGCAGCGACTCGCGAAACGTCCCTAAGATCGGGCCGTCGATAACGTGCCGGTTCCCCTTTTCATCATGAAGCCGCGCGGCGCGCGCACTCAATACGCCCAGTTGAATGCCGAGCAACTCCTCATACGCGAAGCGTGCGCGCACCGTTTGCGCCGGGGCGATCTCTTCCGGGAAATGGACCATGCGCATGGCGGCGCGAATCGGCGGGAACTCATACCGCCCGCGAAGATCCTCCGGCAAAGTCTCTTCGAGTTCGTCCACGACTTGCTCGACCGCCGTCCAGACCCACCGTCGAAGAAGCCGTTGCGTTATGCCCTCGGTCAGGCGATAGATGGGAACGACCCGGCCGGTGTGGAGAAGGTCTTCCTCATCCCCCGAGAGGATCTCGTATTCGGGGTTCTTTAGGCACGGCCCTTTGTACTTGCCAACAATGCCCGTGAACAAGCCCCGCGCGCCTTTCGTAAATGACTTCGCCAGGAAGCCTCGGCCAAACCAGCTCGCTTGCATCTCGCCCGTGGCGTCGCGCAGTGTCACAACCGCCAACGACATACGTCCACGTAGCCGCACCATGCGAGAGGCGGTGACCTCGGCCTCAATCGTGACCCGTTCGCCTTCTTGTGCTTCGGCGATGGACGTGACGTAGCGACGATCCTGATAGTCGCGGGGGAAATGGAACACGAGATCGCCGACCGTGCGTATGTTTAGGTTCTCAAGCAAAGCCGCCCGCTTCGGCCCAATGCCTGAAATGGTTTCTACGGGAAGGTCGGGATTCATCACAGCAGATACTGCACACACCTCTCACGCCCTCGCCCGGATACGTAACGAAACGAGCTTGGGAGGGCGAGGCTCCTGCCGAGCCAAACTCTCCATGGCGAACCCGGCTCGGCAGGAGCCTCGCCCTCCCCTGTCGATCACGCTTTTGGCTGCGGATACTTGTAGTTCCCGGCATACAGGTCGAACAAGGTGCGATAGTACTTCATGAACCGTTCGGGTTCCGGGTTATACGCGATCTCGGCGAGACAGTAGCCTTTGAAGTTGATGGCCTTGAGATTGTCGAAGAGTTGCTGCCACGGGTACTGGTAAACGCCAATCTCCGTGATGTGCGCCAGCGCGATCTTGTCTTTCAGGAGGTCGAAGTTCGCCTGAATACTGCCGTTCGCGTCCTGCTCTTCCGTATTCGAGTTCCAACACACAAGCGCGTTGGGGTGATCGGCAAAATCCATCATCTTGCGGATGTATTTTGGGTCTGACGAGCCCTTGCCGTGCACCTCGAGGCGCACCTGAATGCCGATCCCCGCTGCGAACGTCGCCACTTGCTTCAGGGCGTTGCCTATCTGTTCGCACGTCTGTTCAGGCGGCACGTCGTCGCGGAGTCCGTTCGGACGTACCTTGATGCCCGGCGCGCCGACGTCCGCCGCCAGTTGCGCATACGCGATTGCGCCCTCGATGTTCTTCTTGACCTCGGCAGGGTCTTTCGAATGGAACTCGTACGTCGAGCCAAGTCCGGCGATCTCGATCCCCGAATCCGCCCACAGCTTCTTGACCTCAGCGCGCTGTTCCTTCGTCAAATCGAGTTCGACGCCGTGCGCGTGCGTCGTCCGCAACTCCACGCCCTGCAATCCCGTCTCCTTGCAGAACTTGATCAACGCCGGGCAATCCATGTCCTTGCCCATGTTGTACGTCACCATACCGAGTTTCATCAGAGAACAACTCCTATCCAGCTCATATCATGTATGCTTCGTCAGACCGGCGCGCCATGTCAAGCGCACACGGTCATACGCTCGTAGAGAAACTCGGGGGCAAGGTCCGCGCCATTTTCCCACACAAGCGTCTCAATCTCCGGGTCCACACGAAACCGTCTGAAAAGCTCCTTGTCCCTCAAAGGACCAAACACTTCGCCTTCAAGTTCCGGCTCGAGATCCATCTCGCCCTCGGCCCCGTCGTTGAATCGAATCCATACCGTGTAATCGTGGAGATACTTCGCTTCACGTACGTGCAAGAACATACGCTCACTCCAACGGCTCAATACGTCTGAGCACTTTCTTCTGTTCCGCCAGCTTCCAATTCTCCAGCAACTCTTCCTTGTGCGCCTGCCGCCATTCTTCAACCATGGCGAGGGCTCTTCGGGACAATTCGCCCGCGACCTCGCCGGTTTCGATATTGATGGCCGCCTCCTGATCCTGATACTTCGCATGAAAGTGCGGAGGAACATGGTCTCGCCAGTACATATAGATTATGACACCAAAGAATCGGCTAATGACGGGCACTGCCTATACTCCCGTGCCAAGCCCTACGCGAGTTCTCCTGCGTCACGGGCTTGCGTACGTAACACCTTCTTCCATTCGTTCGACGGAAGCCCTATCTTGTGCATCGCCTTTACTATACCACGTTCCCGCGAACCGCTGTTACGCGCGGGCCAGGATCTTCATCAAGCGCGCTTCGCTTTGGATCATCGAGCGGATGGTATGGTAATTGATCTTCCATGCGTGGGCCATGTGGTCCCAGAGGCGGTTATTGTTCTCGTCGAACAGCGGCCACCATTCGCCGACTTCGTGGTTGATGCCGACGTCCATGAGGAACCGGTGGATCTTTTCGTATGCGTCGAGATACTTCTCTTCGCCGAACAGCAGGTACGCATCGAGGAAGCCGATCAGGCATTCCGCCTGCTGCCAGAATTCCTTGTTGCGCTCGCGCGCGCGTCCGCCGTCGTGAGGGCCTTCGCAGAATATCCCGCCGCGTTCCCAATCGACGCCCCATTTTGCCGCGTGAGCAAAGATCTTGCGAAGGCGTTCCTTATAGTCATTGATATCGAGGCCGAGGATGTTGATCGCGTGGATGAGAAGCCACGCGAACTCGACGTTGTGTCCGAAACTCGTGTTGTTTAACGGCCGCCCTTCGCCTTCGTCCGCATCGCGGTCGGCGCCCCATACATCCTTGAAAAGAATCGCGCGCAACGGCGTCCAGTCCAGCGCGAACTGTGCGATGCCCGTTCCGTATTCGGGATGGATGATCCGCGTGAAGAGCAGGTTGATGATCTCGCACGTCCGTTCCTTGTGTAGCGGATTCTGCGTAGCCTCGAAGAGATTCGTGAAGGCCTCCATGAGGTGCATATGGACGTCCATGCCCTTGCGGTCGCCGCCGTACGCGCCGGGACGCTTCTTGGACCAATCCCTCTCGAGGAATTCATAATACCCGCCATAACAGTTGT
>Ga0315274_10006152_pt1 | contig 17506 bp, 16 predicted proteins | sample YL17G02_20_MG_FD_203700 | JGI IMG/M metagenome (GOLD analysis project Ga0315274, IMG submission 203700) | Sediment microbial communities from Yellowstone Lake, YNP, Wyoming, USA - YL17G02_20 | ecosystem: Environmental > Aquatic > Freshwater > Lake > Sediment | place: USA: Wyoming | collected...
GCGACATTTCTCTTTTTTCAAGCTAGAATCTTCTCTGCCTCTTCTCTGTAAGCATCCATGACGTAAGGAATGCCAGAAATCTTTGCTGCCTCCTCCGTCAATGCCATGATGTCTTTGCGGGAAATTGCGGGAAGGTTGAAGTTCCTACTGCCGGCCATCAATTGCTGTAGCCCTATTTTAATTTTTTGGCAGAATGTGTATATACCAACCGCACCGAGCGGTATATTCTCAATTTCCTTACCATACTTGTCTTTTAAAGTATCGTAGGTGACAAAGATTTCCTCTGGAGTATTACCATACGTGGAAACTGTCTTCGGTAGTTTACCATCCTTAATCCATTGTCCGATATTCTTTCCAACCATGCCTGGAATCATCAAAACCCTACCCATGCAAATCGCTTTCACATATGGAGCCCCCATAGCAATTGCTTTGAATATACCGGCTTCCTCAGAGAATCCGCCAGCCATAGCTAGATCTGGAACCCTCAGTCCCTTACCGGTCAGTTTTTTAGCGAACTGATAGGCAAGAGCTTCCAGGTAGAAAGTCGGGATGCCCCACTCGTTCATCATTGCCCACGGGCTCATCCCAGTTCCACCAGGAGCGCCATCTATTGTAATAAGGTCGATCTTCGCTTCTGAACCATAGCGCAGTGCCATAGCAAGCTCTATTGCAGAATAAGCTCCGGTCTTGAGCGTGATTCTCTTAAATCCGAGTTTGCGAAGACGCTCTACCTCTCTTAGAAACGCCCCCTTGGTAACAAAGCCTAGGCGCGAATGGCGCTCGAATTCCTTGATCGCCCCGGCTTTGTATGCCGCTTGAATGTCGGGACTTGTTGGATCGGGGGTAACGATGTAGCCTCTTTTTTTAAGTTCCAAGGCTCTTTCAAGTGAACTAACCCGTATCTCACCACCAATACACTTTGCGCCCTGTCCCCATTTTAGCTCAATGGTATCAAGGTTATGTTTTTCCAACACGTATTCAGCTACACCAAACCTCGTGTCTTCCACATTCATCTGGACGAGAATTTCTCCATAACCTTCGTAATATTTTTTATAAACTTCTATACGGCGATCCATATCAGGGGATTTCTTGATCTTGCCGTTACGATGCAGCTCAAGGCCGGGGTCGATTCCGCACACATTCTCACCACATACCATTGTAATACCGGAAATAGCAGCCCCAATAGCAATATGCTCCCAGTTCCTTCGGGCTATCTCCGTGGAACCCAACGCGCCGGTGAAAATGGGTATCCGCATCTTGACCTTTTGGTCCCAACCATACTCTGTCTCAGTATCAACATTGGGAAAGAGTGTCGTATCAGGGCCAGCTTCAACTCCTTTGGGCAATCCTCTTGCTCCAGTTGCGTATCCCTGGATATTGAGGTGAGAGTAATCGACTGGATAGTTTTTGTCAGCACCAGCAACTGTTTCCCCAAAAGGCCCCGGATAGATAACCTCTCGACCTCGAAACGAAGCCAACCAAGCCTCACAACGTCCTGTACACCCATCAAGACATGTTGTGCAAAGACCAGACATAGGGACGATACTCCGTGAGCGATTGGCGGTTCCTGTTGCTTCATTGGCATTTGGTCGTCTTAAGTTCATAGTTCTAACCTCCCTTATTTTTTATTTATTTCCTTATTCGTTTAACATTTTGCGAGTTGCCTACATTTTTACGGTCAACCCTTTGGCTTTTAGATACTCTTTCACTTCCCTAATAGAGATCTCACCGAAGTGAAACACGGAAGCCGCAAGAACAGCCGAGGCCTTGCCGATAGTTATCCCTTCGTAGAAATGTTTCAACTTTCCTGCTCCACCCGAAGCAATAACTGGGATGGTGACGGCTTCAGCCACAGCCTTGGTCATTTCCAGGTCATATCCCTCCTTTGTGCCATCAGCATCTTTGCTGGTGAGCAAAATTTCCCCTGCCCCCAATTTCTCCACCCTCTTTGCCCACTCAACGATATCTAGTCCTGTAGATTCACTACCGCTTTTGACGACAACCTCTAATCGTGGAAGGCCAGTTCTAGGCTGGTTTTTTCGCCCATCGATGGCAACAACGAGCTTTTCCTTGCCAAATTTTCTGGAAGCCTCTTTTATAAGTTCAGGATTTCTTACAGCCGCGGTATTGATCGAGACTTTATTTACGCCAAGGTCGAACAAGGCTTTCATATCTTTCTCATCCCTAATCCCGCCACCTACGGCAAAAGGGATGGTAACCTTTTCCGCCACCTTCTTGACCCATTCCAGCCTTGTTCTTCTGTTCTCCACAGTAGCGAAGATATCAAGGAAAACAAGCTCGTCTGCCCCCTCTCGACAATACGCCTGCGCCGCTTCCACAGGGTCACGTGCGTCTCGCAGATTGATGAACCTCACTCCCTTTACCACCCTCCCCTCTTTCACATCCAGACAGGGTATAATTCTTATCTCTTGCATGTTATACCTCCTTGAATTCTACTAAGCGCTGATATTCCATAACGGTGCTCATAGCATGATTGTCCACTTCAATGCCGGATTCAACAGCAGCAGCTACAGGATTAAGCCCCCCTGTGAGTATTATCCCTACCTTATTTAATTCCACAGGAACTTTACACAAAGGCTTGCTCACCTCGCCCATCATAAGCAATCCATTCAGATTAGATGCTTTCAATCCGGCAATGACTTTTTCTGCTGTGGGTTGGCATATAGCTGGTATTTCTCGAAAATTGGCTAAAATCCTTCCTTGCCCTTCTCTAGCTACCCGCCCGACGCTAGTCATCCTACTGGTAATGTATATCTCTGAAGGGTCTAAGGATGAGCCCGAATACTGAATAAGCTCCACGAATCGCAAGGGCTTGTGGTTCTTAATTTGAAGGATGCCACCAAACTTGGAATCCATTGGGACACCAGCTTTAAGCAAAGCACCGTTAATTATAACGCTACAAACAGTGGCTAGACCTATTTTACCCTGGGGCACAATTATCCCCCCCAATTTTTCACCCTGACGGGCTACAGCTATAAGCTCACTAACGCAAATCCCGGCTTGAAAAACTCCTTTCATAACTTCAATCGCCTTCTTAAATTGCCTCTCAGGGAAAAAGGAGATATTAACGGGAACTTTGCCTTGACGCTTGTCTATGTCGAAGTCCGTTTGGTAGGCTAGAAGCTCAATTTTAGAAGCTACAAAGCCAACCTTGTCGCTAACTAAAGCACTTTCTAATTCTTCAAGGCCTAGCTGCGTAATTAACCTCCCATCCCTTCCCATGCTCTCTGTAAACCCGCGTTCATCCATTAGCTTAAGGTGATATCGCACCGCCCTTTCGCCTAGCTCAATCCCCTGGTCCTTCAAACTCTGCGCAATAACCCTGGCTCCAAGAGGCTCCGGCGAATCCCTCAGAATTCTCATGATGGCGATTGTCTTTCTTTCTACGTCCTGTGTTTCGAAACCCATGTTAACACCCTGGTATTCGCGGTAATAGGAAACCGTTTTCCACAATACCACAACAAAGTCATGCTTGTCAAGTATAATAAGAGCTTGCTTAGTTCCGCCACTTGGTGTATCATGAGCCTTGGCCTAAGGGATAATCCCTTGAGTCTGCGCTTGAAGTGCGAGTTTGGTCATCAAGAATCGATTCAGGAAATCGACAAGATATGAGGATGGGGGTGCTCGCTCTACAGGGAACGTTCATAGAGCATATTGGCATTCTGCGACAATTGGGTGTGGAGGCCCCTCCAATTCGCCTGCCCCATGAGCTCGATACACTGGATGGGCTTATTATCCCCGGCGGGGAAAGCACTACCATGCTGAGGCTCATGGAGAATTTTGGGTTGATTCAGCCCATAAGGAAGATGGCCCAAGATGGGTTACCTGTCTGGGGAACCTGTGCCGGGATGATCTTGCTTGCCAAGAGTGTCTCCAACTATGGAATGGAGACTCTGGGCCTCATGGATACGAAGGTCAGGCGCAACGCCTTTGGCAGCCAGGTTGATAGCTTTGAAGCAGACTTGGAGATACCGCTTGTGGGCAAGGAGCCATTCCATGCTGTTTTCATTCGGGCTCCGATCATCGAAGAGGCCGAGCCAAGTGTAGAAATCCTGTCTCGTCTTCCCGATGGCACCATCGTTGCCATCAGGCAAAATCGGCTGCTGGCCTGTGCTTTCCACCCGGAATTCACCGACGACTTGAGGTTTCATAGCTATTTCTTGAATATGGTCAGCCAAAAACTGTCCCACAACCCCGAGGATGGAATCCTTCGAGATAGACGGCTTGGGGCTTGAAGGATGGTAGGCTCCTGGAAGTTGTAGAAAGGTAAGTCTCTTGTTTTGGATCGAGGTCTCAGTAAAGGCTGGTTTCCCCGACCCTGAGGGAGACAGGCTAGAGAAGGACATCCGTGACATTGGCATCACGACTGTAAAACAGGCTAGGGTCAGCGATGTATATCTTCTGGAGGGAGAGCTGGATGAAGCGGAGGTAATAAAGATTGGTCAAGAACTACTAGCTGGCCCTGTAGTTGAGGACTTTTCCTGGGGCGAGGGGCCCTTATCTCGTATTGAGGGTGGGGATACCCACGTTATTGAGGTGGCCTACAATCCTGGCGTGACGGATCCCGTGGCGGGGAGCGTCGGTAAGGCAATCCGCGACCTCGGCATAGCTACGGTTACGTCAGTGAAGACCGCCCGCAAATATTCCTTACGGGGCGATCTCTCGGAGGAGACTCTTCAATCTATCTGCGATAAACTGTTGGTTAATAGCCTAATTCAGCACGTAGTCATGAAGCGGGAGGCGGTTGCTCTCCCTTCCACAACCTACAAATTTGTCTTAACTACCGTAGATTTGATTAGCCTGGACGATGATGATCTGATGGAGCTGAGCAAGGACAGGCTCTGGTTGAATCTAAGCGAGATGAGGCGCATCAAGGATTACTTCTCAAGCCTGGGCCGCAATCCCACCGATGTGGAGCTTGAAACCCTGGCACAAACTTGGTCCGAGCACTGCATCCACAAAACCTTCAAGAGCAGAATCAAGCTAGGTCAGCTTGTTGTCGATAATCTACTTAAGAGCACCGTGATGAGAGTCACCGAGGAGTTAAAAAAGCCCTGGTGCCTTTCGGTTTTTCGGGACAATGCCGGTGTAATAGATTTCGATGGCCGCTACGCCATCTGTTTCAAAGTAGAAACGCATAATCATCCCTCGGCAGTGGAGCCCTATGGAGGGGCAGCGACAGGGATAGGTGGTGTCATTCGCGACATCCTGGGGACGGGACTGGGGGCCAAGCCCATCCTGAACACCGATGTGTTCTGTTTTGCCCCTCCTGATTTCCCCTACGATAAACTCCCCCGTGGTGTGTTGCATCCCCGCCGCATTTTCAAGGGCGTCCGCGCCGGCGTGGCCGACTATGGGAACCGACTCGGCATACCCACGCTAAATGGTGCTATCCTCTTTGACGAGCGATACATAGGAAATCCCCTGGTCTTCTGCGGGACAGTGGGGCTGTTACCCACGAGCATGAGCCAGAGGGGCCAGCAGCAGACTGGAGACTTGGTGGTTCTGGTGGGGGGCAGGACCGGACGTGATGGCATCCATGGCGTTACCTTTGCCTCGGGAGAGCTTACCAAGGAATCGGAGGCTATCTCCAGCAGTTCCGTTCAGATTGGCGACCCCATTACGGAGAAGAAGCTGATCGATGTTCTCCTCAAGGCTCGGGACCGGAGATTGTACCGGCGGATTACCGATTGTGGAGGGGGTGGACTTTCATCTGCGGTGGGGGAGATGGCCGAAGAAATGGGCGTGCGTGTGTACCTGGAGCGAGTCCCTCTGAAGTATTTGGGGCTCTCCTACACAGAGATATGGATATCTGAATCTCAGGAGCGGATGGTGCTGGCCGTGCCACCAAACACAGTCGACCAGCTGATTTCTCTTTTCCAAAGTGAAGGGGTAGAAGCTACTGTCATCGGAGAGTTCACCGATACTCGACGGCTTGAGCTTTTCTACGAAGGCAATCTGGTTGGCGACCTTGATATGAAGTTCTTGCATAAAGGGCTGCCCCAACTGGAGAAGGAGGCTGTCTGGGAACTGCCACAGCACGTAGAGCCAGACTTTCCGCAGCCGACTGACCTACGTGAAGACCTGTTGCGTATTCTGGCCTCGTGGAATGTTTGCAGTAAAGAATGGGTAATACGCCAGTACGACCACGAGGTGCAGGGCGGTAGCGTTCTCAAGCCCCTCACAGGGGTAAACAATGATGGCCCCAGTGACGCTGCCATCGTCAGACCGATACTCGATTCAGATATGGGCATCATCGTTGCCAACGGCATCAATCCCAAGTATGGGGACATCGACCCGTACTGGATGGCTGCCTCTGCTATAGATGAGGCATTGCGGCAAGTTGTGGCCGTTGGGGGCAGCCTTCGCAGGGTGGCGCTGCTGGATAATTTCTGTTGGGGCAATCCAGACAAGCCGGGCAGACTGGGTGGTCTGGTGCGAGCAGCGCAAGCCTGCTACGATGTTGCTCTCGGCTATGAGACTCCCTTCATCTCCGGAAAGGATAGTCTCTATAATGAGTTTGAGACCGAAAGAGAGAACATCTGCATTCCACCCACGCTGCTCATCTCCGCAGTGGCGGTGATGGATAATGTGGAGAGGGCAGTTACAATGGATTGCAAGCGAAAGAGTGACCTGGTCTACATCATCGGCACCACGTGGAATGAGCTCGGCGGCTCACAATACTACGGCATTCATGGATATGTGGGGAATAGGGTGCCCCGAGTGGACTCCAAGAAAGGGAAGAGACTCATGGACACCCTCAGCGCCGTCATGGAGAAGGGCTTGGTCAGGGCCTGCCATGATTTGAGCGAAGGAGGCATTGGGGTGGCTGCCGCCGAGATGGCCTTCGCCGGAGGTTTAGGGATGGTAATCCATTTAAGGCAAGTGCCGCTGGGTGAAACTGTGAATCGAGGCGATTACGTGCTCTTCTCTGAATCGAATACCAGGTTCCTGGTAGAGGTAGCCCCGGAGGACAGGCACCAGTTCGAAGGTATGATGGCTGGGCTCGATTTCGCCGCCATTGGTCAGGTTACAAGTAAAGAAAAGCTCGAGGTCTACGGTATTAGTGGGAAATTAGTGCTTTCAGCTCCCATTGCTGAACTCAAGGAGGCCTGGCAAAGACCTCTTCGCTGGTAGGACTTGACATGATAACTAAAGTGAAGACACTGATGTTGCGAGCCCCGGGGACAAACTGCGACGTGGAATCTGCCTTTGCCTTCGAACGAGCCGGGGCACAGGTGGATTTGATCCATGTGAATGAGCTTATTCGCCGGCAGAATCTTATCTCCAATTACCAGATAATGGTCATCCCCGGCGGTTTTACTTATGGGGATGATATCTCGGCCGGGAGAATCTTTGCCAACGAATTAAGACTCAAGCTAAGGGACGAAATTCAGAAATTTGTTGACGATGGCAGGCTCATTCTGGGGATCTGTAATGGGTTTCAGGTTCTAGTGAAAGCTGGCCTGTTACCTAGGTCGAGAGGTGAAAACTCGCAATCGCTAACCATAGCTGGCAACGATTCCGGCAGGTTTGAGTGTCGCTGGGTCTACCTCCGCGCCAACGAAACAAGCCCCTGCATTTTTACACGAGGAATAGATCTTATGTATCTCCCGGTGGCCCACGGAGAGGGCAAGGTGGTGATTGAACCGGGGGCGCTAGAGGAGCCAAATGTGGCACTTTACTACGCTGATGAGACAGGAGACATTCGAGCTGGCTACCCACACAACCCCAATGGTTCAATGAACAATATAGCCGGTATCTGTGATGCTACCGGTCGCATTTTTGCCCTGATGCCACACCCGGAGCGATTCATCCGTTGGACGCAACATCCAAGGTGGATTAAGGAGCCCCGCCGGGATTATGGGGATGGCTTCCGCATTTTTCTAAACGCTGTGGAGTGGGCCAAGAGCATTTGAATAAGAAGGCAGTCTATCCTTTATTAGCCTCTATAGACTACGGAAAATGCTTATTAATGTTTGCTATACTATTTGTTGCCATGAGGAGGCAAATTGCACAACATGAGAGTTGGAATAGCTCAGATTAATTCCACTGTGGGAGACCTCAGCGGTAATACCAAGAAAATAATGGAATCCATTGACCAGGCAAAGTCGCTCGGAGTTGATCTGCTGACCTTCCCTGAACTAGCCATAACCGGCTATCCCCCCGAAGACTTGCTGCTTAAACCACAATTCATCAAGCAAAACAGGGAAAGTCTGGACAAAATAATAGAGCACAGCTCAGGCGTAGCGGTAGTGTTGGGCTTTGTTGACAGCGATGGCGATATATACAACGCTGCCGCGGTGCTCTACAACAAAAAATTGGTGGGTGTTTACCACAAATTTTATTTGCCGAACTATGGGGTGTTTGATGAAAATAGGTATTTTCAGGCAGGGGTGGGATGTCCCGTTTTTATCATTTATGGCATCGGCATGGGTATAACTATCTGTGAAGATATGTGGTATGAAGCCGGGCCGGCAATTGTCCAGGTCTACGCCGGAGCCAGAGTGCTGATTAATATAAGCGCTTCTCCATATCATGCTGGCAAGGGACTCTCTAGGGAGAGGATGCTTGCTACCAGAGCATCAGACAGTATGGCTATTGTTATCCATAATAATTTGGTGGGAGGGCAAGATGAGCTTGTGTTTGATGGTAACAGTCTGATTATCAATGAGAAAGGAGAAGTCATTGCCCGGGGGAAGCAATTTGAGGAAGATTTCCTAGTGGTTGATTTGGATGTGGAGTCAGTGTTCCGCTCTCAGTTGCATGACCCTCGACGAAGGAAAGAGACGCCGTGGGTTAGGGAGAAACTAGGACAGGCTACTAAGATAGAGGTGTCAAGTGAGTATCCGGCAATTGCCAGGCCTCCTTTGCCGCCAAGACAAGTTGACAGACTGGATGAACCTGCTGAGATTTACCAGGCTCTCGTTCTCGGCACCAGAGACTACGTGCGCAAAAACGGCTTTGAAAAAGTAGTTATCGGTTTATCTGGTGGGGTTGATTCGAGTCTGGTGGCAACTATAGCAGCAGATGCACTTGGTGCTGAGAATGTCATAGGTGTTTCTATGCCCTCTCGCTACTCATCGCCTGGGAGCGTATCAGACGCTGAAGCTTTAGCAAGAAATCTAGGCATAGAATTCAAGGTAATACCTATTGAGAAAGCGTTTGGCTCTTATTTAGAAACACTGGCTGAGCCTTTCAAAGATGCCCACCCTGATAGCACCGAGGAAAACATTCAAGCAAGGATCAGAGGGAACATCCTTTTTGCCTTGTCCAATAAGTTCGGCTGGTTAGTGCTTGCTTGCAGCAATAAAAGCGAGACAGCTACAGGCTATACTACCCTTTATGGAGATATGGCTGGAGGATTTATTCCTCTTAAAGACGTGCCTAAAACGACAGTTTATAAGTTGGCGCAGTATAGGAATCGCCAGGCTGGGAAAGAGGTGATACTACCTGCCATCTTAACCAAAGCACCATCGGCTGAACTAAGACCCGACCAAAAAGATACCGATACTCTACCTCCATATGAAGTATTGGACCCTATTTTAAAAGCTTATGTGGAAGATGACGTGACAATTGACCAGATTATAGCCATGGGTTTTGCCCGTGACACAGTTATAAAGGCAGCTCGCTTGGTAGACAGGAGCGAATATAAGCGCCGCCAAACTGCCCCCGGCATAAAGATAACCCCCCGAGACTTTGGTCGGGATAGGAGATTGCCAATCACTAATCGATTCAGGGAGGAATAGCTTGATATAATATACAAAATAAGGAGGAAAAGCATGACGGACAAAAAAAGCAGAGAGGAAGCAAAGCAATATGTTCTAAAGATAGCAAAGGAGCATGATGTAAGATTTGTCTGGCTATGGTTCACCGATGTTTTGGGTTTCCTTAAAAGCCTTTCCATCGGCATAAACGGGATGGAGACCACTTTGGAGGAAGGAATTGGTTTTGATGGCTCCTCAATTCAAGGCTTCGCCCGTATTGATGAAGGCGACATGGTTGCTATGCCTGACCCTGACACTTTTCAATTACTCCCCTGGATGCCCGGGGAGCACACGGCAGTGGCCCGCATGTTTTGTGACATCTTGAAGCCTGGAGGCAAGTCTTTTGAAGGCGACCCCAGGTTTGTATTGAGAAAAAATTTGGAACGAGCTGCAAATCTTGGTTACACTTACTATGTTGGCCCTGAACTAGAATACTTCTATTTTAAGGACTCAAAAAGCTGCGAGCGTTTGGACGAAGGTGGGTACTTTGACATGACCCCGCCAGATGCGGCCCATGACTTGAGACGGGAAACAGTGCTTGCACTAGAGGCCATGGGCATTGGTGTTGATAAGTCCCATCATGAGGCTGCTACTAGTCAGCACGAAATAGACATGCGCTATACTGATGCTCTGACTATGGCTGATAATGTGATGACCTACCGCATTGTGGTCAAGGAGATAGCGCTGAGGCACGGAGTCTATGCCACTTTTATGCCCAAGCCGGTCCTCGGCATCAATGGTAGCGGGATGCACGTGCACCAGTCGCTATTCAAGGGCAACCGCAATGCTTTTTTTGATAAGAATGGTAAGTATCACCTCTCCAAAATAGCTTTAAGCTTCCTTGCTGGACTTCTGAAATATGCTCCCGAGTTTACCGCAGTTACCAGTCAGTGGGTCAATTCCTATAAACGGCTGGTGCCAGGCTGGGAGGCGCCGGTCTACATCTCCTGGGCGACACGCAACCGCTCCGACCTGATTAGAGTGCCGGAATACAAGCCAGGCAAAGAAGATGCGACCAGATTCGAGCTTCGTTCTCCTGACCCCGCATGTAACCCCTACCTTTGCTTCAGCGTGATGCTGGCTGCTGGACTAGCAGGAGTTGAGGAAGGATTGGAGGCACCGGAACCCGTGAAAGAGAACGTTTATCACATGTCCGAGGAGGAAAGAAAAAGGCGTGGGATAGGTAGTCTACCGGCTAGTCTCTTGGAAGCGATTCAGCTCACTGAGAAGAGCAAGCTGGTGCGGAAAGCCCTTGGCGACCATGTTTTCAATGCTTTTATCGAGAATAAGAAGATCGAATGGGACCGCTATCGCATCCATGTTACCGACTATGAGCTTGCCAGATACTTGCCAATCTTATAGTCTGATGCCATGTCGGTTGTGTTGGTCAACTTGCTCAAAGCGCCCTAAAAAGGGGGACTAAGTGACATCCATCGGCGTTGATATTGTGGAGATAGAGCGTGTTGAGTCAGCAATCAAACGAGGGGGGAGAGCGTTTTTTAAGCCGGGTTTACACCGAAACGGAGCTCAGAACTTGCCAGGATAGGCTTTCGTCCTTAGCATCCAGATTTGCTGCCAAAGAGGCAGTGATGAAAGTCCTGGGAACAGGTGGGATAGGTATTTGCTGGCGTGAAATTGAGATTCTAACCGATGATGACGGCAGACCATCGGTCAAACTTTACGGGCAAGCTTTGAATAAAGCTGCGAAATTCAACTTAAAAGAGGTCTCTGTTAGCCTTTCTGACAGTAAGCAGTATGCCATTGCTGTAGCTATAGGTATATAAAGTCCTTTATTTTAACTCTCTTTTTAACTTCTCCATTACTCTGGCAAACTCCTGGCTGTATCTTTTTTCCTGGTTAGAGAGAAAATCTCGCCATTGAGGAAGCTGTTTTATCGCCTCATCAACAGTGAGTTGAATGACCATGGTGTTTTGTCCTTGCTGAACTTGTTTTACTCTTAGTCGGGGATTTCTTTCCACTTCGGCTCTTATGCCATTGTAGGCTTGCTCTATTTCCGCTCTATATCTCTTTTGTAAGTCCTCCATCAGGTTTAAATTTAGCTCAATTATAGAAGTATTCTGTTCTTCCTTGAGGGTCTCTATGGCTAAAATTCCGTCCCTTTTCCTTTGCAGCTCGGCTGGAGTACTCCCAAAACTAAGCGAATCTACCAGCCTCACCTGGGCTTCCCTCAGAAGAGATGGCTTGCCTGCTTCCTTTAACCTCTTCCACAAGCTTTCGGGGTCAATCTGACCTTGGTAAAATTCCGAGAGTAGATAGTTCACCTTCTCAGAATCTATCATCTTTTCTTTTTCTTCTCGGGTCAACTCGCCAATCTTGGCTAATCTTTCTCTAGCAATTGGTGAAAGGTCTTTCTCCCAATTTCCCATTGACTATCTCCTCATAAATAGGCGACAACTATTTTACATCGCGGCAGACTAGAAGATAGTATATAATATGAAATCAGATTTGGGGAGTGCGATGGGGATCAGACTTTATCAGGAGCCGCAGCTTGAGAACCCGATTTTTGTAGCTAGTTGGCCGGGAATAGGAAATATCGGGATAATCGCTGTTGATACTTTAAGAGAGGTATTAGAGGCAGAGGAGTTTGGAGAAATTGAGCCTTGGGATTTCTTTTATCCCAAGCGAGTCTTGATTAGGAAAGGAATCTTGGAATACCTGGAATTTCCCAGCAGCAAATTTTATTTCAAGAGAACGGGGGGAAAAGATATAATATTTTTTATTGGGGAAGAACAGCCCACCGAAGGGGGGAGGATGTATGCTGAGGGAAGAAAGGCCTTTCACATGGCTAACCTAGTTTTGGATGTAGCCGAGAAATTTAAATGTCGCAGAGTTTATACTTCAGGAGCGGCTGTGGCTTTGACCCACCATACTATAAAGCCCAGAGTCTGGGCCGTGCCCAATAGCGAAAGTTTAATCCCTGAAATAAGAGGATACGGGAACACTGTACTCATGTCCGACATCGAAGGAAGGGGAGGACATGGAAATATTACCGGCTTGAATGGACTCTTACTAGGAGTTGCCAAAAAGAGAGGTTTTGAGGCTATTTGCCTGATGGGCGAGATACCAGTATATCTTCAGGGATTGCCTCTGTCCTACCCCAAAGCTTCGAAGTCCGTGCTGGAAGTCCTCAGCCACAGTCTAAAAATAGAGGTTAACCTGGACAAATTGGATGAATTAGACCAAGAGGTACAACGAAGAATTGAAGAATTTTACCAACAAATCCCCTTGGAAATCAGGGGGCAACTGGATAGATTAAAGCATGTGGCTTGTGCCCAACCGGCTGAGCCTGGGCCGATTACCGAGGAAGAAGAGAAAAGAATTATGGAAGATGTTGAAAAGTTCTTCCAAAAGCGAGGTGGGGGAGGTTGAGCCAGGGATATCCTATTACAATCTATAAGGAACCAGACCTTCGCCGGTCCTCTTTAGTGCTGGGTTGGAGCGAAGATATGGGAAATTTAGGACGGAAAGTTACTGACTACCTAAATTGGAAGCTGAGAGGGGAGGAATTTGCCGAGATCGAACCAGAAGATTTCTTTTCCCTGGGAGGAGTTGCCATAGAAGGTAATCTGGCCCGATTTCCCGAAAGCAAGTTCTATGCTTGCCAGGAACATGAGCTGGTGGTTTTCCAAAGTGGCTCCCCCGGGGCGGAATGGTATAAATTTCTAAACTCAGTTTTGGATGTGGCTGAGCATCATTGTCGGGTAAAAGAACTCTATATCCTTGGGGCCATGGTTAGCTTTAGTGCCCATACTGCCCCCCGGGAGTTGCTTGCTGTGGTTAACTCAGCAGAAATGAAGGAAATCTTGGGCCAATATGATTTGGCCAGGGATATGGATTATCAGACTTCGCCTGGTGAGAGGCCAACCTTGAATTCCTTTCTGTTATGGGTAGCTAAGGGAAGGAATATTCCCGGGGTGAGCCTGTGGGTGCCAATACCTTTTTACTTAGCAGCAATGGAAGATGCCCAGGCTCAAAAGAAGGTTCTGAGCTTTTTGGATGAAAGATTAGACCTGAAAATTGATTTTAGTGATTTGGACCAGAAGATTCGAGAGCAGAATGAACAGCTAGCTCAGGTAAGGTCTCGCTTTCCTCAAATCGATGATTATATTAACAGGCTGGAAAGCAACCTTATGCTATCTGAGGAAGAAAATGGAGAACTAATTAAAAAAATTGAAGACTTTCTAAGGGAGGGAGGCTAAGCCTCACTTAGGCGAAGGAAGTTTTATTAAGATGCTAGCTAAGGTAAAAAGTGCTGCTGTGGTGGGTCTGGAGGGAGCCGTAGTGGAAGTAGAGGTGGATTTATCACCAGGCTTACCTTCTTTCACCATCGTTGGACTACCAGATAAGGCAGTCCAAGAGGCAAGAGAAAGAGTAAGGTCAGCCATAAGAAACTCCTACTACAAGTTCCCCAACAGGCGTATTACTGTCAACCTGGCTCCAGCCGACTTAAAAAAGGAAGGCCCTGCTTACGACTTACCCATAGCCATAGGCATACTGATGAGCTCAGGACAGCTAAACGCCGACCTCACCCACAGTATCTTTTTAGGGGAACTCTCTTTGGATGGCAAGCTACGCCATACCCATGGGGTATTGCCCATGGTAGCTTTAGCCCGTGATAAAGGCTTAGCTACTGTATTTGTGCCTTGTGATAATGCTAAAGAGGCTTCCCTCATAGACAATATACATATATTCCCAGCGGAATCGTTAGCGCAACTGGTTGTTCATCTTCAAGGCGAAGTAGGCATCCCGGAGTATCACAGCGAGCTAAATTGGGAGCAGGAATTTCGCCCTAGTTATGCCTTCGACCTTACTTATATTAAGGGTCAGGAGCATGCCAAGAGAGCTCTGGAGATAGCGGCGGCAGGAAGACACAATATCCTCATGTGTGGCCCACCGGGGAGCGGCAAGACTATGTTGGCTCGTTCTTTGCCCTCGGTACTTCCCCTGTTGACTATGGAGGAAGCTATCGAAGTAACCAGGATTTACAGCGTTAGTGGATTGTTACCGCAAGACACTCCCATCGTTGTAGAGCGCCCTTTTCGCTCCCCGCACTATACTATTTCCCATGCTGGCTTGGTGGGAGGGGGGCAATGGCCAAGGCCCGGGGAGATAAGCCTGGGGCACCATGGGGTGCTTTTTCTGGATGAATTCCCTGAGTTTGGACACATTACACTGGAATCGTTGCGCCAACCAATAGAAGACAGAACAATTACCGTCAGCCGTGCTCATGGCAGTGTTACCTTCCCGGCCAGCTTTATGCTGGTTGCCGCTATGAACCCCTGCCCCTGTGGGTATTATGGCGACCCATTCAAGGAATGTAAATGCTCGTCAGGAGAAATCTCGCGCTATCATAAAAAGATAAGCGGACCATTACTGGACCGCATTGATATCTTTGTTGATGTTCCCCATATTGAATATGAAAAACTCACTGAGGATAAGCCCGGGGAAAGCTCGGATAAAGTCAGGGCCAGAGTCAAGGCAGCGCATGAAATACAGCTTAAACGTTTTCAAGGAACGAAATTAAGATGCAATGCCGATATGACGCCCAAGGAGGTGAAGGAATTCTGCACGGTGGAACCAGCAGCCCAGAGCCTGCTTCGCGCCGCCATGAAGCAGCTTCATCTCACCGGCCGTGCCTTCCATCGCATCCTCAAACTTTCCCGCACCATCGCCGACTTAGAGCATAGCGACATCATCAAGACACACCATATGGCGGAGGCTCTACAGTACCGTCATAAGGAAATAATTTAAGCCTAAAACCTGTCAGTATAAGCGTCAAGCCACAAGTAGAATGCGTCAGCTTAAAATAGGAGGTTCACTGTAAATGACTGAAGAAATTGAACTAATCGGATACTGCGGGCTGTATTGTGGTGACTGCATCCGCTATCGTAGCAGAGCCTCGGATTTGGCAGGAGAATTACTCTGCGAGCTTCACAAGACGGAATTCGGTAAATATGCCGCTATCAAGAGCGGTTCTGCAACAAATCAACTCGATGCTGTTAAGAAGTTTGAACATTATGGAGAATGTTGTGAGGTTCTGGAGGCAATAGTTGCTCTACAATGTAACAGTCCTTGTCGAATAGGCGGAGGATGTGCCCCACCCCCCTGTGATATTCTAGCATGCTGTCGAGAGAAAGGCTTTGACGGCTGCTGGCAATGCACTGAATTTGAAAAGTGTCGAAGATTTGAGAGTCTGAGAGAAATTCACGGTGATTCACCCCGACAGAACTTAAAGACGATTAGAAAGTTCGGGTTGGATAAATGGGTAGAACACAGACACAAGTGCTACATATGGCAATAATGTCTTCGCTCATTGGCAAAAAGTCCCTTCGCCACTAACCAATGCCATGAATATACCAGAGAATCCCGCCAATAATCAGCAGTACAATGCCAACGATAAGGGAAATCCTGCCTCCTATTTGCCAGGCGAGTAGCCAGAAACGCTCGTGTTCACGGGTTATAATCTCCTTAATATCTCTTTGGGTTAACAAAATATTATTGTAATATTTTTTCTTTTCCCTCTTGTTCCCGAGAACAAAAATAATACCCAGAAGGACGAAAAATCCTCCCAACACTAAGATAACTTGGTAACTGACCTGAGACATGTTACTCAAAATCAAAAGTCAAAGGGCAAAAATCAAAATGACAAATCAAAAGGCAAAACTTTTTAATTTTTGCTCTGTATTTTTACATTTTTACGTTTGCTTTTTGCTTTTACTTAACCTCTACAGTCGCTCCAGCAGCTTCTAATTTCTTCTTTATTGTGTCGGCCTCTTCCTTGGGGACGCCTTCTTTTACTACCTGTGGAGCAGCTTCTACCAAATCCTTAGCTTGCTTTAATCCTAGAGTAGTTACCTCACGCACTGCCTTGATAACCTCGATTTTCTTCTCGCCAAAGCTCTTCAAGGTGACTGTGAATTCTGTCTTTTCCTCTGCTGCTGGCGCCGCAGCTTGCGCGCCAGGAGCAGCTGCTGCTGCCGCCGCTACTGCTACAGGAGCAGCGCTGACCCCGAATTCATTCTCCAGCGTCTTGATCAAATCAGCCAGGTCCAGCACTGTCATGGTCTTAATGGCAGCAACAATTTCCTCCTTGGTCAAAACCTTGGCTTCTTTCTTTGCTGTCGGAGCTTCCTTTGTCTCTTCTTCCTTAACTTCTTTCTTTGCCCTTGGGGCTTTCTTTACCTCCCCTTCTTTGGCTTCTTTCTCTACTTCTTCTGGTGACATGATTTCCTCCTTTGTTATTTGCTAGCGGTTTGAGCTCTGTTTTGTAATACGGTCAGAAGCCCCCGCAAGGGAAAACTGAGAATGTTATGTAAAGTTCCTATGGGGGCCTGTAACTGCCCGAGCAGTCTGGATATGAGAACTTCTCTAGATGGCAAATTGGCCAAACTTGCCAGTTCCTCTGGGAGCAAAATTTGGTCCCCTAGTAATCCCCCCTTGATCTGTAAAGACAATCCCGTAGATTTGACGTACTGGTTGAAGGCTTTGGCCGTACTGACTGCATCGTCGTAGCCGAAAGCCAGCGCCATGGGACCCTCGACTATGTCCTTCAGGTGTGGCTTACTTGCTTGGTCAGCGGCACGGTACACCAGAGTGTTTTTGACCACGTGATACCCGATACCTGCTTTTGCCAGAGCATTGCGCAAATCAGCCATTTGTTTAGCAAGCAAGCCCTGATAATTGGTAGCGATAATAAT
>Ga0315274_10006153_pt1 | contig 17504 bp, 14 predicted proteins | sample YL17G02_20_MG_FD_203700 | JGI IMG/M metagenome (GOLD analysis project Ga0315274, IMG submission 203700) | Sediment microbial communities from Yellowstone Lake, YNP, Wyoming, USA - YL17G02_20 | ecosystem: Environmental > Aquatic > Freshwater > Lake > Sediment | place: USA: Wyoming | collected...
AGTGTGACGTTGCCGAACCCCTGAAGGAAATTTGTTGAAGGGTCGCGGATAAATGGAAAGTTAAAGACAAAACTAGGTTTTGGTTCCTGCCAGGGCGTCACTAATAATGTATCGATACTTGGAGCGATGCGCATTCTATAGGCCGCTGGTGGAACTACAACTGTGACCGGTGCCACGTTTGAGGTGAGGATGCCGGAGCCGTCGCCTAAAATCAGGCCTGTAGTCGCTAAAAAATTGTCGAGAACTACAGGTAGAGTAAAGACTTCACTTAGTCCCTGTTGTTGAATGTCGGCAAATTGATAATAAAGTGTCGAGCCACCGTTCTTCTGGAAATCGAAGTCGAAGCTGTCGTTAATTTGTTGCCAGGGAGCCCCACCTGCTGCCGCGGCACTCAGCTGAGTAGCGTCACTAGAGTAGCGAATATAGTAGGCTGAGCTATTAGCCACTGGGTTGAAGGTGCGCATGAATGGCCGACCTTGTTTGGCAAAGTCTGCAACAGAGGTACTGGCGTCCGGTATTAGCAAACCGTTCACCCCAGTTAGGGGGAAAATGACTAGGGGTCTTTTTAAAGCCGCCAACTGCCCTGGCTGCACAGTGATAGATTGTTGAGCGGAGGAGTTTAGTGGACCAGCCGCAACAGTAACAGTGCCGGGCACCACGCCTTTTAAGGTGAAAGAACCGTCGTCACCAGTGGTTGTGACGGCATGTCCGGAAAAAACGCGAACGCCTATAGCCGGCTGACTTTGCTTTTTCCCACTAGCAATCTGTAGGACTTCGCCCTTGACCGTAGCAGTCTGGCTTAATGTTATGTCGGCTAGATCGACTCCGCCACGTGCGCCGAGATTTATCGGTGAGCTAGAGCCTTGCTGTGCGGTGTCTTTGGCGTCGACTGCATAAAGTCGAATCGAGTTATTTTTTACCTCTCCGCTCAGTAAGGAAATGGCGTTGGCATCTAAAGTGATGGTAAATGCGCCGTCGCTTCCTGCTGTTGTGATAGCTGTTTGATTGATACCAAGGTAAATCGCGGCGCTGGCTGCTGGACTCTTGTCGGTAAGGGTGACCCTTCCGCTGAGAACAAGAGAGCTGGGTATCGAAGTAACAGATGACGAAGATTTTTTTCGAAGGCAACCGGTAAGGCCTGATGTCGCGAGGGCTACCATCAGCAACAGGCATGGCCACTGGTTAGGGCGGGAAATCGTTGATTTTTGCAACCGCATGCTGGGAATCCTTGCGGCCATGTCGGTGTCAATGTGGACACCGGGATCGGGCCGTTAACTTTGCTTTGACGACAATCTCGGAGTTGTTCCGGAAGAGGGACCTCAGGATTCAGTTTGCAATAGCGGTGCCAGCCTTCGTCCGGTTGTGAGTTTTTATAAACATCAGTATTATTAGTTGGTTGTATTTGTCCCCTGCAGCGTTGGTGCTGGTCACGTGCCTATGTGGCCCACACCTGCTAGAATTTTTGACAGGATAAACCAACACTTTCTATCCCAAAAGCGCCGGTACTTGTGGCCGGAGATAAGACTTGTGAATATGTCGGTACGCCCGGTAGCGAACATCACCGCGCAATTCCTTGTATTGTCCCTTGTGCCATCCCTTTGGCTTTGGGGATGTGAGTTTACCGACCTCAGTCAGACCTGCCCCGCTGGAGCAGGCGTGCAAGTCCAAGGCTACAATGGTGCCTCTCTCGAAGCTAAACAATTAGTATTAACCTTTAATGGCGGTCCCGGGGATGGAACTGCAGCGATCGACGCCGCACTTTTTGCAAATGGGGTTCAAGGGACATTTTTTGTGAGTGGTCATAATGTTGTGGGCCGAGAGTCGATTTTGGCGACTCTAAAGGCGCACGGCCATTTAGTGGCTAATTTTGCCTATAGCGACATACCTATTGAAAATGCGAGAGATCCAGAGCGTGATGTGCGGAAAACTGACGCACTGATAAGGCCGTATATAACAGGGAACATGTTTTTGCTTCGTAGTCCCGGGGGAGTCAACCTGACTGCTGAAGTAGCTGAACAATTGAATAAAGCGGGTTTTAGCCGCTACGTTGGCCCAATTGGCTGGGACATTGGTGACCAAACTAGTGGTCTCGTTAGCGATAGTGACTGTTGGCGTGCGGGTAAGTCGGAAGGCGATTGTGCGGCTGGATATCTCAAGGCTGTGAAAAGCAAGGATCACGGCATAGTCTTGCTGCACGGCGAAGATGCGCGCACGGCCCAATTGCTGCAAACTCTTTTGCCGCAGCTAAAAGAGCTAAATTACACATTTGTGCGCTTAGACAGTGTTTCACCAGTCCAAACGGCCCTGAAGGCAGCAAGTGCTCAAACTGGTGTTGTCGGCGGTGCACAGGGATGCAGCGATTACTGAGTAGGAGATTCAAGTTGTTGAGCTGGAGCCGTCGTATAGCTGCTGTCAGGCTTTGGATATCGATCATTTTTATTCTTTTGCTGCCTATTCTCGATCCTTTGGTCGATCCTTTGGCTTTTGCCGGTGACCAAGGCGTCGGGCTGGAGTTCGGTTACGAGGGAATTAATCAGCAATCGGGTGAAGTAGTCGGCCTAAATGATTATTATTGGAACTTTTGGAACGTGCGTGGTGATTCCCTGTCGTCACTCGTCGTCAGCAATTGGAATTGGACGCTGGGTCTTTCGGGATCTGGTGGGATATCTCCAGGTTCACCGGGGCGCTATGCTTTGCTAGTTGTGAAACCATCGGTCAAAGTGGAGTTGCCTCGGCAGACACACCATCTCGAATTAACCGGATCCTTATCCTACGACTCGACTGGGTTAGAGCGGCGGCCGGTATTCGAGCAATGGGACAATGTTCGTTTGTCAATTGCTGATAAGCAGCGCTACCATTCCGCAAGTGCAAGTAGTGATCATTTTCTAGCTTTGAGTTCCAGGACGAACTTGGTTGGCTATTTCATAGCGACGCTACTTGAGCGAGGCTCGACTTTATTTGAGTCGTACCTTGCTGCCGTTGATCTAGAGATTGCGCTCGATGCACGTTGGCGGCTTCTGCTCGGTGGAACAGAGCAGCGCTATATCTCAGACATTGTCGATTTGAATGCGGGTGGTCCAGAGGTTGGCGCAAGATACCAACTCGGGCCCGAATCGACAGCAGAGGCGAAAGTAGGGTGGGTAACGTTTAATAATGCAAGCGGTCTCAGCGAGACTGTTACGGCAAATGCCGCAGTGACTACTTCGAGCGAAGAATACTCCAGTCGCGTCAGCTGGCAGCGAGGCGTTAATAGATCAGCCGCAAGTTTTACTGTGACAGTAAGTGATATTTATGCGGCAAACATTCGAGTTCCCTTCGATGCCACTAAAGCTGTAGAAATTCGTGGGGAATATCGGCAAGAGGAATGGGTTAGGGGATTTGAAGGCCGGACACCAGCCAATGCCTCAACTGGAGAGCTGCGCTTTATATTGCAGCCTTACCCAGGTCGCAAATCAGACCAAAAACCCAGTGGTCTTAGCTTCTCTAGCTCTGTAGTAGCAGAAAATATGCAGATCAAAACGGGTGCTGTGGCGGCACGGCAGGTAGTGCGTGTCAGTATCGAGCAGCAGTTTTGAGTTGGTGCCAAGGGAAGTGGGAAGGATGAAATGAAGTTTGTTATGAAGATTAATGTCAGCGTGTTTTTTCTATTTTTTTTGTCGGCTAGCCCAAGTTGGGCAGCGGCTGTGGATTGTTCGCAGGGTGCATTCAAGACTTATCTTGCTGCTGCCCAGTTACTACAAAAATCCGCGATAGCGAATGGTACTGTTCTGCTCGGCTGTCCGCAGTGGCAAGATCAGACTTTACAGTGGCAAGCATTTTTGTTGGCTATGACTGGTGAGGTTCAGGCTAGTCAACAACTTGATAGCGGGCGCAGCGCGGGTGCGGAAAAAGATGTAGTTCTTGCGCGAGCAAAAACTGGAAATTATCGTGATTTGCTGAAAAAGATTGATGATCAAGATCGGCGCTATGCTTCGAATTCTAATGCTCAATTAATTCTTGCACGCGTATTGACCCGCAAGGGGCAATTTGCGCGTGGCCGCGAGGCTTATCAAGTATATTTGAAGCTTAGGCCTGACGATGATACTGCCACTGCAGAGTATCTCTATAGCTGGATTTGGCAGCGAGATTTGACAGCTGCAGCGGCTCAATTTGCGAGCGCAAGTCGGTGGCGCAGTCAGGCAGGATTTGCTGAGCAGATTAGCCGCGGTCAAGACTTGATCAACAAGCTTAGGGGCGAGGCTCAGACCTCTACTGTAGTGGGGTCCGTTAGCTCCGGTAATGTTGGCGTGTTTGAAACAGATTTTAAGATAGTTCGGATTGATGATGTATATTTTAGACGCAGCGTCAATGTCAGCTATGAGGGAAATTTTGATCTAAAGTTGGCGGCTCACGACTTGCATGACACGGCCTTAAGCGCAGCAAACGAAAATGGTAATGAAATATCAACTGGATTTACCTATGGACGCCCGACAGGATTTCGGTTGGCGGCTCATCTCGGCTATTTTACCTTAGGTGAATCACATTATTTTGGTGACGCCAGTCTCGCCGTGCCAGTAGGGCTTGGCATTATTCTGAGCGGCGGTGGATACCGGACGCCACTGGCATTGCAGTTGCCGCTGACGCCTGATGCTCTTGGAGTCATGCGAGACGGGATTTTCTTAGGGATGAAATTTCGTAAATATGCAGAGCTGCACCTTGAGCTCCGTAAGGAAGACGATTACGCACCGCATGAATGGGATAGTCTGGATTTTCAGTTCCCGTTCGTTGACAATCTAAGTGATGTACTCACCTTCAGATTGCCGATTCAGTATTATAATCAGCCACAGCCAAATCCAGACTATGACACTTATGAGATCACATCATTGATCGGACTTGGTGTGGGTTGGCAGCGACTATTTAAGAATGGCTGGAAGATGAATCTGGTCGCGGACTACAGTTTAGCCTTCAACACGCCGCGCATAGGTGGATCGGAACCAGATCAAACTGGAGTTTTCCTTACACATGGTGAACTGAGTGTTCCGGTCAATGAGTTGCTGAGCGTAGTAGTCAACGGTCGCTTGGCGATATCGCAGGACCCCAATTACTTGCGACGTCGTGGCGAATTTACCGGTATCACAGTTGGATTGAATTATACGGAATCGCCATAAGTACTGTATTGCTACGATTGACTAATATGCGCCGTCGGCATTTAGAACGACACCGATCGTTTTCCAAATCAGCTTCAGGTCAAGCCCGATGCTCCAGTTGTCGATATAAGCAACGTCAAGTCTCATCCATTCTTCAAAGGATAAGTTGCTGCGACCCGAGATCTGCCAGGTGCATGTAAGTCCGGGTTTGACTGCCAGCCTTTTAAGGTGCCAAGGCTCGTAGTTTAAGACTTCTTCCGGTAGCGGTGGGCGCGGCCCGACTAGGCTCATGTCATTAAAAAGGACATTAAATAACTGAGGGAGCTCATCAAGGCTGTGGCGTCGCATGAACTTGCCGACGGTTGTGATCCGGGGATCTGCGACCATTTTGAAGATCGGGCCATCTTTTTCGTTTAAGGTTTGCAAAGTAGTTTTGAGATCTTCGGCATCGATAATCATACTGCGAAACTTATAGAGTCTAAATATCTTGCCACCCTTACCAACTCTGTGTTGAACAAATAGAACGGGTCCAGCTGAGTTGAGCTTGATTGCAATAACCAAGGCCATCATAACTGGAAGAACTAAAAGCAAAATAGCGCTGCCAAGGACGATGTCGACGGATCGCTTCATCCAGGCCCCAGTGCCTGGTCGGCTAGCTACAGTGACATACGGTTGCAGAGCGACAATCTTCTCCAATTTATCGGGAAGAGTAGGTTTAGAATTTTGCACACCTTGGGCTCGGTGCGGAGGCATGGAGTCGATGTCACGCATGAGTGTAGTCCTAGACAGTCGGAGGCAAGCACCACGGAACCTCTGGAGCAAGGCTCGTGCCAGGCTTTGACACTCGTCGGGGATTTTTAAATAACCAGCTTTATTAGTGACTTATGAGATCTGATAAAGGATGGCGGGAGCGGAGAACTATGGCTAATCTATGTACGGTCGTAGCAAACCTGACGCGAGGGGCCTAGATGCCTGATAGCTTATGGAAATTCATACTAAGTTTCGCTCTGTTGACGGCATTAGGTGCAACGCCGCTGGCGCTTGCCGATCAAGGTCTGGGTCAAGGCCTGGGGATGCGGGCGTCTTATTACGTTCCACGCATCCCCGTCGATATGAGGGATGTTGAGTTTTATCTGATGACCGGGAGTCCGGGTTCCGAGGTGAACGATAGGTTCGGGCATACCGCGATTCGTGTCGTGAACAGAGCTGAGGGCACGGATGTGGCCTTTAACTGGGGGAAGTTTTCTTTCGATGACCCTGGTTTTCTTTGGAAGTTCTTTCGTGGACAGCTCGATTACAGCATGGCGATCAGAACGTTCGAAAGAGATGTGGCGCTTTACGGCGAGATGAATCGCAGGGTTGTGATGGATCATCTCAACTTGACCTCTGTGCAGAAGCGTAGCTTGCTGAGCAAGATTGCGTGGAATGCAGAACCTGCGCGGCGCAAGTTTTCCTACCAATATTGGTACAAGAATTGCGCGACGATTCCCCGGGATTTTTTCGATGAAGTGCTCGGTGGGCAACTGAAAAGTCGGTTTACTGCAATGCCGACGCATCGCGTGTTCCGCGACTATGTACGGCGAAATTTAACTTATTCACCATTTATAGTCCCGCTGCTCGACGTGCTCATGAATGGCAACATTGATCAGCCTATCTCGGCTTGGGACGACATGTTCCTGCCCGCGAATTTGCGTCATTGGTTGCAGACCTTACCAGCTTTCGACGACAGCGGCCGTCCTTTGCCTGACACGAAACTCTTGAGTGATCAGCAAGTGCTACTGGATAATCCGGAAGTTTACTCGGCCCGGTTCAATGATTTTTTTATGGCTATACTACCGATGTTAGTGGGCTTGGCTGTGGCTGCACTTATTTTCGTGGCAGGGGTTAATCCCGCCACGGTAGCCTATCGAGGGTTAGGGTTAGCCACGATCTGGTGGTCTCTTTTAAGCGGCATCTTGGGTTGGACTTTGGCCCTCAATTGGGGCTTTTCTGGTCATCCCGATGGCTGGCACAACATTAATCTTATGCTGTTTTGGCCATCTGATTTGCTTTTTTTACCAGCTGGTCTGGAGCTGATGCGGCGCGGCGTAGCCGCTCGTGGAGTCGGCCTGATTAGGCGCTATGGTCGGATTTACTGCGTGCTTCACGTTTTGTCGCTAATAATACTATGCGGCCTAACTGCGGCTAAATTTTCGCAACAAAACGTGTGGCAGGTTGTGACTTGGTTTGGCCTGCCTACTGCGGCTCTCATGGCGGTACTTTGGCTGCGTGGATTCCAGCTGCCGAGCGTATTAAGCCAGGAAAGAGTAGCTGCGCCCGGTCAAAATGGGAACGGGCGGGTGGCTAGACAAGCCCGCAGTCAGGGCTGAATTTTAAGGGCTTTTTCAAGAAAGCCAAAAGTTACGGAAAGGCCTCCATGGGGGGCAACTATTAACTAAGCGGAGCTTTGCACCGATAGCGACTCTGAACTATTGGTTCAAATAACTTGACGGGTGGTTGGTCATGCAAGATCTTAGTGGCCGGGCGCAGGCCGCGCTAGCAACGTACCTCAGCCAGGGCCGAGCGGCGCTGGCGTCACTTCTTGACGCGCAAACTGAGGAATTTTTTGCGATCATGAGTCAACGTGAGGCGGCCTATCAAAACTTTTGCGCGCTCGATGCCTTGGGCGCGGAGTTTGCCGTTGAGGAACAGTCAAAACAGCAGGCGCGGCGTCTGTGGCAAGAGGTAGACATTATTAACCGTACCTTGTTTGGTATGATGGTCGACGCTCAAACACAAGGCGCTCGAAGTGGCCTCCGGAAAGTTCCGCCGAGAGCAGAGACTCGGCCTAGAGCGCCGTTAGCCTTGCGAGTGATAAGACCCGATTAGGAAGGAAGAGTGTTAGGTTTATGCGTGCAGCGATATTCATTGACGGCGGTTATCTAATCAAGCAGCTACAGGATGCCCGTCTCACCCCCGATTATACCAACCTTGCAGCCTATTTATTAAAGCCTTTGCGGCGCAACGTTCAGCTCGATTTAATGCGGTGTTACTTTTACTATTGTCCACCGTGGATGTCTGAGAAGCCGACGGAAACAGAGTTGCGTCGGATGGCTGTGCATGAACGATTTGTAGCGGAACTTCAGCAGCAGTGCGATCGTTGGCAAGTTCGTCTCGGTAAATTGGAGCGGCGCCGCGATGGCGATAAAGAGGTGTTCGCGCAGAAGCGGGTGGATGTACAGTTGTCTGTAGATCTGGTGCACCATACGGCTGCTGGTCATATTCAACATGCAGTGTTAGTCGCTGGAGACAGTGATTTCATCCCGGCTGTGATTGCCGCTAAAGAGTCCGGCGCTACGCTAACTTTGTGGTGCGATAGAGATCGCTCCGTCCACCGCGACCTCATGCTACACGCCGATGAAGTGCATTATTTTGATTGGCGTCAGTTTCCAGCTCGCAAGGTGCCGCAAGCGGAGCGCATCGAGAAGGCGGAAGGTTTGGAGAGGTTGGCTCCGAGCGATAGACCTACTCTACTAGAAAGGCCAGGTCTGATAGAGAGGCCGGCTCCCTCAGAGAGACTGGAGCGTGAGGACATAGAGCCAGCGCTCACCACTAGCGACGAGCCACTTGCCATAGCTGCTGATGGCCCCGATGCTGCAAATCCCCTCAAACCCAAAAAAAAGCGGCGGAGTCGGCGTCGAGGCTCGGGTCGGGGAGCTACGTCTGAGGCGCCGGAGGATGGTTCTGCCCCCGCTCCCGAAATTATGGCTGAGGTCAGCGCCAATGAGTTGGGCGTTCCTAGCGCCTCAAATATGCCGAATAACGCGGTTGTGAGTGAAGAGCCTAGCGAGTCGTCAGGTGTGACCGAACAAAAAGGCGAGGGTGACGAGGGGACAGCCGAATCAGCCCCAGCTGCCAAATCGGCGCGTCGTCGTCGCGGCGGCCGTGGACGGCGACGAAAAATTGTTGGTACGCCCCCACCCGTGGCAGAATAGCGATGGTCCGACGCTAATTTCCATGTGGGTGTCGTTATGCAACTTAAAAATCGCAAGTTATTGCTTGGTTCCCTAGTACTGCTGGCACTGGCGGGCTTTCTGGCTGTTCGGAAAGAGCTAATGTTAGTGCCGCGGGTTCGAGTAGGAGCTTTGCATACTAAGAAGCCTGGGAAAGCAAGCATGCGGTTTTTTGCTCTGGGTGACACGGGGACTGGTGGCGAGCATCAGATGCGGGTCGCGCAGGCGATGAATGCCAGATGTAAGCAGTTAAATGGTGGCATCGATGGAATCTTGTTGCTTGGTGACAATGCTTATCCGATTGGCTTCTCATCGGTCAGCGATAGTCAGTGGCAAACTAAAGTGGTCGAGCCGTATGCAGGTGATTGTCTCGGCAATGCGACCATTTATCCGGTGCTAGGAAATCACGACTACAAGCAGAATCCCAGCAGTCAGATCGAATACTCCCTGATCAATCAGCGCTGGCACATGCCGAATCGCTTCTACAGTGTGTCCTTTGGGCATCTGCTCAGGGTCGTGGCGTTGGATTCTAATGTCACTGAATTTTGCTTTAATCCCGCATTCTGCGGCCTAGATTTCATGCAGGCAAATCTGCAACAGAAAGATACCGTCTGGACCGTAGTGACGGCACATCATCCCATCGCTGGATCTAGCGATCATGGTTTCGCTTACCGGGGAGGCGTGCGTGGCATGCTGCTGAAACCATACCTTTGTTCGCGGATTGATGCCTACCTGTCGGGGCATTCTCATCATCTCGAGTATCGCCAGCCAGAAGATTGTCGGATGGGGATGTTCATTTCTGGCGGTGGTGGCGGTGACCTATATCAAACCGTCGACGCTGATGCCGCAGAGGTGAAGTTCGTCAAAGGAACTCATGGCTTTTTGGATATCGAATTAAACGATCAAGAGATGGTGGCGCGATTTATAGATGAGGATGGCAAGGAGTTGTATGTCGCCACTAAGAAGCCTTCTGGGCAGTACGCACCGCAGTAAATTGATCGATGAGATTCAATTCTACATCTATCTAATATTACTAATATAATTCAAAAGCGCTGATAATCCACAAAATTGTGTACTCGCCGCGCACGTGAATTTATATGTACACAAAGTACACATATCTGTATACTTAGTATGCCTATGAAAAAGTTCATTGAAGACAGCGCCTTAATACAGATATACAGCCCGACTTTGGGTGGAGTGTTCCTATTCTCTGAATTAGCGACATTATTCGCCGAGTCGCACAAGACTGCCACGTATCGTCGGATCGAACACTTAGAGAACGCCGGCACATTGCAGAGATTCATAAAGGGAATTTATGTCACTCAGCAATTTGACGCGCAGGTGTTGAGCCAAAAGATATGCCCAGAGTCCTACATTAGCTTCGGAAACATACTGGCGGAACATCTCATCATCGGCATTTTGCCCAGGAATCAGATCGATGCCATCAAACCAGGGCGAACCAAAACGTACGCTGGACCGTCCTGTACAATTAGGCAACTGGGATCCATCGATCATATTCTTTTTGGCTACGAAACAATTCGGGGAATTCGCAAAGCGACGCCTGAGAAGGCACTCCTGGACACTCTATATTTTCATCAGCACGGTATTCAATTTCCTTTTGATGTCTATAACGATGTCAATTGGGGGTATATCAACCAAGAAAAGATTCTGCTCCACCTTCAACGATACAAAAATCCTAAGTTCGTCGCATTCGCCAAGGGGATGATGTGTGCAGCTACCTGAGTCAGACCAGATATCAAATGATGTTCTCATGCTCTGGATCATCCATCAGTTTGCTGAAGAATTCAGAGATCACGCACTTTTGAAAGGTGGTATGCAACTCATGCTGCTTAGCAGCGACAGAGCGACCAATGATCTCGACTATGTTTTCAGCCCATTTGCTTCGAAAAAGGCAATTGAGCCTGATATAGACTGCATACTCGCCAAAATACCAGGAGTATCCATTCAGAAATCTTTCCATTCCAATTCTGGGCGCTACCTTGTGAGAGCTGGCAGAGCTGAGATTCAGATTGAATATAACGTAGCTGAAAGCATGCCTTCGACAACTCTAACAACCCAGCTGCTGGCTCAGCGGGTGGGAGCCCTTCCGCGAATCATCCGCGTCATGTCAAACGATGTGGCTTTTGCCCACAAGCTCGCAGCCTGGAACGAGCGAAGGCTGATGAGAGATCTTTATGACTGTTACTACTGGTACGTGAATGTCAAAACAATGCCCCACGCCGACGTTCTGCAAAGCAGACTGAGGAGTATCAACAGCCGACTTCCCGCATTGAAAAAGACTAAATCGATGACTATGGACGAGTTTCTTCACCAACTCGATGTAGCTGTTAATCAGGCTACGGAAATGATTTTTCTGGACCAACTGAGCCCACTCCTGCCACGAGCAAAGCTAGAAGGGTTGTTTTCCGTCTTTCAAGTACAAATGAGAGAATTAGTTGGGCAACTCCGGCGTTCCCCAATCTACACATGGATGCCAAAAGCCTTGGACCCAGCGTGAAGCTGCCTGACGGCAATTGTGGAAATTACCGCTGCGTGTTCAAGGCACTATTTTGCTGTTGGGTTTGTGCCAGCAAATGGAGGAGTTCTTCTTGGTCTCGCGCGGGAGCCATTTTTAGCAATTTTTGATATCGCACGACAAGTCCCTGCTCGATTCGTCTCAGAGTCGAAAGGCTTACCTTGTCCGTCAGGCGTGTCGGTACTAACGTGCATAACCTAATGAGACTGCGCGTCAAATCAAGGCTGAGGCCGGCGCGGTCTTCGGGGATGCCTCTATTAGCAATGATCAAACGAATGAGCTCGCGACTGGCAAGCTGATGATTTTCTGCCGTTAGGACGAAGTTGGCGTGATCCTGAGGATTAATCAATAAGCTGGCGTAAGCTGACGCCGCCCGCATCTCGGCTTGGAGGGTGCGGTTTAACCTATGAATGTAATCATTACTGCGAAATGTGGTGGCAGAGGCCGAGCCGCGATCAAGGATACCCGCGCTGATCTTTAGGCCATTAGCGCAGCCACAACCAGCAGTTTGAAAAATGATCATGGGGTGTGATCCTTTAAAGCATTAACTACGGCGAGAGGCCTCTATATAAACAAAATTTAGATGACTTTGTACTATTAAAATACTTTCTATCATCAATCCGCGCAGATAGAACTCTCAGACTCATCATAGTAAAGACCTAATAAAGTTGACGTCCTCCGGCCTCAGCAATTGCAAGCTGGGCCCGGCGTGACCTTGCCCAATCATTGCTCAACTCCCTTCACATGTCTAAGGCTTAGTCGCGGTACATGTGGTTAACATGATGATTTTAAGGGAAAAAATTCTTGGCCCGCAGCTTGCTTTTGTTATCTCAAGGATTGCAAAAGATTAGGCCGTTAGAGGGAGGCTAAGATGAACTTACTTAACAAACAAAAAGTCGTTTTTATGGCGGCATTTGTAGCACTAGGTGTGGCTGTACCACAAAGCTACGCCGCACCACAGACTCCAGCTGCCGCAGAGTCGGCACCAGCTCCTCAGAGGCCAGCTTTGCCTCTGCGAGTGATTGATAAGAACCAGTTCTGTACACGGCTGTCACAGGCATTTACTAACTTTGCCACCGCCAACGGTCTCGATCGGGTGCATACGGCTCTATTATCGACCGGCGCAACTGCCGAGGTTGTACAGGAATTTCGCGCTGGGCGAGCGACAGATTATCTGAAAGTCGCTGCGATCAGAAACATCGCAAGATTACCTGCAGTCGACAAAGACGAGGGTTACCTAGCATTATCGGGGCTTATTGGTGAAGCTATGGGGGTGGGCAATAACGTAACCCTAGCCCTGTCCACTGGCGAGCTGCGTTACATACCGAGTGCACAACGTGGCGTTGATATGGTCGTTGTGGCCAGAAACGGCGCAACACTGACTCCGCCTAGGGCCCAGAAAGTCATAGAGATTGCGAAAGGCTCGCAAATCCGTATCCACATTTTGTGGGTCGGTGAGAATGAATCAGCTCAAGACGTCGAAGAAGCCCGCGCCTTGGCATGGGTAGCCGCCAACACTGGCGGAGCATTTGCCAATCTTGGTGGCAGTCAAAATGACAATCCATGCGTCGGCAAAAGCTTATAGGAACTTGCCGATCGCTAGGTTCACATTCGTTCTGGCGGGGTAATGCCTAAAAGCATGAGTCCCTGTCGCAAGGTGTCCCCGAAAGCAGAGGTTAAGGCGAGGCGTGCAGCGGCAAGCTCACGCCGCTCTGCTTTTAAGATGGGTGCATCGACATAAAAGCGATTGAACGATTTACACATATAGAACAGGTGCGTCGCAAGTAAGCTTGGCTTGCAATTCTCGCATGCCGCAGCAACCACCTGGTTGAAGTCGTGGAGGTAGCGGAGCAGCTCATGCTCGGATGCAGCCTTAAGTTCTGTTGCCGCAACGCTGCTGTCAGGTGCGATGCCCTGCTCGCCAGCTTTGCGCAAAATCGAACGAGTCCGCGAATAGCTGTACATGAGGTAGGGGCCGGAGTTGCCTTCAAAACTGAGCCAGTCCTCAAGGTTGAAGACAATTTCTTTGACTGGATCGGTGGAGATCATCCCGTATTTAATGGCACCATCGCACAATTGGTGAGCAGTCTTAGCTATTTCATCGGCAGACCAGTCACCTTCGTATTTGGCGAGAATTGCTCTTAAGTGATCAGACATCATTTGGCGTAGAGAATGGAAAGATACGGCGGTGCCGTCGCGTGACGACATTTTACCCTCGGGTAAGACCACCATGCCATAACTGAGGTGGAAGCACTGCTTAGCTTGCGGGAACCCCATCAGCTCAAGGACTTTGAAGACTTGACGGAAATGGTGATTTTGCTCATCGGCAACTACGTAAATATTACGACTGATCGCAAAATCTTCGAATTTCCGTTTGGCTAGCGCAAGGTCTTTAGTGGCGTAAAGGGTGTTGCCGTCAGATTTGCGTAAGATACAGAAGCCAAGTTTGTAAGGCTTCAGGTCAACGCCCACGGCTCCTTGATCGAGCTTGAAAACGTCTTTTGCTAAGTACTCATCCACAGTCGATTGTGCCGCTTCGGAAACTTCAGATTCATAAAACAGCACATCGAAGTGGACATCTAGCCAGTCGTAAATAGTCGCAAAATCATCCAGTGACCATTGGCGTGTCTCCAGCCAGGCCTGGTAAACGTCACCGTTTCTGGTTTCAATTTGACGATGGACCTTTGAGATCTCTGCCAACAACTTCTGTTTAGTCTCAGGATCGGCGCTCTCGAGTTCGCGTTTAGCAGCGACGTACATTTGGCCCAGCCATTCGCCCCTGGCCGTTTTAGGTGGAATAGGGTTGAGGCGGTTGATGTAGGACAAGACGGTAGCAATGTGGGTCCCGTCGTCACCAAAATAGTTAGCACTGACGACTTCGTATCCGCAGTACCGATACAGGCGCACTAAACTGTTGCCTAGGCAAACATTGCGTCCATGTCCGACATGGAATTCCTTGTGGGTATTTGGCTGCGAAAATTCGATCATGACGCGCTGCGCACGATTGGCCGGCAGTGAGGCCAATAGCCTAAAGGCATCGCCCGATGCCACGGTTGGTAGCACGGTTGCGGCGAGGCGCTCTTTATTGATGTAGATATTAAGAAACGCGCCGACCGCCACGGTCTTTGTCAGCCAGCCACCGGCAGTCAGGCTCGAGGTCAGAGCGGTCGCGATGTCCTGCGGCTTTTTCTTAGTGTCTTTAGCAAACCGAAAACACGGCAGCGCGTAGTCACCAAGCTCGCGTTCTGGTGGTTGCTCCAGAAGGTGACTGATGGCTGCCGGAGTCAGCTCCAAATGGCCACCCTCAGGAACTAGAGTCAGGAGTGCCGCGTGTAGGCGTGCGCCTAGGTCAGCACGACATGGGTCCAGAGGGTAATGATTGAGTGATATAGCCATAAGAGTTCTGCTCCGTGCGAGATCGCCGATGCCGTAGGATAACCGCCGCAGTGGCATTTCCCACAACTTTTTTACTGATTTTTAACTGATTCAGGGAATCATGTCCGCCGCTGACCAGGCGCATGTCGTTGGTATTTGTCTGCCTGCCGGAGCAGTGTCTGGTCGTCTAAACGCCGAGGAGGCCCCGATGACCAGCACTAGCACCTGTCCCATGTCCAGCACCCAGTCGAGCACGCAGGTCAACACTGCTGTCTGTGATGCGATGGACACCCGCATTATGCAGATAGAGTGTGGTTTTACCCGTGGATTTGCCGGGATGCAACTGCTCGGCAATACCTCAGAGGTCTGCCGTGACGGCAAGGAGAGGGCACGCGTTGCGTTGGAGAGTTTGGGAATCAATATTCCCCCGCGGCGATTAGTCGTCAGTTTGACTCCTGCGGACGTTAAAAAAGACGGCAATCAATTCGATTTGCCGGTGGCGGTGAGTTTAGCGCTGCTATTAACCGAGCGTACCCCCATGATTAGTCCAGTAAATTGGTTGTTCGCCGCAGAGTTGGGCCTGTCCGGTGAACTGAGGCCAGTCAAAGGGGCCGTCTCATTCGCTGTGGCTGCGATGGCCGCAGGTTTGGCAGGCGTAGTCGTGGCCCCGGAAAATTATCAAGAGGTGGCTCTGACCGTTGGGTTAAGTCCTCATGATTCTAATCGCTTACAGGTACTTGGACTACCTAATTTGAAAGCCGTACTGGCTTGGATATTTGGCGATGTGAAGCCTGAAATCCAGGCGGCGGCAGTAGCCACCACAGAGACTGTTCAGGGTATAGGGCCAAATTTTGATGATATGATCCTGCATCCGAAACTCGAGCTTGCTGCGGTCACGGCCTGTGCAGGTATGCACAGCATGCTCCTGCGCGGGGCACCGGGTACCGGTAAGTCCATGCTAGCGGCGCGTCTAGTAAGTATTCTTCCTGACCTGCGCCGCGACCAGCACATAGAGGCGCTCAGGATTCACAGTATGGTGTCTGAGCGACTGCCTGCGCCACTGCTTGCTGGTCGCCCCCCATACCGTGCGCCGCATCATCAGGCCAGTGCCGCAGCGCTCATTGGGGGGTCGGAGACTCCTGGTGAGCTGGCTCTGGCGCATGGTGGCGTCCTGTTTCTAGATGAGCTGCCCGAATACCGCCGCGACCTGTTGGAAGCCCTCAGAGAGCCTCTTGAAGTGGGAGAAGTGCGGGTCTCTCGGGCTAAGCGAAAGGTGGTTTGGAAAGCTGGGGTGGTGCTCGTGGCGGCCTGTAATAATTGCCCTTGCGGCTGGGCGGGCAGTACCCGCCGCGAGTGTCGCTGCGGTGGCAATAGACTGGTGGCATATCAACAGCGATTATCCGGCCCGATTCTGGACCGTATCGATTTACATATTAATGTTCCCGAGCATAGGGCCGAGAGTGCGGCAGTTTTTGTGGATTTAGATCAAGGGCAGGCCAGCAAACAGACCCAGCGTTTGCAGCGGATCGTACAGCAAGCGCGTGACATCGCTCTGCAGCGGAACAGCCAGTTTGGGGTGGAATTCAATCGCGACCTGCCGCCGCAGACTTTGGTCGCTGCCTCTGGATTGCCGCACGGGGACTTTGCTGCACTCGTCAATTCCATCATTCCTCGCACGGCTAGCAGCCGGGCAGTGGTACGCTGTTTGCGTGTGGCCAGAACGCTTGCCGATTTGCGCAGTCAGCCTGTGCTGGAGCGAGCCGACATAGAGCAGGCCTGGAGCTGGCAGGCTGAGCCAGCTGCACGTGATCGAGGGGAGATGGTACATGGCTTAGCTTAGCTTTCCGTGCTAATTTCGTTAGTACTTGGACAGGTAGTCTATGGCTACTTAGTGGAATGATGAGGGCGCTGGCATGGAGCTTCTGCGGGTCGCTGGTGCGACACTAAATCAAACTCCGCTCGATTTTACCGGCAATCGCGATCGCATTATAGCGATCATCTCAGATGCTAAAAAACTCGGCATTGAGCTGCTTTGTCTGCCCGAGCTTTGCCTCACTGGCTACGGCTGCGAAGATGCTTTTTTCAGCATATCGACAGCGCAAGCGGCGGAAGCAAGCCTACTCGAGATTTTACCTCACACTCGCGGCATTACTGTTCTACTTGGATTGCCGCATGCCTATTACGGAGCACTGTATAACTGTGCCGTCATGGTTCAGGACGGCAAGGTACTTGGGCTGAATGCGAAAAGAGTATTGCCTCGCGAAGGCGTTCATTACGAACCGCGGTGGTTTCGGCCCTGGCCATTTGGCAAAGTGGTGACGACTCAGTTTGCTAACGCGCGCATTCCACTTGGTGATATCCGCTTTCGTTTTGGCACTCTCGGTGTTGCTGTAGAAATCTGTGAAGAGGCTTGGGACAGCGTTCCAGCGTCGGCTGCCCATGCCGATGCCGTTAACATTATTCTGAATCCCAGTG
>Ga0315274_10006155_pt1 | contig 17502 bp, 13 predicted proteins | sample YL17G02_20_MG_FD_203700 | JGI IMG/M metagenome (GOLD analysis project Ga0315274, IMG submission 203700) | Sediment microbial communities from Yellowstone Lake, YNP, Wyoming, USA - YL17G02_20 | ecosystem: Environmental > Aquatic > Freshwater > Lake > Sediment | place: USA: Wyoming | collected...
CTCGCCTCTGCCCCTCCGGTCCCCCCTCGCTCCGCCGCCGCCGCCGCCTTCGATCCGAGCTCCGAGCCGCCGTTTGACGCCCTCCCCTGGCCTCCTGCCGAGGGGCTCCTCTCGCAGGCCGCCGCGGCGATCCGCGGGGAGGGGCGCGATGGCGGGGCCCCTCCTACCGCCGCTCCTCGCACCTCCTCTCCCCGCCTCCTCGTCGTCCCTGCGGGGGGCGCGGCCCCGGGGGAGCCGGCCCTGCTCCTCTACGACGCCTCCGGGGGGCCGCTGGCAGCCGGGGCAGGAGGAACTTCGACGCTGAGGCTGCGGGTCGGCGTCAACGGCTGGGCGGACTCGGTCGAGGCCGCCGCCGAGCGGGTGAGCCTCCCTTCTCTTCCCTCCGGCGGCGGCGGCGGCGGGGGAGAGTGGTGGGGCGTCTCTCTCGCCTTCCCGCGCCTGCTGGGCTCCGTCGCCGCCGTCGCGAGGCGAGGAGACGTCTACGACAACAACGGGGGCGCGGACTTCTCCGTCCCCGTCGCCTCGCCGTTCGCCTCCGGGGGCGACGGCGGGCGAGGCGGGGAGGCCCTCCTCCGCGAGGCGCTCGAGGCCTCCGGCGCGGCCCTGGTCGCCGCGCGGGACGCCGCGCTGGACGCCGCGGAGGCGGCGGAGAGGCCGGGGATCGATGAGGCGGCGAGGCAGGCGGCGGCGAGGGCGCGGGAGGAGTACGCGATCGACGCGGCGGCGGCGGCGAGGGGCGCGGCCGCAGCGCTCGCGGCCGCGCGGCGCGGGTTGAAGCGAGCCGGAGGCGCCCCTGCTCCCGCCGCTGCTGCTCCACCCGTCGCCGCCGCGCTCGCGGTCAGGGGCAGCTGGGGCTGGACCTCCCCGCCCGAGGCCGGGGGGACGGCGACGCTGCTGTACTGCTCCTCGAATCCCTCCTCGCCGCTCGCGGGCGTCTCGGGGAGCCGGCTCGTCCGGCTCCACCTCGGCGTGCGTTGTTCTTTTCTTCTCTTCTTCCTTTCCTTTTCCTTGTTCTCCTTCTCTCTCTCTCTCTCTCTCTCTCTCTCTCTCTCTCTCTCTCTCTCTCTCTCTCTCTCTCTCTCTCTCTCTCTCTCTCTCTCTCTTTTGCTCCTCCTCCCCCTCGAGGCTGACGACGCTCTCTCACTCCAATTCTTCTCCAACGACCACAAAATCGGAAAAAAAACGTCGAAACGAAAAACAGGTCGACTCTTGGTGGGAGCCGGAACCAAGCGGCGCGCCCCTCTCCCTCGGGCCCTCCCCCTCCTCCATCGTCGTCCCGATGCGCCGAGTCGACACCTCCGATACCTCCAGGGACCCGCTGGCGGCCGTGGCCCTGGCCTCCGGCGACGGCCAGCAGCGGCGGCAGCAGTGGTGGGCCGCGGAGGAGGTCCCGGTCGACCCCCTGGCGGCGCGCCTCGACTTTGTCTTTTCGGAGGCCGAGGCCGAGGCGGCGGCCGCGCCGGGCGCCGCCGGCCCCTCCGCGGCCCCGGGCCTGCGGTGGGACAACAACGCCGGGGCGGACTTCCACACGCACGTGGCCGGCGCGCTCGAGGGCGAGGCGCTCGTCGACGCGGTCCTCTCGGCGACCGGGCTGGGAAAGGAGGAGGGGACCCCCGCCGCGGCGGCGCTCGCCGCCGCCGCGGCGGCGGCGGCCGCCGAGGCCGCCAAGGCCCGCGCCACGGCCGCCTCGGCCCGCCGCCGCCGCACCGCGCAGACCCTCTTCACGCTCCCCTTCCCCCCGCGCGCCGGGCGGCCCTGTACGCTCTACTACGACCCCAGCGGCTCCGTGCTCAAGGGCAGGACCGAGGTCGCCGCGAAGGGCGGGTGGAACCGCGGCAGGCACGCGACCTGCTTCGCGCCGGCGAGGATGCGGCCGGCGGTGCCCGGAGGGGGCGGGGGCGGCTGGCTACGGTCCGAGGAGGCGCTGGACGTGCCGCTCGACGCGTGGTCGCTCGACGCATTCGTGAGCGACGCCGCGACGGGCCCGGGGGGAGCGCGCGGCGGCTTCAGCGACGACGCCAAAGGGAGCCAGTATCACCTCCCTGTCGTCGCGGCCCCCTCGGGCTCCTCGGGCGCTTCCGCCGCTCCGCCGAGGCCCCCCTCCCTGCGGATCGCCCACGTCGCCGTCGAGGCCGCCCCGGCCGCCAAGGTCGGCGGCATGGCGGACGTCGTCACCGCGCTGGCACGGGCGGCGCGGGACCTGGGCCACGACGCGCGGATCGTGCTGCCCAAGTTCGACTGCCTCGACTACTCGTCCCTCAGGGGCCTGGCCCCGGACGCGGGCAGGGACTTCTGGGTCGGGAGCACCAAGGTGGCGGTGTGGAACGCGAGCCTGCTCGGGGTGCCGACGGTGCTGCTGGAGCCGCAGGACGGGTCGGTGTGGTGAGTTCGTTTTTTTTTTCCCTCGAGTTTTTTCGGCCTTTTTGTTCACCTTCGTTGCTCTTCGGTTTCCTCCTCTGTCTCTTCTCTCACCTCTTGATTGAAAAAAAAAAAAAAAAAAAAGACAAAAAAAAACCAGGGCCGGCTGCATCTACGGCCGCAACGACGACGCCGCCCGCTTCAACACCTTCTGCCAGGCGGCCTCCATCCTGCTCCGGAACCACTCGCCCTGGGGGGACAACCTGCGACCGGACGTTGTCCACGCACACGACTGGCAGAGCGCGCCGCTCTGCTTCGACGGCGGCTGCGGCGCGCCCTCCGTCTTCACGGTCCACAACCTGGAGTTCAGGGCGGACCTGATCTCGCGCGCGATCGCGGCCGCGGCCGTGGCCACGACGGTCTCGCCGACGTACGCCGCCGAGGTCGCGGGCCACCCGGCCGTGGCGCCGCACCTCGCGAAGCTCGTCGGCGTCCGCAACGGGATCGACACCGCGGCGTGGAACCCCGCGACGGACCCGCTGCTGCCCCTCCCCTACGACGCGGGCAGCTGGAGGGCGGGCAAGGCCGCGGCCAAGGCGGCGTTGCGGGAGAGGCTGGGCCTGAGCGAGGGCGGCGGCGGCAACCAGCCGCAGCACCAGCGGCGCCGAGCTGCAGGCTCCGACTCGGGCCACGGCCGCGACGACGTCCCCGTCGTCGGCGTCGTCTCCCGGCTGACGGCGCAAAAGGGCATCGCGCTCATCAAGCACGCGGCCTGGCGTACGGTCGAGCGCGGGGCGCAGTTCGTGCTGCTGGGCTCCGCGCCCGACGGCCGGGTCCAGGCAGAGTTCGACGCGCTCGCGAGGGACTTGGCGGCCGCCTTCCCCGGCCGGAGCGCTTTGCGCTTCGCGTTTGACGAGCCGCTCTCGCACCTGATCTACGCCGGTGCCGACATCATTCTGGTCCCGTCGATCTTCGAGCCGTGCGGGCTGAGCCAGATCATCGCGGCGCGCTGCGGGTCTCTTCCCTGCGTGCGACGCACGGGCGGGCTCGCCGACACCGTCCACGACTGCGACGACGGCCCGGGGAGCTCGGCCGCGGCGGCGAGGCTTCCCGCCAACGGGTACTCTTTCGAGAGTGCAGACGCCGCCGGCGTAGATTCCGCGCTCGGCCGGGCGCTCGACGACTGGTTCGACGACCCTGGTAAGTTCGAGAAGCTAGTCGACAACGCGATGGGCATCGACTGGAGCTGGGCCGAGCCGTGCCTGGAGTACGAGGAGCTGTACTGGAGGGCGGCAGGGAGCAGGGTCTGATGATGACAGGGAAGAGAGAGGGAGAAGGAAGACAAAGAGGATTTAAAATCATTCAGTTTTTTGAGTTTTTTTTGTTGTAAAAAAAACCTTCCTTCCGTCCGATCCCGTTATTGTCCTTCATAATTCCCTTTTTTCCTTTTCCTTTTACACGCGTGCTTTCGCTCTTGAATCGGGGAGGGAGCAAAAGAGAGAGACAGCGAGAGAAATACACCGAAAGAAAGAGACGAGGAAGTTTTCCCGCCCCGTCTTGCTTTTCACCTCTCGCCAACGCCAACGTGTTTCTCAACTTCTTCTTCTGCTTCTTCCTCACCGAGGGCTCCTCGTGAGTCCTTTTTCCTCTCCCTCAGCGGCTGAGGAGGCAGCAGCAGCACAGAGTCAGAAGGCATGGACCGAGGCAGTCGCTTCCGCTCATCGGGCCCCTGAGGTCGATCGATTTGATTCATGGAGAGCGGTCGATGAGGTCGAGAGAGAGAGAGGTTTTTTCTTCTCTCGTCTTCTTCTTTCTCTCTCTCATCGAAGAAAGCTAATATACAGAAACTCACCCAGCATACATAGGCGCCCCCTGACCATACCCCTGCGGCGGCACTCCCCCGCCAGGCTGCTGGCCGTAATACTGCTGCGGCGGCATCTGCCCCGCTCCTCCTCCGTACCCGGCCGCGCCTGCGTAATAGCCCGCGCCGGCGGTGGGAGGGTATTGCTGCGCCCCCGGGGGGTATTGGGCTGTCTGCGCTGCTCCCGGGTAGCCGTATCGGAGGCCTCCCTGTGCTGGCCACGCGCCGGGAGGGTATCCCGCGGGAGGGGCCGAGGGGGCCGCGCCGCCTGTGGGGAAGGGGAGGGGGTGTTTGTGGAAGAGAGGTCGAAGCTTTTGGGAGGAGAAGAAAAAAAAAGAGACAGCGGTCATCCGGAATCTCGCAACCAAGCTCGCGTGATTTCGATCTGCGCATCCGACAGAGGCTGCGATAAGCTCATTTGTCACGCGCTCGGAGATTCAGCCGAGCAAAAGAGTGCCTGGATCTGGGGCAAACACAGCGCTCAACCGGTCGTTTCTCCCATCAACATTCGACTCGCCCGCAAGGACGGCGACGAAATTGGTTCTCTCTTCGCTCCTTGCACACGTCTTCGAGCACTGCTTCTCTCTCTCTCCCTCTCTCTTTCCCTCTCTCTCTCTCTCTCTCTCTCTCTCTCTCTCGCTCGCTCGCTCGACGCACCAGGGTAGCCAGCGGGCACGCCTGCCATCGCGATCCGAAAAAGAAACGAGAGAAAAAAGAGGAGTTCTCTCGTTCCTTGGGAGAACACCCAACTTTTTTCTCAACGTCGATTTCAATAAAAAGGAGAGAGAAAAGAGTGAAAACCTCGAGGTCACAAATGCGATCGTCCCTTTTGGAGCTTCAGAGAGGAGCAAGGGCAGGCAAGCATGCCGCCCCCTCCCCAATCGCCGCGCCCGCTCTGGCTCGACTGCGACCCGGGCCACGACGACGCCCTCGCCATCGTGCTGGCCCTGCACTCCCCGGCCCACTGCAGGCTCCTCGGAGTCAGCACAGTCGCGAGCAACCACTCGCTCGAGGCAGTGACCGCCAACGCCGGCGCCGTCTTGGCTGCCTGCGGCGCGGGGAGCGGCAGCAACAGCGGCGCCTCCAACGGCGCCGCCTCCGCCTGCGCCTCCGTCTCCGGCGTTCCCCTGCACGCGGGCGCTGACGCCCCGCTCTTCCTTCCACCAAAGACCTGCCCAGAAATCCACGGCAGCAGCGGCCTCTGCGTGGAAGGGGGCAGCTTCGTCGACGTTGTCCGCTCGAAACTCAGAGAGTCCGGCAGGGAGGAATTGCTGCCGCCGCCGTCCCCGTGTTCTCGGCAAAAGAGCCCTGCCGCTGCCGTGCAGGCGATGGCTGCGGCGATCGAGGAGGCTGCGGCGGAGATCGAGCTTGAGGAGGCGAGGGAAGAGAAGGAGGAGGAGGAGGAGGAGCGGCAGCGGCGGGAAGCAGAGGCGGGGGGCGAGCGAGCGAGGCCGGGGCGACGAACTCGGCGGCGGAGGAGGCCCAACGTGGCCCTCGTCGCCACGGGGGCCCTGACGAACGTCGCCCTCCTCCTCTGGACGCGACCCGACCTCGTGGCGTCTCGCTCGTTCTCGCTCTATCTCATGGGAGGCGCGATGGGCCAGGGCAACACGGGGGTCGTGAGCGAGTTCAACTTCGAGGTCGACCCCCACGCCGCCGCGGCGGTGTTCGGCCTCGCCGGCGCCGGCAGGGGGCTGGAGGTCACCATGGTGCCCCTGGAGGTCACGCACACCGCGCTGGTGAGCGCCGCCGTGCTCCGGAGGCTCGGGCTCGAGCCCGAGGCGGCGGCGGCGGAGAGGCGGGGAGGGGACGGGGGAGGGGAAGCGCCTCTGCTCGCTCCTCCTCCTCCCTCGCCGCTCCGCGCCGCGCTGCGGTCGCTGCTGCTCTACTTTGCCGAAACCTACTCGAGTCACTTCGGCTTCGACGCGGGCCCCCCGCTCCACGACCCGCTGGCTGTGTTGGCGGCGATCGTTCCCCCAGAGGGAGACGAAGAGGGAGAAGGAGGGGAAGGAGAAGCAGGGCAGGGAAGGAGAGACAGGCGGAGGGTCTCTGCGGCCTTCGACCTCACGCGCGCCCGCGTTGACGTGGAGGTCTCGTCTCCGCTGTCGACGGGCCAGTCCGTCGTCGACCTCCGCCCCCTGCAGCTCGGCCGAAGTTCAGCGCGCCTGGGCGGCGCCAACGCGTGGGTGGCGACGCGCGTGGACCTCGAGGCGCTGTGGGGGATGCTGGCGGCGGCGATCGAGCGGGCGGACGCGGCGAGCCCCCTGTGAATGAAAGCACCCGAGGTTGAAAAGAGGTCGAAGAAAGAGAGAGAGAGAGGAGCGAAGAAAGAGACAGAGAGAGGGAGAGGGAGCTTTTGCAGTGGATACGAAACAACGCGAACCTCAAAGGGAAATCGCGTTCGCGCAGGTGGTCTCAAGAGGCACAAGTCGACAAAACTAGTCGAAAGTGGCACAAGTCGAAAGTGGCTTCCGTTTCTCTTCATCGCCGAAAGAAACAACAAAGGCGAGGCCAAGGTCGCCCCTTTCTCCCTTTTGCGGAGCTTCTCTGCAGAGAGTCATCGCATACGGTCATCGCGGAGCACCTGGAGGAGAGGTAAGCGCTTCCAGAGTCCGCGAACGAGGAGATCGCGTCCCGCTGAAGTTTCGCCGAAGGGTCTTTTCTTTGATGGTAGCGACGCCGATGACCCTTTCGCTCCGCTTCGTCGTTCACTTTCTAGCCTCTTCCACCTCGTTTTTCTCTCCCATTTCACTTCCAAAGGAGAGCATACACACGTTTCTACTGGAGAACGATCGGACGCGCGAATCAATGGTGCGTAAGGGGGTCTTTTGTTTGAGGGACGGTTTTCTTCCCTTTCGCTTCATCGCTCGAGAGGAGATGCCGCTGCTCGCTTTTTCTTTCCGTCTGTCTCCTCTGGGCCCACGGGGCCCTGCTCGCTTTTTCTCTTCTTTATTGCGCGGCCCCGTGCAAATCAGATAGAGAATGTAGGCGCTGGAGCGGGAAGGGTGGCGAAGCCTCGACGGGGAAGATGCTTCGCTCCGAGCGAATGAAAAGCGGCGACGACGAGCGTCGTCCATCGAAAAGGCACTCTCGCTCGCTCTCTCGTCGCCGCAGTCGCCGCCAGAGACGAAGGTACGCCCCCTTTCAGAACCTCAACGTCTCTCCCTCCCTCCCTCCCTTTTTTTTTGAACTCCAAAAAAAGCAGCCTCCGCCGCAGCAGCATCAGCCGCAGCGGCGGCGAGAGCAGAGGAAGCTGCGGAGGACGAAGACGCCGCTCCTGTCCCTCCTCCGCTGCTCCGCCTCCGTCCTCTTCTTCTTCTTCCTCTTCTTCTCCTCGTCCTCGTTCCTGCTGCTGCTCCCTCCTGCGGCGGCGGCGGCGGCGTCGGTGGCTCGAGGGGGGCGAGAGGGGCAGAGGAGGCGCCTCCTCGCGGACGCCCCCTCCGCCGCCCCTTCCCCCTCCGCCTCCGCCGCGCCCTCCCCCTCCGCCTCCGCCGCCGACAGGCAAGCAGAGGCCCTCCTCTCGCTCCGCAAGGCGATCGACAAGAAGGGGACCTCGCTCGACTCCTGGGGGAGAGAGGCCTCCAGCTCGTGCGCCTGGTTCGGCGTCCGCTGCGGCGACGATGGCGCGGTCTCCTCCGTCGAGCTCCCCGGCGCGCTGCTCGAGGGGTCGCTGCCCCGCGACAAGGCCATCTGGGCCGCCCTGCCGAGGCTGCAGACGCTCGACCTCTCGTCCAACAGGCTCGGAGGCGCCGTCCCCGCCGAGCTCGCCGCGTGCGCCGAGCTCGAGCAGCTCAACCTCCTGGGCAACAGGCTCACGGGGAGCCTGCCGGCGGCCCTCCCGAGCTCGCTCCCGAAGCTCGAGACGCTCATCCTGGCCCGCAACGGCCTCGGAGGCTCGCTGCCGAGCGAGTGGGGCGCCGCGCGCTCGCTGCGCGTGCTCGACGTCAGCGCGAACGAAATCGGCGGCAGGCTCCCAGAGAGCTGGGGCGGGCTCGACTCGCTCAGGCTGCTCAACGTGAGCGCCAACCGCCTCTCGGGACCGATCCCGGGCTCGTGGCGGCCCGAGCCCGACGGCGTGAAGGGCATGGCGCAGCTGCGGGAGGCCTACTTTGGCGGCAACCCCGGGCTCTGCTCGTCGCTCTCCGACAACGGCAAAGGTCCCTCTCCGAACTTCGTGCGTCCGGCGATCTTCAACGGGCCGTGCAGCACTCCCTTCGAGATCGCGGCGCAGGCCCCCGGGCTCTCGGTGCGCCCTCCCAGGCTCATCGAGAACCAGGGCACGGCGGCGGGCACGGACCCGAACAACCTCAAGGAGGAGTCGAAGTCGAGCGAGCGCGCGGTGCTGCTCGTGGGCGGCACCGACGGGAGCTCGGCGCCGGGCGCCGCCGGCGACGCGTCGGCGGCGGCCCCCTCGGGCCCGGGCGCGCCCGAGGCGGTGATCATCCTCGGCGGCGACGGGGCGGGGGGGGGGGGGAAGGGGAGCCACGGGGGCTCCGCTGCTGCCGCGCCCGCGCCCGCTGCTGCTCCCGCCGCCGCGGCCGCTGCCGCCGCTGTCGCGGCGGCGGGCGCCCCCTCGCCGGCGCCGCCCGGGAAGCTCCAACTCGCCACGGCCGCGGGCTCGGCGGCGGCCCCTCCTCGCGCCGCCTCCGCTAAGACGGCGGGGATCGCCGCCGGCGTCGCCGCCGCCGCGCTGCTGGCGCTGGCCGCCGCGGGTCTCGCCGCGTGGAAGTTCGCCTCTTCGGACAGGAGGAGGAGGGGGCAGGAGGGGGGCGGAGCAGCCGGCGCAGGGGGGGGCGACGTCGAGCGTGGGGGGCGGCTCGGCGGCGGCGGCAAGGGCGTCGGCAAGGGTGGCGGCGCGCCCCCGCCCTCGCTGCCGCCCTCCCCTCCTCGGAGCAGGCGCCCGCTGTCGCTCCTCCTCCCCTTTGGCGGCAAGAAGAGGAAGGAAGGAGATACCGGAGAGGGCTCGTCGAAGATCTCCGCCGCGCTGCCGGGGAGCGGCGAAGGCGGGGGCAAGAACACCAGGCGGCGGCCGCCGCCGCCGCAGCTCCCGCCGCTCTCGCTCTCGCTCGCCGCGGCCGCGAGGGCGTCGTCGTTCTCGTCGTCCGACGCCCGAAACGTCGACGCGACGCCCCGCTCCTCCTCCTTCGTGTCGGCCCGGTCCGACGGGAGCTTCGCTTCGATTTCCGCCGCCGCCGCCGGCGGGGTGCTGGTTGACGCTCCCGTGCGGGGGGGCACCTTGGGGCGGGCGGGCAGCCCCGGCAACCCCTCGCCGCCGCGGCGTGCGGCGGCCTCGAATTTGACCTCGGGATCGTCTCCGGCTCCGTCGTCGTCGTCGTTGGCGGCGGCGGCCTCGCCTCCCGCTCCTCCCCCTCTCCCCCCTCCGACGCTCGTCTCCGCTCCTGTCAAGCCCTCAGCGACTTCTGCGGCGACAGAGGCCTCCGCGGAGCTCCCTGGAGGCTCCTCCTCCTCCTTCTCTTCCTCCGGCGGCACCAGCAGCACTCTGATGGCCCTGTTCCGCGGCGCGAGGGGCGACGCCGCCGCCAGCGGAGGCGCGGGGGGGGCGCTCCCGAAGCTCTCCGCCTTCTCGTCCTCCGCCGCGCCGCCGACGCCGCCGCCGCTGCCGCCGGCGACGGCGACTCGGAGCAGCCGCGCCCGCCCTCGGAAGCCGCCCTCGAGCCCGCAGGGCCACCCCATCGAGTTCTCGGCCGCCTCTCCGGCCGTGACGCCGCTGCGGGGGCCCCGAAGGGCGCTGTGGTTTCATGGCGTCGGCGTCGGCGCCGGCTTCCCGTCGAAGCTCTCGGCGTCAAACGCCGCCGTTGCTGCCGCGGCGGTATCTTCGTCGTCGGCGGTGAGGGCCAGCGGGGAGTGAGAGCGCACTCTTTTTTGTTCGTTTTCCCCGACAGAGACAGAGAGATGGAGGCCTGCCGGGGAGGGCGCTGACGCCGGCGAGAAAAGAGCGCTCGGCTCGGCGGCGAGTTGGCCCCGGACGAAAATTATTTCGGAATAAAGCGTTTTCTTTTCGCTGTCCCCGCCCCAACTTATAGATGATTCTTTTTACAGCAGCCGAAAGAGGTTTAGAGCAGCCTCCTTCTGCGTTGATAACCCCAGTTCCCTTTTTTTTCGAAAGAGAGAGGAACACACTTGACGATGAAGAGTAAACATTTATTTTTTTAAACAACAAAGAACAGAGTTGATTCTTCGCACAAAGCGAGGGAAGAAAAAAACAATCGAGACGATGCATGCTTCCTCATTGAGCCCCGCGACGGCTCGCCAGGCCTCTCTGGCCCCTCTCCGACCTCGAGCTACGGCGGAGAGGTCCTGCGATGCTTCCGGATCGCGATCTCGAGCTTCGGCGGAGAGATCATGCGATACTTCCGGATCGCGATCGTCGCGCTCGTCGAAATCTCGCTCCTCGCGAAGGGCCGCTCGACCCCGCCTCTCCGTCGCCGCGCGAGCAGCAGCGGCCGAGGCGGGCGACTCCTCCCCCCAATCGCCCCGCGTCGCCGTCTTCAGCGCCAAGCCCTACGTCAAGGACTTCCTCGGCCCCTCCCTCGACGCCGCGTTCCCCGAGTCCCGCTACCTGACGGCGCGCCTCGACGAATCGACCGCCGCGCTCGCGCGGGGGTGCGACGTCGCCGTCGCGTTCGTCAACGACGCCGCCGACGCCGCCGCGCTGGAGATATTGAAGGAGGGCGGCGTCGGCCTGGTCGCGCTGCGGTGCGCGGGGTTCGACTGCGTCGACCTCGAGGCCGCCGCGCGCCTCGGGATCAAGGTCCTGCGGGTTCCCACGTACTCTCCGACGTCGGTCGCGGAGCACTCGGTCGCGCTCGCGCTCTCGCTCTGCCGCAAGATCCCCCAGGCCCACGACCGGATGCGCTCGCAGAACTACGAGCTCTCGGGGCTCGTGGGCTTCCAGATGAAAGGGAAGACGGTCGGGATCTGGGGCACGGGCGCGATCGGGACCGCAGCCGTGGGAATCTACAGGGGGCTCGGATGCAGGGTGCTCGTGAGTTTTTTTCTTTTAAACGCAGAGATATGCGCCGCGCTCGACTTCCCGAGAGAGTGGAGAAGAGAGAGAGTGAAGTGAGAGAAGGTCGAGGTTGAGAAAACAAAAAAATCAAAAACGAACAATTGTTTTCCTCCCTCGTCCTCCCCCTTCACAGCTCTCACCTCGACCTCTCTCTCTCTCTCTCTCTCTCTCTCCCTCTCTCTCCTTGTTCCTCCGCGTTTTCGTGTTTCTCCCAGGCCTACGACAGAGTCCCCAACCCCTCGGCGAGGGCGCTCGGAGCGAAGTACGTCGACTCCGAGGAGGCCCTCCTCCGAGAATCCGACGTTCTTTCTCTGCACGTCCCGCTGAACGCCTCCACGAAGCACCTGATCAACGAAAACTCGCTCAGGAAGCTCAAGCCGGGGGCAATGATTATCAACGTGTCCCGCGGAGGTGAGTGACGAACGAGACGAAAAGGACTGAACGAGAAAAAGAGGTGGTCTTTTCCTTCCTGTTTTTCTCTCGCCGCCTCGACCCTTCTTCTCCCCTGCTCTTCCCAACCCTCTTCTTCCCTGCCCTCTGTCCCCCTCTTTCTCTCTCTCTTCCCCTCCCCAAGGCCTGATCGACACCAGCGCAGTGCTCGACGCCATCGACTCCGGCGTCGTCGGCGCCCTTGCTCTGGACGTCTACGAGAACGAGGCGGCGCTTTTCTTCGAGGACCTCAGCGAGATCCCGTTCGAGCAGCGCAGGCACCTCGTGGACCGGCGGTTCCAACTGCTGATGAGCTACCCGAACGTGCTGGTGACGCCCCATGGTGAGTGATTAACGAGAGAGGGAGGAAGAGCAAGAGGGAGCGAAAGAAAGAGGAAAGGGAGAAATCAAGAGGAACAAGGAGAGGAAAAAGAAGAGAAGAAAGCTCACACACTTTTCCCTCTCTTTCAAAAAAAAAAACTCCAACAACGACAGTGGCATTCGCCACGACCGAGGCCCTCGAGGAGATCGCCCGCGTGGTCCAGCAGAACGTCTCCGCGTGGTGGAAGTGGAAAGCGGAGGGAGCCGACGCGGGGGTGGCGTTGGAAAACGAGATCGTTGCTTCAAAAAAATAGAGTTTAGATTTCCCTCCCTTTCCTCTTCGGTATTTCCCCCTTTTGCTCCGGTTTCTTTTTTCTCGCGCATCGCATTTTCAAAAGCAAGTCTTTCGTTGTCGGAAATAAGGTCGACGAAAGTGGAAATTTTTTTTTTTTTTCCCCCTCGACCTCGACCTTCTCTTTCGCACTCTCTCTTCTCTCTCCTCCCCGATTTGTCGGGGAGGAGAGAGAAGAGCAAAGGCACAATGAGAAACAAAAGCCTCCCTCCTTGCGTTCCCTCTCTCAGCACACTGCATGCAACACAAAGAAAAACAACACAAAGAAAGAAAAAAGGGAGAACAAGAAACACACTTCAATCATAATCATGCAACACTTTAACTTTCGGGTTTTCCACGTGCAGCTTGGCTTTGAAGACCTCGAGGTGCGCCCGCGATTCCGGAGCCCAAGGTACCGTGCGGAGCCCTTTGTACAGCCCAATTTCGCGCAGGAGGGGGCAGCCCTTGATAAGGACGTCGATCGTGTCGTCGATCTGAAAGTCGTTGAAGGAAAGATCGAGCATCTCGAGCGACCTGAGCTCGCCGATAAACGCCGGGAGGGAGCGGAGGCCGCAGCAGCGGAGGTTGAGCACTCGCAGGGACTTTAGTTTTCCGAGCGCTGCAGGGATTGACTCGCTCGGGGGCGCGTTCCCTAGACTCCTGTTGAATGAGAGGTCTAGTTTCGTCAGTCCCGGGAGCTCGCCCAGCTCTTTGGGCAGCGAGAAAAGGCGGCAGTAGCGGAGTTGGATCGTTTCGAGCCTTTTCAGAGACGAAATCTTGGCAGGAATCGCCGTGATCCGAAAGTGACCTTCCAGCTTGAGGCGCCGCAGCTCCGTGAGGGCGCAGATGGACTCGGGGAAGCGCGGCAGCCCAGACTGACCGCCTTTTGAAGAGTCGGGATCCCAGTATTTAGTAACGAGCACCAGCTCCTCGAGACTGCCCGCGAGATGCTGCCCGAGGGGCTCGACGTCGGACTCGGAAGCGACTGCGAAGCAGCCCTCGACGACGAGCGAGCGCAGCCGGCCGGCGGGGGCGACAGAGTCCCGCAGCGACTCCCAGAAACGCTGCCTGCACTGCTCGTAGGTGCCGGAATCGACGCGGAGTTTTTCCAAGGAAGACCTCACAGCGGCGACGAGCGTGCGCAAGTCCTCCGAGGTAAAGTCCTCGAGAGCTCCGTCGAACACCCCGTCGAGGTGCAGCTTCTGCACCGAGCCGGCGCGCCTCTCGGCCCATGCGATGACCCTCGAGGCGTGGAAAGCGTGGTTGCGAAGAGGAGCCCGCCACCGAAGAGCGTGCGCCTCGGCCCTCGCCCTCTCGAGCTCATTTCGAAAGTCGACCTCGAGCGTCCCGTGCAGAGGGCTCGCATCCCTGGTGCGGTAGAGCTCGGCCCACTCCTTGCGGACCAGGGGGAAGGTGCGCCTCACCCAGTTGTGGTCCCCGACCGCAGCAAAGACCGACACGAGCAGCTCCTTCGGGAGGTCTCTGATGTTTTTTTTCTTTTTTAGCCAAACAAGGTTGACGACGACGGGGGACTTAGCGAGCGCCGCGTCGTCGTCGTCGTCGTCGTCGTCGCCGTCGAGCGCCGCCGCGACGGGGGGCTCTTCGCGGCTGTCGTTTGTTTCGGGCATCGTTCCGCGCAGGTTTTCCACCTTTTTTGCTTCAACAGACTCGCCGGTTCTACGAAACGACTCCCTTGCGTCGCTTCACGGGTCGAAAAGCGGGAACGAGAGCTGGTTCGATGGAGAAAAGTTTTGTTCAATTGCCGCTCGAGAAAACCAGAGGGACAAGATCGAATGTCTCTCTCTCTTTTTCTTTTCCGGGTCTCGGCATCGAAGCGGCCTGGAGAGCAGTGCTTCGCCTGACGTTCGTCGGGTCGACAAGCGCGGAGAGCAGAGCCACGAAGAAGAAAAAGAAGAAGAGGCGTCCTTCTTTCTCCAAGAAGAGAAAGAAAAGAGGGGGACACTGACGAAAAGAAACCAAAAAAACGAGCTCTCCAGGCCGCTTCGAACTCAGCTCGCAATCACATCGAGGGACATGGCCTCTTTCTGTCCTACTTTGCCAAGCGCTTTCTCTCTCTCTCTCTCGTCTCCGATCGCGCCATTCACTCAGTCCCGTGAATGCAATTGCATCCGCAGAATGCAGCAAGGTCGAAGCAGGGAAAGCTCGTAGCAAAGGCGGCCGTTGCTGCTGCTGCTGCTGCTGTTGCTGCTCGACGTCCGCCTCCCCTCCTTCGCCGCCATCGCCGCCGCGCCTCCTCCGTCGCGCCTCCTCTGTCCGCCGCCTCCGCGTCGGGAGACGGCGGCGGCGGCGAGAATGAGAAGCGGCGACGGCCCCCGCACGCCGTCCTCGGCGTCCCGGCATCGGCCTCGGCGGCGGAGGCCCGCAGGGCCTGGAGGGCGCGCGCGCTCGAGGTGCACCCCGACGTCCTCGCCGCCGAGGGCTCGAGGTCTGGCTCGGGAACTGGGGCGGCAGCGGCCGAAGGCGGCGCCGGAGAGACGGAGCTGCAACTCGAGCTGAACGAGGCGTACGCCGCCTTCCTGCGGCTGCTGGGCGTGCGGTCCCGGGGCGCGGTGGGGAAGAGGGGGGGAGCGCGGGAGGAGGGGGAGGCCGAGGCGGAGGAGGACGAGGAAGAAGACCCCTTCCTGCCCCCGCTGTTCTCCTCCTCCTCCTCCGCCGGCGGCGACGGCCCGGGAGAGCGCCGCGCGGCGAGCTTCCTCTTCGTCGACCCGTTTTCGGTGCCCAACTTCGACCCGTTCCGGTGGAGGGAGCTCCAGGCCCTCTTGGTGACGAGCGGGGGAGGAGGAGGAGGAGGAGGAGGAGGAGGAGGAGGAGGAGGAGGAGGAGGAACCAAGGAGGACCTCCTCCTCCCGACGCCGGAGACCGCCGCCGACGTCGCCCTGGCCGCTCTCTGCCGGGCAGGGGTCACGCGGATGCCGCCTCGCCGCGGCGTCGCCCTGCTCACGGAGGGGCAGCTCGCCGCCGTCGAGAGGATAATAGAGAGCTGCTTGGAGAAGATGGACCTCGCCGGAGGGGCGCTCGCCGTGTCGGAGGCGCTGGCGAGGGCGAGGGTGGCGAACTCGGGCTGGAGGCGTCCTCGGAGCAAGGGGACGAGGGAGGAAGGGCGCGGGCGAGGAACGTAACGCCACTCGGCAAACTCACTTTTTCTGTTTTTACAGAGACAATCCCTATCTCGCGGGCCTCCACGCCCTCACCACCCCGTCCAGGCTCGACGTTACCAGTCCGTCGGCGCAGAGGGCGAGGCCCGTCACGGGCGCCCTCGGCGGCTGCTGCCTCGAGGAATGGAAGGTGGGTCCCGCCGCGGCCGCGACGGCGCCGGCGGCGGCGGAGAGCAGCGAGGTTAAGGCCCCGCCGAGGCCGCCGCCGCCGCCCTGCGCCTGGGACGCGGCCGCCGTCGCCGCCGCGGAAGCCGCCGAGGAGGAGGACGCGGGGCCGCTCCCGAAGACGCTGGAGAAGAAGGAGGAAGGCGCCCCCGGGGCGGCGGCGGCGCGGGGTGAGGGCGAGGCCTTGTCCCTCGGGGTCGAGGGCGCCGGGGCGCCGCCTCTCCCCGCGCCGCTCCCGCCGCTCCCGCTGCTTCCCGGGAGCAGCACCTGCAGCGCCGCGCCATCCGCGGGGGCCCACAGCCTCACCGCGCCGTCCCTGCCCCCGGCGGCTAGCAGGGCCCCCCCGTAGGGCCCCGGGCGGGCCATCACGCCCGCCTCGAGCGCCGTCACGCCGCCGCCCTGCGCCGCGGCGGCCCACAGCTTGCGCGGCTCGGAGAAGGGGGCGGGGGAGGGGGCCGGAGCGGGAGCGGGACGCAGCCCAGCTGAAGAGCCCGCGGGGGCTCCTTGCTGTCGCCGGTGCCCCCGCGCGGCAACAGCAGCAGCAGCAGCGACCCCTCCCCGAGAAGAAGAAGAAGAAGGAGCAGAAGAGCCCGGCCCCCCGAACCCCCCGCCGCCGCCGCCGTGCCCGCTCCGCAGCGTCCGTAGGTCCACGGCCCACACGCGCCCGACCTCGTCCCCGGCGGCGAGGCTCCGCCCGCCCGGGAGTGGCGCCAGCGCCGTGACCAGCGGGCCGCCGCCGCCGGCGGCCGCCGCGACGGGCCCCGAGCTCGGGGGCGCGCGCCGGTCCCAGAGCTGGATGCTGGCCCTGTCATCGGAGCCGGCGACGGCGATGACGGCGGAGGAGGAGGCGCATACCTGTTGTTTTATTATGTGTGGAGGGAGAGAGAGAGAGATAGACAGAGAGAGAGAGAGAGAGAGAGAGGTAGAAAGAGAGAGAGAGAGAGAGAGAGAGAGGGAGAGAGAGAGAGAGAGGTAGAAAGAGAGAGAGAGAGGTAGAACGAGAGAGAAAGAGAGGAGAAAAGGTGAGTTTTTTTTTCCCGCGTGAAACAAGAAAAAAAAGAGGAAAAAAACATTCGGACTCAAAAGCTCACCCAAGCCAGCGCCCCGCCCCTCCGCGACAGCGCCCTGCTCGCCCACTCCGCCCTCGCCATCCTCCCTGTGCCGCTCTGCGCGTCCCCGGACCTCGGGTCGGGACCGCCCGCGCCGTCGAGCCTCCAGAGCGCGAGCCCCCCGCCGGCGCCCAGGGCGGCGAGCCGCTCGCCGCAGCGCGAGAAGCGCGCCGCCTGCGGGCGGCCCCAGGCGCCCGCGGCGACGACGCCGCTCGGAGAGGCATGCCACGCCGCGGGGGCGGAGCCGAACAGGTCGGCCTCGGCTCCCCCGCCGGCCCCTTCGCCCGGAAGCAGGGGTGTGTAGGCCGCGAGCGCCCCGCGGTGCCCGAAGCGGAAGAGGAGCACCTCGCCGCCGGCGGCGCCGGCGAGGACGAGCGGCCTGAAGGGGTGCGCGCCGAGGGCGACCGTGGCCACCTCCGCCGACGTTACCGTTGTCGGCGGTTCGGGAGCAGCAGCGGTGAAAGGTACCGAGGCGATCGGGCGGGAGGAAGAGAAGTCGTGTTCGTCCCCGGCGAAAGAGCCGGAGAGCGGCGCCCCGGGCCCGTCGCTCCCCTCGCAGGACTCGAGGGCCTCGCCCAGCGCCGCGGAGAAGGTCGCTGACCGCCTCCTGCGCGAGTCCGCGAGCTGCTCCAGCTGTCGCTCCTCGGCAGAGGAGGGCTCCCCGAACGCGGCGGAGGAGCGAGGGGTCAGAGCGCCTTTTTTGTGTTGTGTTGTGTGTGTGT
>Ga0315274_10006156_pt1 | contig 17500 bp, 10 predicted proteins | sample YL17G02_20_MG_FD_203700 | JGI IMG/M metagenome (GOLD analysis project Ga0315274, IMG submission 203700) | Sediment microbial communities from Yellowstone Lake, YNP, Wyoming, USA - YL17G02_20 | ecosystem: Environmental > Aquatic > Freshwater > Lake > Sediment | place: USA: Wyoming | collected...
GCGGTCCGCTCCGTCACCCAAGTCGACGCTTCCCTTCTCGAGGGCGCGTCCGTCAGGTACGTCCTCACGGCCACGATCGGCGCGGACCACTTGGACGAGGAGTTCCTGAACCGGGCGGGCATTCTCTATGCCGGCGCGCCCGGGTGCAACGCCGACTCGGTGGCCGACTACGTCGTCGCCGCCTTGCTTCACGTGGCGGGGAAACGCGGAACCGTTCTCGAGGGGAAGACTCTCGGCGTCGTCGGATGCGGGAACGTCGGGAGCCGCGTGGTCCGGCGCGCGCGCGCCTTGGGAATGCGAGTCCTCGAGAACGACCCGCCGCTGGAGCGCCAGACGGGCGATTCCCGCTACCTTCCTCTCAACGAGATTCTCGCCGCAGACTTCATCACGATCCACACTCCGCTCACTTACGAGGGCGAAGACGCGACCTTTCGTCTCGTGGACGATTTCTTTCTCGCCGGAATGAAGAAGAGCGCCATCCTGCTCAACACCGCCCGGGGCGGCGTGGTCGACTCCCGCGCTCTGAAGGCGGCCCTCAGAGGCCTAACCATAGCCGGCGCCGTTCTGGACGTCTGGGAGAGCGAACCGAGAGTGGACCCTGATCTGGTCCGTCTGGCGGATCTCGCCACGCCCCACATCGCCGGGCACTCCTTCGACGGCAAAGTCAACGGCACGACCCAGATCTATCGCAAACTGTGCGAATGGCTTGGCGAAGAGCCCGTGTGGGACGCCGCTCCGCTTCTGCCCGAGCCGGACGTTCCCACGATTGAACTTGACGCCGCGGGGCGCGCCCTCGAAGATGTGCTGCGCGACGCGGTCTTTGCGGTCTATCCTATCGCGCGCGACGACGGCGCCATGCGGCAGGCGATATCTCTCGGTGATGCAGACGATCTCGCCGCCGCCTTCGACCGGTTGCGCAGGCAGTACCCCAGAAGGCGCGAGTTCTCCCTAACGAAGGTGTTGCTGGCGGACTCCGAGGAACCTCTCTCGGCGAAGATCCATGGGATCGGCTTCCGAATCAACTGAGGGAGACGCGCCCGCTCCTCGTGGACAACAGGGGGAGGCGCTCTCGGGGGCGAAGAATCGCCCATGAGGAGGGAGATCAACAACGGGCTCGCGTCCGCGGAGTATGACCTCAAAACAGCCCAGAGCATGTTCGCCTCGGGGAATCCTTCGGAGGGGAGCGACATCGACTTGGTTGTGATCTCCGATCGCCTGAAGGGCCTCGATCTGTGGAAGAGGCTGGCGCTTCTGGGGAGGGCGCGCGTCGGCATCCACAGAGCGATGGAAATCCTGGGTTATACGGACGAGGAGTTCGCCGTGGCGTCCTCTGGAACGTTTCTGAGCGACGAGGTCAGAGCGAAGGGTCTGCAGGTAGACTAGCCGGCGCGGGACTTTGCCAGACCGTGGACGCCGCGACAACGGCGTTTCGAGCCAAGAGGGAAAGTGTTCTATGAGCAAAGCCGACATCGGTCTCGTGGGCCTCGCAGTCATGGGGGAGAACCTGATTCTCAACATGGAGAGCAAGGGATTCACCGTCGCCTGCTACAACCGTACGGTCTCGAAAGTGGACGGCTTCATCGAGGGACGCGCGAAGGGCAAGAACATCCTTGGATGCCGCTCGATCGAGGAACTCGTCGAGAATCTGAAGCGGCCGCGCAAGATCATGCTCATGGTGAAGGCGGGCGCCGCCGTGGACGCCTTCATCGACCAGATCCTGCCCCATCTCGACGACGGCGATATCCTCATCGACGGCGGCAACTCGCACTTCCCCGACACGATCCGGCGCGCGGAGTACGTCGAAAGGAAAGGCAAACTCTACATCGGCACGGGCGTCTCGGGCGGCGAGGAGGGGGCGCTTCGAGGCCCCTCGATCATGCCCGGCGGCTCGCCCGACGCGTGGGAGCGCGTCAGGCCGATCTTCCAGGCGATCGCCGCGAAGACCGACGCCGGCGAGCCCTGCTGCGACTGGGTCGGCGAGGGCGGGGCCGGCCACTTCGTCAAGATGGTTCACAACGGCATCGAGTACGGCGACATGCAGATGATCTGCGAGACCTACCACATGATGCGCGAGGGTCTCGGCATGACGAACGCCGAGATGCACGAGGTTTTCGCAGAGTGGAACCGCGGGGAGCTCGACTCCTATCTCGTCGAAATCACGCGCGACATTCTCGCTTACAAGGACGAGGACGGCAACGAGGTCGTGGACCTGATTCTCGACACGGCGGGTCAGAAAGGCACGGGCAAATGGACGGCCATCGCCGCCCTGGACGTGGGGCAGCCGCTGACCCTGATCGGCGAGGCCGTTTTCTCTCGTTGCCTCTCCGCTCTCAAGGAGGAACGCGTAGAAGCTTCGAAGATCCTCTCGGGTCCCGCGGCGAGATTCGAAGGCGACGAGAAAGCCTTCGTCGACGACCTGCGCCAGGCGCTCTACGCCTCGAAGATCGTCTCGTACGCGCAGGGCTACCAGCTCATGCGGGCGGCGGCCGAGGAGCACGGCTGGAACCTCAACTACGGCGGCATCGCCCTCATGTGGCGCGGGGGGTGCATCATCCGCTCGGTCTTCCTTGGGAAGATCAAAGAGGCCTTCGATAAGAACCCGGACCTCGACAACTTGCTGCTCGATCCGTTCTTCAAAAACGCCGTCGAGAAATCCCAACCCGCCTGGCGACGCGTCGCGTCAACCGCCATCCAGATCGGCATCCCAATGCCGGCCATGACGGCCGCTCTTGCCTACTACGACGGTTACCGCCACGAGCGTCTCCCGGCGAATCTCCTTCAGGCCCAGCGCGACTACTTCGGCGCCCACACCTACGAACGCGTCGACAGGCCCCGGGGCGAGTTCTTCCACACCAACTGGACCGGCCGCGGAGGCGGAACTTCCGCCTCGACTTACGTCGTGTAGCAGATCCCCTGGGTGAACGGGAAGGACCCTACGGCGATTCGTCTCTTGTCCCGGAGGAGGCCTTCCCGCAGACTCCACCAGGCATTGGCGTGTCGGCTGTCGCGGGCCGACGTTCGCTCAGGAAGGAGCGCGAGGCGCGCCGCTCCGGGAGATGGAAGACGGCGAAATCGCATGAGAAAGGAAAGGGAACGATGAGAAACGCCTATGGTCGTTTTGCTGAGACCAGACCACGAACAGATCTTGTTCCCGGCGTGTTCGCGTCCTTTGTCTTGGCCTGCGCTTTCCTTGCTTTGGCGGGACAGGCGCCGGCGCAGGACTCCGTGACGATCACGATCGCGGAGCGCGCGGGCGTTGACCGCGCGGGCGAGTACGTCTCATTCGGCGTGCCGCTGCCGAGTTCGTGGAACGTGACAAATGTTTCGAACCTCCGCCTTCGCGACGGGTCCGGCGCGGCGATCCCCGCACAATTCGAACCTCTGGCCCGGTGGGGCAGTCATCCCAGCGACACTGCGGCGCCCGTCAAATGGGTCCTCATCGGCTACGTCGAGTCGGCGCCGGCCGGCGGCGCCAAGACGGTCGCGTTGGATCAGCTCGGGCCGGGACCGACGCCCGCGACGACAATCCAGATCGACACCTCGACCGCGGGCGAGATCGCGGTGAACACGGGGGCCGCGGAGTTCGATCTGAACACAACGGCGGGCTTCAACATCCTCAATCAGGCGACGATCGGAGGCCAGACGCTGTTGCAGTCTTTGGGAGCGACCGACGCCATCGCCTACGCGCCCGCCGGCGCATCGAGCATTGTGGCCGGCGGGAGTCCCGACTTCACTCCTCGGACAACGGCGGCGACGGTCGAACGGAGCGGCCCGCTCTGCGCCGTCGTGCGCGTGGAGGGGAGCATCTTGGACGATTCCGAGCGGGCGCTGCTCGATTTCACGGCCCGCCTGCATTTCGTGGCCGGAAGCGCGGACGTGCGCCTCGATTTCACGGTTGAGAACAATCAGCCCGTAGTCCCGGGCGATGGCGGCCAAGCCGCCAATGTCCACGATCAGGGCTCGGCCAACAGCGTGTACATCGGCGACATGAATCTGGCCCTGCGTCTGCGCGACACGGGGGGCGCTCTGCGGGTTCTCTCCGAGGACGGCGTGGACGTTTCGGCGCCCTCTGGCGCCGTCGAGCTCTACCAGGGCTCCAGCGGCGCCGAGCATTGGAACGCCTACGTTGGAATGGTCGGGTGGGGCACGCCCGAGTCGCCGAAGGCCTCGGCGAATCCAAGGCTCCAGTCCTATTGCACGTCGCCCGGCTACCGGATCACGGGGGCGGGCGGCGCCACCACCGGCACACAGGCGCTCGGATGGATGACGGCTTCCCGCGAAGGGGCGTCCGGGCCGTCGCTGACCGTCGCCGTCAGGGATTTCTGGCACAACTTCCCCAAGGCAATCTCGGTCTCGACCGACGGGACTGTGGCCGTGAACCTCTTCCCCAACGGCGAGCAGTTCCGTCACAATTTCCGCGTCGGAGAGGAGAAGACGCATACGATCCTCTATCGCTTTGCGGTCGGCGCCACTGCCGCGAACGAAGCCGAACGAATCGCAACGGCGTTCAGCAATCCGCTCTTCGGCGTCGCGCCGGCCTCCTGGTACACGGCCGGCGGCGCCTTGGGCGAAGTTCCCGCCGCGGACCTGACACAGTGGCCCCTCTACGAGCGCTACGTGCGCGTGGCCTTCGAGCCGAACCCGGACTTCGACCCGAACGTCGACGACCCGAACCTGGGCAACAGGACGCTCCGAGAGATGGTGGAGCAATACAACTTCTACGGCTGGCAGGACTACGGCGACGTACCTCTCGATTTCGAATCGTTCGGCCCGAATCAGGCCGGCCAGATGAATCTGAAATACTGGTTTCTATATGGGATGCTGGTTCAGTTCTGCCGCTCGGGCGACTTGAGATGGCTCGACTTAGCGCGTCCAGGCGCTTGGCATCTGGCCGACGTCGATTTCCTCCACGTCCCCGACGAGGGCGTCCAGCACTGGGTTCACGGCGCCTATTTCGGCCATAGCCAACACGACGAACCGGGCAACATCAACCCCAACCGAAACGGCAATTCCCCCTCCGTGGATCTGGTCTTCGGCGTGCCGGACCTGCTGTTGGCCTACTACCTGACCGGCGAGAGGCGCTTCCGCGACACGACGCTGGAGGGTCTCGAGTCGTGCCGCAACATGTCGCAATTCAGCGATTTCACCCGCCCAATCTTCCAGCGCGAACGCGCGAATCTCATCTTCGCTTACATCGAGGGCTATCGACAGACGGGGGACCCGCAGTGGCTGGACGAGCTGACGACGATCGTCGCCCGGACGGCGGACCTCTCCAACAAGCAATGGCTCACGGACCCCGCCGCCTACGGCGCCACCCACCCGCCCAGCGACGAAGAGGGATTCATCCGCATGTTCCAATTCGACCAGGTCGTCTGGAGCCTCGGCCGCTACATGGATTTCTGCGCCGAGTACGGCATCAGCGACGCTCTCGGCGTCGCCGCCGCGCTCCAAGCCTACGGCGACTTCGCCATCAACTTCGCCATGGAGGAATACCCCGCCGGCAGCGGCCGAGCCGTGCACTGGTACGACTATGTTTTCGCCGATCCCAACAACCCCGAGACGAATTACCGGGATGTGAACAATTGGGCGCTCGTCATGGCTGACGCGCTGGCCTACGCCTTCAAGCACACGGGCCAACAGCGCTTTCTCAATGCGGCCCAGATGTTCTACGCCACCGGCACAATCGACCCCTTCTGGGAGGGCGATCCCTCGGTCTACGCAACGACGAAGGACCTGGTCAACTCATGCAATTGGGGATTGGTTTACATGAACCAGAGCCGAGCGGCCGCCGGAACGCCCACTCCGACGCCCGAGCCTGGAACGACCCTTACGCCAACGCCCGCGCCCGGCGGAACTCCCACCCCCGCTCCCACGGGGGGGCCGACCGCTCCGCCGACCGCGACGCCGACCCCGGGGATAGATGAAACGGTTCGCGGTCTCATCGCCTCCTTCTATGAGCTGGTCCTCGGCCGCGGTCCGTCGTCCGGCGAAGTCGACGGATGGCAGACGTATGTGGACTACGTCGTGAACTTCAACATCGATGTGCGTTTCATCCCGCGCGAAGTGGCGCGGCTGTTTTTCCTCTCTGAAGAGTACGCCAACCGCAGCCGCGCGGACGCCGAGTTCATCACCGATTGTTACCGCGTCTTCCTCGACCGAGCGCCCAACCAAACGGAACTCGACAACTGGCTCGCCGGCGTGTGGAACCGCTCGCAGGTCATGACGGTGTTCTCCGAGTCCGAGGAATTCGCGAATCGGATTCAGAGCCTGTTCCCAGGACTCGGCGGGAACGCGACGCGCTGCTTCGTCACCTTCATGTACGTCGGTCTTCTCGATCGTCTAGTGGATCAGAGCGGCCTGGAATACGCCGCCGGACTCTTCGACGCGGCCTACGCCCAAGGCGGGCTGGCCTCGGTCCGCGCTCAGGCCACGCAAATGGCGCGCGAAGTGATCCAGTCCGCGGAGTTCCTGAGCAAGAATCCCACGACCGCCGTCTACGTTACGCGCTTCTACCGGGCGTTTCTGGGGCGGTTCCCGAACGACGCGGAGATCGCCTACTGGTCGGCGGAACTGGATTCGGGACGCCGGACCACGGATGCGGTGATCGACCTGTTTGCCGATTCGGCGGAGTTCACGGCGCGGTTGAATGAGTATTTCTGATGGGGATGTTTGAGTAGCGCCGCTTGACGAGAAGGGGGCGCGCGGCGCGGCTTAAGGTTACTATGCTTGGAGAGGGGCGCGCCGAGACGATCATGTCTCAGACAGCGCGCCCCTGTCTTTTTTTCTGTCCGGGGGCGCGGACCCGTGCGCGTCTCCCGCGCGGGCAGAGAGCGGGCGCGACCGAGCCGAGCGCGGGGGTCGTCGGCAAGAACCCAGGTCAGATCGAGATGGGGACACGCGAGGGGTGACGCGCGGCGAAAACTGTTGACAGCGCGGGGCCTTCAGGGCGAAACTTGTCGGTACCGTAGCGAGGGACGGGGCTGCATACGCAGCAGGTGCGTAGCTTCACCGAATCAAGAGGGGAGGAAGGGCCATGCGGAGCGTCTTTCTCGCGGTGGCGGGTGGCAACGTTGCAGCTGGAAGGAACGATGAGGGCGGTCGGACACGACGATCTTTGAGGGGCGGAACGATCTCGGCGCTCTTCCTGTTGGCCGCCTGGGCATTGGCCGCCATGGGTTCGGACACCGGGGCGGAGACCGGGTCCCTTGGTCCGTCGGCTGTCACCGGGACAAAGATCGTCGCCTCGGACGCCGCGGCGGGGGACGAGTTCGGGCGCGCCGTTTCGATTGACGGGGACACGGCCATCGTGGGGGCTTACAGGGATGACGACGCGGGGAGCGATTCCGGCTCCGCCTACATCCTTTACCGGAACCAGAGTAGCGCCGACAACTGGGGCCAAGTGATGAAGCTCAACGCCTCGGACGCGGCGGCGGGGGACTACTTCGGGCGCGCCGTCTCGATTGACGGGGACACGGCCATCGTGGGGGCTTACGGGGACAACGACGCGGGGAGCGATTCCGGCTCCGCCTACGTCTTTTGCCGGAACCAGGGCGGCGCCGACAACTGGGGCCAAGTGGCGAAGCTCACCGCCTCTGACGTCGCGGCGGGGGACGAGTTCGGGCGCGCCGTTTCGATTGACGGGGACACGGCCGTCATCGGGGCTCGCGGAGACGACGACGCGGGCAGCCGTTCCGGCTCGGCCTATGTCTTCTACCGTGACCAGGGCGGCGCCGACAACTGGGGCCAGGTCGCAAAACTGACTGCCTCGGACGCCGCGGCGGGGGATGAGTTCGGCTATGTCGTTTCGATCAGCGGCGACACGGCCATCGTGGGCGCTCCCCTGCACGACGGAGGGGAAAGCAATTCAGGCTCGGCCTATGTTTTCTACCGGGACCAGGGAGGCGCCGACAACTGGGGCGAGGCGCCGAATCTGGTCGCCTCGGACGACAACGCGGGGGACTACTTCGGCGTTGCCGTTTCGGTCAACGGGGACACGGCTATCATTGGGGCTTTCGAGGACGACGACGGCGGAACGGACTCAGGCTCCGCGTATGTTCTTCAGCGCAACCCCAGCGGCGCCGGCAGCGTTTGGGAACCGGCGGCGAAGCTTGCCGCCTCGGACGCCGCGGCAGAGGACTACTTCGGATGGGCTGTCTCGATCGACCGGGACATGGCCGTCGTGGGGGCTTACGGCGACAACGCCGCGGCGACCGACTGCGGCTCAGCCTATCTCTTCCTTCGCAACCAAGGGGGCGCCGACAACTGGGGCCAAGTGGCGAAGCTCAACGCCTCGGACGCCGAGGCGAGCGACGTGTTCGGTCATGCCGTTTCGATCAGCGGCGGCACGGCTATCGTCGGTGCTTTTCGGGACGACGACGGGGGAGCGAACTCCGGTTCGGCCTATCTCTTCGATTGGGACAACGATCCTCCAACGCCCGATCCCATGACGTGGGCGATCGCTCCCGTGGCGCTCGAACCGAGTTCGATCGCGATGGCGGCCACGGTCGCCTCCGACCCGAGCGGGGTGGAATACTACTTCGAGTGCACCGGGGGCGGGGGTCACGACAGCGGGTGGCAGGACGACCCGGGCTATGCCGACGCGGGGCTGAGCGACCTGACGTCCTACACGTACCGCGTGCGGGCGCGTGACAAGTCCCTGAACCGCAACGCGACGGCGTGGTCGGCCGCGGCGTCGGCCACGACGTTGGACGGCACGGCGCCGACGCCCAGCCTGATGACGTGGGCCGTCGCCCCGACGGCGATCTCCACCAGCACGGTTGTGATGACCGCGACAACGGCCTCCGACCCGAGCGGAGTGGAATACTACTTCGAGTGCGCGGGGGGCGGTGGTCACGACAGCGGGTGGCAGGACGACCCGGGTTACGCCGACGCGGGGCTCAGCGAGCTGACGTCCTATACGTACCGCGTGCGGGCGCGCGACAAGTCTCTGAGCCAGAACGCGACGGCGTGGTCGGCCGCGGCGTCGGCCACGACGCTGGACGGCACGGCGCCGACGCCCAACCCGATGACGTGGGCGATCGCCCCGACGGCGACGGGGCTCGATTCGATCTCGATGGCAGCCTCCTTGGCATCCGACCCGAGTGGAGTGGAATACTCGTTCGAGTGCACGGCCGGCGGCGGCCATAACAGCGGCTGGCAAGACGACCGCGTTTACATCGACACGGGACTGGCCGAAGGCGCGTCCTACACGTACCGCGCGTCTGCCCGCGACAAGTCTCCCCTCCAGAACAGGACTGACTGGTCGCCGCTCGCTTCCGCCACGACCGAGGCGGCGCCGACGCCGACACCAACGGCAACCCCGATGCGAACCGCTACGCCGACCCCGACGGCAACGCCCTCTTCCACCCCGACCCCAAGCGCGATGCCAACTGCGACGGCTACGCCGACTCCCACGGTTAGCCCAACCCCCACTGCCTCGGCGACGGTCACGCAAACGGCCACGCCGACACCCGGGGGAGAACTGACTCCCTCGCCGACGCCCGAGCCCATCGACGCGCTTATCCATTCCTTCTATGCGCTGGTTCTGGGCCGAGATCCCGGCGCGGGGGAGGCGGAAGGCTGGCGCACGTACTTCGATTACGTCGCGGACTTCAACATCGATGTGCGTTTCATTCCGCGCGAGATGGCGCGGCTCTTCTTCCTGTCGGACGAATACGCCGCGCGCAATCGCACGAACACGGAGTTCATCACCGATTGCTACCGCGTCTTCCTCAACCGCGCGCCCAACCAAACGGAACTCGACAACTGGCTCGCCGGCGTGTGGAACCGCTCGCAGGTCATGACGGTGTTTTCCGAGTCCGAGGAATTCGCGAATCGGATACAGACAATGTTCCCAGGACTCGGCGGCAACGCGACGCGCAACTTCGTCACTTTCATGTACGTCGGCCTTCTGGACCGGCTGGTGGATCAGAGCGGCCTGGAATACGCCGCCGGACTCTTCGACGCGGCATTCGCCGCGCAGGATTCTGTGGCACAGCCGCCCTCGGCTGTGACTTCTCGAGAGAGCATTGTGGCACAGCCGCCCTCGGCTGTGGCGATCCTGGAGAGCGACCCCGGCGAGAGCGCCGGGGCCCCAAGGAAGAGAAGCGTGCGGGCCCAGGCCGCGCAAGATTCTGTGGCACAGTTGCCCTCGGCTGTGGCGATCGTGGAGAGCGACCCCGGCGAGGGCGCCGGGGCCACAAGGAAGAGAAGCGGCCTCGAGGCGGTCCGCGCTCAGGCCAAACAGATGGCGCGAGAAGTGATCCAGTCCGCGGAATTCCTGAGCAAGAATCCCACAACCGCCGTCTACGTCACGCGTTTCTACCGCGCGTTTCTGGGGCGGCTCCCGAACGACGCGGAGGTCGCCTACTGGTCGGCGGAACTGGATTCGGGACGGCAGACCACGGACGGCGTGATCGGCCTCTTCGCCGATTCGGCGGAGTTCACCGAGCGCCTGCGGATGCACTTTGGAACGCCGTGAGGCGCCAGGGGCCGCTGCTCCCAAGGATTCCGCATTCTGCAATCCGCCTTCCGGATTCCGGGGCGTTCGCGGCGCGGATGGAGGCGCATCCTGGGGTGCAGAGGCAGGCCCGCGCGGCCATCGCGGCGAGAGGAAAAGCCCCTCATGAGGGACGAAACCGTGGACTCACCCATCGAGATTCTTCTCATCGAGGACAATCCCGGCGACGCCAAACTGATCGGCGAGATCCTGGCTGACGCTCACCCGGGCGTCTTTGCGTTGCGCCACGAAGCGCGCCTTTCGTCGGCGCTTGGGAGCCTGGACGCCGACGTCGACATCGTCTTGTTGGACTTGTCGCTGCCCGACAGCCACGGCTTCGACACCTTCGCTCGGGTGCACGCCGCGGCGTCCCACCTGCCCATTATTGTCTTGACGGGTCTCGACGACGAGGAGCTGGCCCTCCGCACGCTTCACCAGGGGGCGCAGGACTACCTCGTGAAAGGCCTAGTGGACAGCCGCCTGCTCGTGCGCGCCATCCGCTATGCAATCGAGCGCAAACGGCTCGAGCAGCAGCAGGAAGATCTCATCGCGCAGCTCAAGCAGGCGCTGTCGGAGATCAAAACGCTCCGCGGCATCCTGCCGATCTGCGCCAGCTGCAAGAGAATCCGCGACGATAGAGGCTATTGGCGGCAGGTTGAGGCCTACGTGCACGAGCACACCGAGGCGCAGTTCAGCCACGCCGTCTGTCCCGAGTGTCTGGAACGACTCTACCCCAAAGCGGCCGGGAAGAAGCGCGAGCGCGCCTCCAACCAAGAGGGCGAAGCGCAGCGGTAGGCGCCTCTCCCGGCTGGCGAGGGGCGGGGAAAAATGTCATCGCTTCCGGTCGTCCGGCGTCGTCGAAGGCGCGCAACCCTTTTCCTGTCAAACACCCGCGCTGCTTGCCCGGGCTTCGTCGGCGTTGGAAAAAAGGCCTTGCGTTTCATCTTGAGGCGGACTATCTTCTCACCCGTTCTTTTGGTTACCCGCCAGCGTCGGTCTTGACGCTGCACCTTCATCTGGACGACAGAAAAAACCCATGTCCCTGACAAGCAATCTGTGGGAAGAAGTCCTCGGGGAACTCCGCACACAAGTCGATGAAGAGAACTTCAACACATGGTTGAAGCCGACCCAGTTCCGGGGGCTGGAGAACGACACGCTGCACCTGGACGTTCCCTCCGATTTCAACCGTTCGTGGCTGGACCGCAACTTCAAGGAACAGATCGCCCTGACGGCCCAGCGACTGACCCGTCGCGAGATCGGCGTGGACTTCCACGTCGCCGCCCCCTCCTTGCCCGAGGAGCAGGCTGGCCCGGTACGGGCCCAATCCCCCACCAACCCCGAGATGTTGGCCGAGATCGGCCATTCCGTGCTTTCGCCCCAACTGACGTTCGACACCTTCGTCGTAGGGGACTGCAACCGCTTCGCCCACGCGGCGTGCCGCGCCGTGGCGGACCCCGATACCGAGACGTGGAATCCTCTGCTGATCTGGGGCGGCGTGGGACTGGGCAAAACGCATCTTTTGCAGGCCATTGGCACGGAATTCCTGCGCCGGGCCCCCCACAGTCGCGTTCGTTACGTGATCTCCGAGCAATTCATGAACGGCTTCATCCAGGCCATCCAGCAGGACAAGATGGCCCAGTTCCGCGCCACCTACCGAGAGGTGGACCTGTTGCTCCTCGACGACGTGCAGTTCCTGTTCGGCAAAGAGGGCACCCAGAACGAGTTCTTCCACACATTCAACGAGCTGCACGGGCACCGCAAGAAAATCATCCTCTCCAGCGACCGTCCGCCGAGCGAAATGGCCAACATCGAGGAGCGCCTGCGCAGCCGCTTCGAGTGGGGCCTGATCGTGGACGTTCAAGCCCCGGACCTGGAAACGCGCGTGGCCATCCTCCACCAGAAAGCGGAGATGAGCGGCTTCGCCCTGCCGAACGACGTGGCCATCTACATCGCCGAGCGAATCAAGACGAATATCCGCAAACTCGAGGGCGTTCTGACGAGTCTGCGGCACCATTGGCGTCTCACCGGGCAACCGATCAGCCGGGAAAGCGTTCAGCAGATCCTGGGGCATTTCGTGGCCGGGGACGAACCCCAGCGGATCGCGGCCGAGCAAATCCAGGCGGCCATCTGCGACTATTTCAACATCTCAATGGCTGAGCTGACCGGCAGGGAACGACACAAGAGGGTGACTCTCCCGCGCCATATCTCCATGTATCTCTGCCGCCTCCTCACCGATCTCTCCTACCCGGAGATCGCCCTTCACTTCAAAGGGCGCAATCACACGTCCGTCCTGCACGCCTACCGGAAGATCGAGAAGGAACTCCTGCGGGACGTCAACCTGCAGAACATCGTCAGTTACCTGGTCAAGAGACTTCAAGAAACTGGAAAGTAACTGCGCGCCGAGGGACTTTCGCCGCATGTTTGCCACCCATCGCTTCCACCGTCGAGCGCCGATCCGTCTGATGCGTCCCGGCGCCCCGCCGACGGCATTCACTTTCCTCGAGATCATGTTCGTCGTTCTTATCATCGGCATCATGGTGGCCATCGTTACGCCCAATCTCGTCGGAAAGAAACGCAAAGCCCAGATCGCCACGACGAAGCAGCAGATGGACGGCCTGAAGACCGCTCTCCAGATGTATGAGATGACGCACGGCGAGTTCCCGACGACCGAGCAGGGACTCGACGCCCTGATCAACCGGCCTTCCGAGGTCGCCGAAGAGGATTGGGAGCCCTGCCTGGACGCGGACGCCGTGCCGAGCGACGCCTGGAAAAACGAGTTCGCCTACCGATGCCCGGGCGAGCACGGCCGGTACTACGATCTGGTCTCCCCCGGCCCCGACGGAGAGGAGGGGACCGAGGACGACATCACGAACTACACGAAAAAAGATTCGGACAACCTCTAGCGAACGGGCGCGGCGGCGAGATCCCGCCGGCGAGACGAAAGGCCGACTCCTTTGAGGGTCGGGTCTTCCCCTCGCGCCCCCACTCGCCTGCGGGTTCGTGTGGGGAAAGGAAGCCGTCATGAAATGGATCACCCTCATTGTCACCTTGATCCTTGGGGGAATGCTGGTCTACCAGCTCTTCTTCACGAAACCGCAAGCAGGCAGCCCCAAAGCTGTCTCCCAAGCCTATCTGGACGCGGCGCTCGCGGGCGACGTGAGGGCCATTCAGTCCCTCTGCCAGCCCGCCGCCGTCCCGTCCGCGCTCACCGTCGCCGCTAGTCTCCGCGCCGCCCCTGCGGGCGCCGACCACGTCGTGTTCCAGAACATGGAGACCGATCCCCCGCGCACGGGTCTGACGGCCATGATCGGCGGGAGGCTGATGGCCATCGAACTCGAACCGGGAGAGGGCGGCTGGAAGATCGCGGACGTGAGCATTGGCGATTTGTAGGTTCCGCCGCAGCGTGAGTGAGGATCGCGGACTCATGGGACCGCTCAAAGTCGGCGTCGTCGGCGTGGGACACCTGGGCCAGCACCACGCTCGCATTCTGGCGCAAAGTCCCCTCTGCGAGCTCGTCGCGATCGTCGACCGCAGTCGCGAGCGGGCCGAGAGGATCGCCAAGGCGTACGGCGCGAAGCCGTTCAGGCGCTACCGCAAGATCTACGACCTGGTCGAAGCCGTCAGCATCGCCGTTCCCACTTCCCTTCACCATGCGGTGGCGTGCGAGTTTCTGCGCCGCGGCATTCACTGCCTGGTCGAGAAACCGATCGCGACGACGGTCGAAGAAGCCGAGGAGATGATGAATCTGGCGGACGAGAACAACTGCGTTCTTCAGGTGGGCCACATCGAGCGCTACAACGCCGCCGTCCGCCGCCTGCGCGAGATCCTCGACAAGCCGGTCTTTGTCGAATGCCACCGCCTGGGTCCCTTCACCCCCCGGGTTTCCGACGTGGGGGTGGTTCTCGACCTGATGATTCACGACATCGACATTCTGTTGCAGATCGTCCAGTCCCCCGTCGTCTCGATGGACGCCGTCGGCGTGAATGTCCTGACGGACAAAGAGGACATCGCCAACGTGCGGCTGAAGTTCGAGAGCGGGTGCACGGCGAATCTGACGGTCAGCCGGGTCTCCCCCAAACCCCAGCGCAAGATCCGCGTCTTCCAGAGAGACATGTACGTTTCGATCGACTACGCCAGGCAGTCCATGGAACTCTACCAGCGCGTGCCGCGGCCGAACCCGAAGAAGGGCGACGCGACAGCGGACATTCTGCGCAAGCGACTGCGGCTGAAGAGGGAAGACATGCTCACCTTGGAGCTCAACGACTTCATCAGCACGGTCCAGGAGGGGCGAACGCCGCAGGTCACTGGCGAGCACGCCCGCGACGCTTTGCGCTTGGCCATCGAGATCGCGAAGAAAATCGCGGAGGCGGGAATTCGGGAGAAGTTCGCCTGAGGGTAAGACGAATCCGTGTCGGCCTTTCTTCGATTCCTCCTGAATTCGGCGCCGCTCCTCGGTGCGCCCTTCTTTGGCCTGGCCGGGCGCTGAGACGCGCTCCGGCCCCAACGCGCCAAACACCATCCCCAGTTCCGACCGCCCGTTCGCAGGGGCGGCTCTTTGGTCCCTCTTCATGGCTCCTCCCCTTCGACTTTTTCTCATCGCCGGAGAGAACAGCGGCGACCAGCGGGCCGCGGGCGTGGTGCGCCACATCTGCCGCCTGAGGCCGGAGTGGGAACTGAGCGGACTTGGCGGGCCGCAAATGGAAGCGGCCGGCATGCGCCTGGTTCGCAACATGGTGGATGACCTCGCCATCGTTGGCCTGGTCGAGGTCCTAACGAAGGCGCCCAAGGTCCTGCGCGTCTACCGCATGGTGAAGAAGCGCTTCATCGAGGAGCGCCCGGACGCCGTGATCCTCGTCGACTACCCCGGCTTCAACCTCGGCCTCGTCGCCCCGCTGGCGAAACGGCTGGGCATTCGCGTCATTTACTACGTCATCCCTCAGGTTTGGGCTTGGCACCGCGGCCGAATTCAGAAGTTCAAGAAGTACTGCGACAAGATGATCCCCATTCTGCCCTTTGAGGAGAAGCTCCTGCGCCAGGAGGGGATCGACGCCACTTACCTCGGCCATCCTCTGCTGGATCTCATGCGTCTGACGATGACGCGCGAAGAGGTGCTCAAGAAGTACGGTCTCGACCCAAGAAAGAAGCTGATCGGCCTCCTGCCCGGAAGCCGCAAGCGCGAGGTGCGCGCTCTCCTGCCCGTCATGCTCGAGGCCGCCGAGCGGCTCCTCGCCGTGCGCGACGACGTTGAGTTCCTCCTGGCGCGGTCGGCCACCACGCCTCTGGACCTGATCGACACCTACCTCGAGACCAGCGAGGCGCCCGTGACCGTGGTCGAGAGCAACCGCCTGAACGTGCGGGCCGCGCTCGATTTTTCGTGGGTCAAATCCGGCACTTCGACGCTCGAGGCGGCGTTGCTGGGCGTGCCCTTCGTCATCATCTACAAAGTGAACTACATCACGGGATGGCTGGCGCGGCGCGTGCTCAATATCCCTTTCCTCGGTCTGCCCAACATCGTGGCGGGCGACCTTGTCGTGCCCGAACTCCTTCAGGAGCAGGCCACGGCGCAGAATCTGGCGGACCAAACCCTGCACTTCCTTCGCGACGCCCGCGCCTACGACGCCATGCGCTATCAGCTCGGGAAGATTCGCGAGACCTTCGGTCCCGCCGGCTCCGCGGAACGCGTCGCTCAGGCGATCGTCGACTTCGTCGGCCCTCGATGAGTTCCGCAACTACACGCGCCAATGGTATGATTGATCGGCGCGCGCGTGACGCGCCTGCGGCTTGATTAGGGGCAAGATGCCCGTGCCACCCATTTTCCTCTGGCGCGCGCGCGTGACGCGGCTGTAACCTTGGTCTGCCGGCGAACTTCCGGCGTTTCGCCGGATTCCGCCGCAAGAGGAAGGACGCCGTCATGACGGCCCATGACCTCACAACCGGTCTTTCCGGTCTGGACCGCGCCCTTCGCGGGCTCCTGCCGGGAGACAACGTGGTCTGGCTGGTGAACTCGGTCGACGACTACGCGCCGTTCGTCGAGCCGTACTGCCGAAGCCTCTTGGCCTCGGCGCGCAAGCTGATCTATTTCCGCTTTGCGGAGCACCCGGCGCTTCTATCCGCGGAGTCGGGCGCGGAGATCCGCGAGCTGAAGCCCGAGCAGGGGTTCGAGAAATTCATCACGGACATCCACAAGACGATCGAGGAGGCGGGTCGGGGCGCCTTCTACGCCTTCGACTGCCTCTCCAATCTGGCCAGCGACTGGCACAGCGACCAGATGCTGGGCAACTTCTTCATGCTCACGTGTCCGTACCTGTTCGATCTCGAAACCATCGCCTACTTCGCTCTCCGCAGGAACTACCATTCCTTCCACGCCGCCGCTCCCATTGCCGAGACGGCGCAGGTCCTGCTCGACGTGTACCGGCACAAGGGCAAAATCTACGTCCATCCCCTGAAGGTGCAACACCGCCATTCCTCCACCATGTACATGCTCCACGTGCGCGAAGGGGAGGATTTTGTCCCGGTAACCGACAGCGCCACGAATTCCGAGGTTCTCCAGTCCGCGCCCATGTCCGCCTTGGACTCAGGTCGCTACCGCATCGGCGCGTGGAGCCGCACGTTTCTGGAGGCGGAGCGATTGTGGGAGGCGTGGCGCGGCGGCGCGTCTTCCGACGAAGAAGTCTCGACCTGCCTCCGCCGGCTGCTTCGCATGGTGTTCTCGCGAGAGGAGCGGGTGCTGCGCCTGGCGGAGAAGCACTTCACTCTCGGCGATATCGTCGACGTCCGCCGACGCATGATCGGCACCGGCCTCATCGGGGGAAAGTCCGTCGGCATGCTTCTTGCCCGGGCGATTCTCCGGAGAACGGCGCCCCATTGGGCTGACTTGCTTGAGCCGCACGATTCCTTTTTCATCGGTTCCGACGTGTTCTACACCTACCTCGTCCACAACGGTTGCTGGTCGATTCGACAGAGACAGAGCGACCCCAGAACGTTTCTCGACGGCGCGGAGAG